>FWWM01001656.1_pt1 | contig 32320 bp, 25 predicted proteins | sample 2228351 | NCBI WGS metagenome assembly FWWM01 (sample SAMEA103939774, study PRJEB20133) | metagenome
ATGGCGCCTTGTCGGGCCGGCTCTACGCGGCACGGGCGCCGAGGCCGGGCCCTTCCCGGCAGAGGCCAATGACTTTGATATGGCCGTGATGAGATTCCCCTACGGCTCGAGGCTTCCCCAGAAGCGCACCGTTCCGTCCTCCCCGCCGGAGACAATCCAGCGGGCGTCGGGGGCAAGGACGATTCCGGCAACCCGGCCGCGGTGTCCTCTCAGGATGCCAGGAGAGAAACTAATGTCGGTCCGCCACAGCCGGACGGAGCCGTCCTCGGAGGAGGAGGCGAGGAGGTCGCCGGTCGGGAAGATGGCCAACGCGGTCACCTCGCGGCCGTGCTGGCCCAATGCCCGCAGCATGGTTCCTTCCGAGACCTGCCACAGGCGCAACCGGCCGGCCGGCCAGCCTCCGCCGGTGACCAGGAGGGTCCCATCCGGGGAGAAGGCCAGGCGGTTGATGGTCCCATCGGGGTCCTTCAGGAGGGCCTGTTCGGTTCCGTCGGCGACCAGCCAGAGGCGCACCGTCTGGTCCCCCTGGCCGCCGGCTGAGGCCAGCAGGGTCCCTGCGGGGGAAAAGGTCACCTCGTTGACCGGGCCGGTGTGGCCGCTCAGGGTGTGGAGGAGGACGCCGTTGGCGGTCTGCCACAGGCGGACGATGCCCGCGCCGTCGCCGGCGGCCAGGAGGGTCCCATCGGGGGAAAAGGCCGGCCGGCCGAGCGGCGGGGTCAGGCCGGGGAAGGAGGGGCCGGCCGCGCCGTTGGCGACCTGCCAGAGGCGGAGGCTGCCGCCGGCGGCCGTGGCCAGCCAGCGTCCATCGGGGGAAAAGGCCAGGTGGTAGGGCGGGGGAGCGTCGAGGGCAAATTGCTGCAATGGGGCCCCATCCGGCACCTGCCACAAGTGGAGGGTGCGGTTGCGCAGGGCCACGGCCAGAATCGTCCCGTCGGGGGAGAGGGCCAGTGCCTCCACCGGAGGCAGATGGGCCTCCAGGAGGCCCAGGCGGGCCCCGTCGGCAGCCTGCCACTGCCAGATGGAGCCGTCCTGGAGGAGGGCGGCCAGTTGCCGGCCATCTCCGGAAAAGCGCACCTGCTGCACCGGGGCCGGATAGGTGCTCAGGAGGCTGAGACGGGTTCCCTCGGGCCGCCACAGCCAGACCGCGCCATCGCCGGCCCCCACGGCGATCGTCTGGCCGCCGGGGGCAAAGGCCACGCTTTCGGCCGGTGGGGCCTGGCCCGGGAGCGAGCCCAGCAGGCTGCCGTCGTCCGCCCGGCGCAGCCAGACGGTGCCGTCGCTGGAGGCCACGGCCATGGTCGTCCCGTCGGGGGAGAGGGCCAGGCCCAGCACGGGAAAGTCGGGGTTGCCGGCCAGGGCCAGGAGGGGGGTGCCATCGGCGGTCTGCCAGGAGGCGACCGCGCCGTCGTCGAAACTGGCCGCGATGAACCGGCCATCGTCGGAGAGGTCCATATCGAGGAGGCCGGCCGGCCCGGCCTCGATGGTGCTCTGGAGCCGTCCATCTACGAGTTGCCAGATGCGCAGGGTGCCCTGCGCCGTGGCCGAGGCCAGGAGGGTGCTATCGGCGGAGAAATCCACCCGCACCACGGCTGCCTGCAGGTTCACATACCCAGACAGGTTGTAGAAGCGCGTTCCTGTGGCTACCTCCCATACCTGCACCGCGCCGTTCCTGGCCCCCAGGGCAAGCCAGCGGCCATCGGGAGAAAAGGCCACGCTCTGCCCGGCGACATCTTTTACCCAGAGGTGCAGGGGGGCCAGGGTGGAGGCGTCGTAGAGGTACAGGCCCAGGGAAGAGGCCACGGCCAGCATTTTGCCGTCGGGGGAGAGGGCGATGTCGTTGGCCGTTCCGTTGCGCCAGCGGATCAACTCCTCGGCGCGGGAGGCGTTGGCGACCGTCAGGGGTTGGGGAGAGGCCGGCAGGGGGGTACCCACGCCGACCGGGAGGGGGCCGGCCGGCCCCGTGCCGGGGGTCTCGCTCCCTCGGAGGGCCTCCAGGGTGGCCCGTTCGGCCACAGCGGTGGCCTCGGCCGGTGCCCGGGCGGTGATGGTGGCCACGGCGGCCGCGGTGGCCACGGCCCGCGTTTCGCTCCGGGCCGTCTGCCAGGCAAAGACGGACGTTGCCGTTGGCTGGGGGAGCGCTGTGGGGCCCGTTTCCATGGTGGCGGTGACCCCACAGCCGGCTAGAAAGACCAGAATTCCCAGAATCAGCAGCACTTTGCGCACCGTTCCCTCCTTCATTGGCTTGTTTGTGGAAGGTTGCCTTGTCCCCAAGCCCGCTGCGAAACCCGGGCTGCACCACGGACAGGGCTCAGTATACACCATCCTGGCGGGAAGTGCAACGCAAGTTGCATTTTTACCTGCTCCGGTATATCATGAAATGGCAAGGCGCCGGGAAAAGGCCGGCAGCGGGGAATCCCTCTGCTGTGTAATCTGCTGGTGCTGTTCGGGTTGGGGCCGATCTGTTTGTTTCTCATCGGCCCGCGACGTCCGCGGCGGGGGCAGTCCCGGCGGTGGAGCGACTGAACGTGTACATGAAAGACCTGGCGATTGTGGCCTTTGTGTTGCTCACCGAACTGGCAGTCGGCCGGCGCATCTACCTGCTCATCCAGGAGGCGGTCTTTTACTTGGCCGGCATCCTGGGGCGGTGGCTCTTACGTTCAGCCTCAGTTTGCCGGCACCTGCTGGTGGCGGGAGGCCGAGAGGGACCGCTTCCAGGCGGCCCTGCGGGACAGTTCATTTTACCAACTGCCCCGCGTGTTGCAGTGGTTCAGCGGGAATATTGGGTTCCATCATATTCACCATCTGCACCCCCGCATTCCCCTTACTTTTTAGAGCAGCGCTACAAGGACATCCCGGCCCTGCAGGAGGTCGAGCCGCTCACGATCGGCGCAAGCCTCCGCTCGCTGCACCTGAACCTCTGGGACGAAAAGGTGGGCCGCCGGATCGGGTTCTGCGAGTTGAGCCGGGTGCGGCAACAGGCATACGTGCTTCCCGGGGGAAGCGCGAGTGAGGCGTTCCCGGACTTGCCATGACACCCTCCATCGGTCTCGTATTGGGCATTCTCCTGTTGGCCATCGTGCTCTTTTCGATCGAGCGGTTCCCGGCCGACGTGGTTGCCCTGGCGATTCTGGTCATCCTCATCCTCACAGAGTCGCTGCCGGCGGAGCAGGCACTGGCCGGCTTTGGCAGTCCCGTCGTTCTGATGATTCTCGGGCTGCTTATCCTTACGGCTGCATTGGAGCGCACAGGGGCGATTGACCGAATCACACGCCTGATCCTGCGTCGGGCCGGCGGTGGGGAAAGGGATCTCCTCCTGCTCTTTATGGGTGCGGCGGCGATGATGAGTTCTCTGATCAGCAATACGGCCACAACGGCCCTCTTTGTGCCGATCGTTTTGGACCTGAACCGTCGCGGCCGGGCTCGTTCCTCCCGCCTGCTCCTGCCGCTCGCCTTTGCTTCGATCCTGGCCAGTTCGGTGACCCTGGTAGGCTCGTCCACCAATCTGGTCGTCAGCGGGCTGATGAGCCAGTACGGTCAGGCCCCATTACGGCTCTTTGAATTGACCCCGGTGGGGCTTTCCATTCTCGCTGCCGGCCTGGTGTATATGCTGTTCGTGGGACGGCGGTTGCTTCCTGAGCGGAGCGAGAGCAAGGAGGATACAGGCCGGGCCGGCCTGTATCCTTACGTTGCCGATGTGTGGATTCTGCCCAAATCCCCCCTTATCGGGAAAAGCCTGGCCGAGTCCGATCTGGGACACCGCTTTGACCTGACGGTGCTGCGGGTTGCCCGAGGCGAAAGTCGCTTCCTGGCACCGCCGGCCGACATGCGGTTAGAAGAGGGCGATCTGTTGTCGCTTGAAGGGCACCGCGATGACCTGCTCAAAGCCCAGGCGACGCTGGGGCTGGCGGTCCGAAGAGCCAGCAGCCTAGAGGACCCCCGGTTTCAGACGGAAACTGTCCGCATCGTCGAGACGATTCTCCTGCCCGGTTCCCCGCTTGTTGGCAAGACCTTGCAGGACGTCCAGTTCCGGCAACGTTATGGGCTACAGGTCGTCGGGCTCAACCGACACGGCGAGACGATTTCCCATCAGATCAGCCAGGTGCGCCTGCATGTCGGCGACCAACTACTGGTTCAGGGGCATCGCGTCCAGATTGCTTCCCTGGAGGAGGACACCGGCCTGCGCGTCATCGGAGCCGTGGACTATGTCCAACCGAACATACAACGAGCCCCGCTAGCCGTGGTCATTTTCGTCGGCACGATGCTTCTGGCGGCCCTGGACATCCTCAGCCTGCCTGTAGCCACGTTGCTTGGGGCGCTGGTGGCATTTGTCAGCCGGTGCATTCATCCTGAGGAAGCCTACCGCCAGGTTGAATGGCGGGCCCTCATCCTGATCGCCTGTATGCTGTCGTTCGGTGCGGCGATGGAGTATACCGGCACGGCCGAATTTCTCGCGCGGGGGATTATCCGTCTGTTTGGCAGCGACAATCCGATTAGGCTTCTGAGTGCCTTTTTTGCCCTGACTATGTTGCTCACCCAGCCCCTTTCCAACCAGACCGCCGCCGTCATCGTCACCCCGATTGCCATCCAGGCCGCCCTGCAGGCCGGCTGGAACCCCCGCACCTTTGCGGTGATGATTGCCCTGGGGGCCAGTTGTTCCTTCGTCACTCCTCTGGAACCGTCCTGTCTGCTTGTGTACGGGCCCGGTCGCTACCGCTTTGCCGACTTTATCCGGGTCGGCACACCGCTGACGGTGCTCATCTATATTATCTGCATCGTGCTTGTTCCGCTGCTCTGGCCGTTGTAAAGGGCTGTGTCCTCCCCTGTGTGGAGGCGGGCAGGGCAGGGGGACGCGCCGCTACGGGATGCGCCCGGTGATGCGCGGCCACTTCCAGCACAGGTTGGGGTCGCAGGGATGGCCGGGCCGGCGTGGCCCTACCCGAGGCACAACCGTCCCTGCTGGGGGAAACGGTGACCCAGGATTCATCCTGCGCGGCCGGCTGCGCACGACGGCGGCCCGCAAATTGTGCCCCTGGGGGGCAATAGGGTTGCCCCTCTGTGGGAGTCCCCTTGTGTCCAGGGTCGGGTTGCCTTATAATAGGGCCAAATGTCGTCTATGGAGGATGACCTGATGGAAACGACCCTTCGAGGAACCACCGAGACCGTCCGCATCTCCCCGGAACTCCCCACGGTGTTGATCGGGGAGCGGATCAACCCCAGCGGGCGCAAACGGCTGGCTGCCGAACTGGTGGCCGGCCGTCTGGAGGCGTTGCGGGAGGAGGCGCGGGCACAGGTGGAGGCCGGCGCGGAGGTGATTGACGTCAATGTCGGCGCGCCGGGGGTGGACCAGGTTGCCGTCCTGCCCCGGGCGGTGCAGATCGTGCAGGAGGCGGTCGGTCGCCCGGTGAGCATAGACACGGCCGACACGACCGCCCTGGCCGCTGCCCTGGAGGTCTGCCAGGGCAAGCCGTTGATCAACTCGGTCACCGGCGAGGAAAAAAAGTTGGCCCAGGTCCTGCCGCTGGCCGCCGAGCACGGGGCCGCCCTGATCGGCCTGTGTATGGACGACAGCGGCATCCCCAAGACGCCGGAAGAGCGACTGGCCGTGGCCCAAAAGATCGTCGAGCGGGCGGCCCAGGCGGGCATCCCGCCGGAGGATATCCTGATTGACTGCCTCTGCCTGACGGTGGGGGCCGACTCCCAGGCCGGCCGGGTCACCCTGGAGGCGATTCGCCTGGTGCGCGAGACCCTCGGCGCCAACATGACGCTGGGCGCCAGCAACGTCTCCTTTGGCCTGCCCGACCGGGAGGTGATCACCCTGACCTTCCTGGCGATGGCCCTGCGCGCGGGGGTCAACGCCCCCATCGTCAACGCCGCCCGCGTTCGCCAGACCGTCCTGGCCGCCGACCTGCTCCTGGGACGGGACCCCTACGCGATGCGCTACATCCGGTTTTGGCAGGAGGCAGGAGGCAGGAAGCAGGAGACAGGAGGGTAGGGCAATGCGCATCCTGATGGTGGCGGTTGAGGCCGGTCCCTATGCCAGTGCCGGGGGGACCGGTGCGGTGGTGGGGACCCTCTCGCGGATGCTGCGGCGGCGGGGGCATGACGTCCGCCTGGTCCTGCCCTACTACAGCACGCTGATACGCCCGCCGGCCTTTCCGGTGGAGTCGCTATCCACGCTGGATGTACCCGTCGGCCGGCCACCGCTCCCCGAGGTTCTGGCGGGCCTGCCCGAGCCGCTCCGGGCCTACCTGCGTGAGGTGCACGAGCCCCCGCCCCGGGCCTTTCTCTACCGGGTTCTCCCCCGTTCGACCCCCGATGAGGTCCCCACCTACCTGATCGGCGGCGACCCCTACCACTATTTTGCCCGGGTGGATGGCCGGCAGGTACCGCTCTACCCACCGCTGGAGGAGATTGGGGTCAATGCCGGCCGCCTCTATGCCTTTTACGCCCGCGCCGTTCTGGAAGCGGTGCTGCTTTTTGCCCGGGAGGGGTGGACGCCGGATGTCATCCACTGCCACGACTGGCCCACCGCTCTCATCCCGGCCTGCCTGCGGGCCGTGCCCGCGCCTCCGCCACTTCTGGAGGGGGCCCGCGTCGTGCTGACGATTCACAACACCAGCGGCATCGTCTATCAGGGCGGCTGGTTCGGTCCTGAAATCCTGACCTACGCCGGCCTGCCCCGGGGGCTGTTCGACTATGGGCAGGTACAGCACCAGGGCCACCTGAACTTTATGAAGGCCGGCATCCTCTTTGCCGATGCCGTTAATACGGTCAGCGAGGGGTATGCTCGCGAAATCCAGAGCGACGCGGAGGAGGCCTTTCTCGACCTGAACGGGGTGCGCAAGACCTACCGCTACAGTGGGGGGCTGGATTACGTCTGGAGCCAGTACCAGATCGGCCTGACCGGGATTCGCAACGGCATCGGGGAAGACTACGACCCCCGCCAGATCGGCCAGGGGCCGGACTGGGACCTGGTGGAGAGCGATTGGACGACGCAGTATGCCCCGGCGGAGGGCCGGCCCCTGAGCGAATGGGCCTATTCCCCGGACGACCCCCACCTTTGGAAGAAAAAGAGTGCCCTCAAGCGCTACCTACAGGAGCGCAGCAACCGCCTCCTGCAGGCCCACTTTCAGGTGGAGGAGACGGTTCCGCTGATCGCGGTGCGCTCCCGCCTGGTCGAGCAGAAGGGCTTTGACCTGATCATCCGGGGGTTGCGCGAATGGCCGGGCCGGCCGGCGCAGTTTCTCATCGTCGCCTGGGGGGAGGACGAGCACGCCCGGCAGTACCGCCAGCATCTGGAGGACCTGGCCCACGAACAACCACAGCGGATTGCCCTGTCCCGTTCCTGGCGGGAAATCCCCGAGCCGCTGCATTATGCCGGTGCGGATATGCTTCTGATGCCTTCCCTCTTTGAACCCTGCGGCCTGCCGCACATGATGGCCCTGCGCTACGGGACGATTCCGATCGTCCGCCGCACCGGGGGGCTGGCCGACGTGGTCGAGGATGCCGACCCGCTTGCCGGGAGGGGGAACGGGTTTGACTTTGTCGCCCCCGACCATCGGGAGATGCTCCAGGCGGTCGAGCGGGCCCTGCGGGTCTACCAGAGCCCGCCGCACTGGCAGGCCCTGGTGCGCAACGCCCTCCGGGCCCGGGACCGCTATGGCCGCGATTTCTCCTGGGAAACTGCGGTCACGCTCTACCTCGAAACGGTCTATCGCTGATTGTCAAACCCCTCCCAATGTGCTACAATAGGGTTGGGCGCCCGGGAAGGTCCCAGGGTCAATCTGTCCTCGTCGTCCGCGCCCGGTGCGTGTCGGGTCGATTCGGTCGGGGAAACCGCCGACCGGAGGGAGGTGGACCATCGGCCCGGGAAAGAAACGAGCGATCGGACTGGCCATACTCACGCTGCTCTATGCGGCGCTGCACCCCCTGGTGCAGGTCATCCCGAACCCGATGGTGCCGGGGGCGATCGTCGCCCTGAACATGGTGCTGCCGGTTTTGGCCGGCTACCTGTACGGCCCTCTCAGCGGGGCGATTGCCGGGGGGGTAGGCACGGCACTTTCGGCCGGCCTCTGGAGGGACCCCTTTGACGCGGTGGCGATCCTGCCCCACCTGGTGATGGGGCTGGTGGCCGGGTGGGTGGGCCACTCCCGACAGCAGGTCCTCAGTGCCGGCACGATTCTGATCGGCCATAGCCTGAACATGCTCCTCTACCTGCGCCTGGGGCTGCTCCAGATCGGCCCGGAGGAGGTCGGGGGCGTCCTCCTGGGGCTGGTCACCGAAACGATGATTGACGTCGTCGCCATCGTCCTGCTGGCCACCCTGCTGCAACGATGGCTGTACCACACGGAGAGATGGTGATGCGCCTGCAGCGAATTGCCGAACCGCTCAAGGTCGCCGGGTTGGTCCTCTGGGTCGGAGGGGTCGGGGTCGGCGTCCTGCTGATCCGAGGGCAGGCGAGCGCGTTGCGCGAGATTCTAGTGGCCTCTTTTGCCCTGCCGATTCTGGTGGCGACCTTCTGGTACCGCCGGTTGGGTGGGTTGCTCGTCGCGCTGGTAGCCAGCCTCTTGAGCGGTTCGCTGGCCATCGGCGAACCGGCCATCCTGCAATTCCCTATGACGCAACGGCTCCTTTTCCAGATTGCCCTCTTTAATGTGGTTGCCCTGGTGACCAGCGCCCTGGCCGAGGGGGAGAAACGGGCCCGGCTGCGCTACCAGGAACTCTTTACCAGTGTGCCGATCGGTCTCTACCGCAAGACGCTTTCGGGCCGAGTGCTGGAGTCCAACCCCGCGCTGGTGCGCATCCTGGGATACCCGGACCGGGAGACGCTGCTGCAGGCCGAGCCGGCCTATATCCACCTCTACGCCGAGGCCCGCCGCCGTTGGGAGGAGATGATCGCCACGGCCGGCGTGGTGCGGGACTTTGAGGCGCAGGTGCGCCGCTACGATGGGACGACGATCTGGGTGCGGGAGAACTGCCGGGGCGTTCGCGATGAGCAGGGGGCCCTGCTCTACTGCGAAGGTTCTCTGGAGGAGATTAGCGCGCGCGTTCAAGCCGAGGAAAAGTTGGCCGCCATCTACCTGCTGGGGCGGGAGATGGTCCTGCGCCCCGACGCCCGGCACATCGCCGATGCCACCGTCGAGGCGGCCTATTACGTCCTGGGGTTCGGTCGCTGCACCCTCTGGCTGGCCGACCCGGAGACACTGGCCCTGACCTGCCAGGCCCTGGCCGCAGATACCCTCACCTCCCTGGGGACGACGCCGGCCGGTGCGGTGGAACCGGCGGTTGCCTCCGAGGTGGCCTGCAGCGGCGAGGTGGCCTACCTGCCGGAGGTGCTGCCGGCGGGGGAGGAGGGTTCCGGCCCTCATTCCCGCCTCTGCGTGCCATTGAAGGTGCGGGGGCAGGTCATCGGGGTGCTCGATGCGGAAAAGGCCGGCCGGGACGCCTTTACCCCGGCCGACCGGCGCCTCTTCCAGACGCTGGCCGACGTTACCGCCGTGGCGTTGGAGAACGCCCGCCTGCATGGTCGGCTGGCCGAGCAGGCCGACCACCTGGAGAGCGAGGTGGCCCGTCGCACCGCCGAACTCGAGGAGGCCAACCGCGAACTCGATTCGTTCGCCTATTCGATCTCGCACGACCTGCGCGCCCCCCTACGAGCGATGGACGGCTTTTCCCGCATCCTCCAAGAGGAGCATGCCGCCTCAGTCTCGGAGGAGATGGCCCGCTACCTGACGATGATTCGGGAAAACAGTCGGCGGATGGGCCGGCTGATTGACGACCTGCTGCGCTTTTCCCGGCTGAGCCGGCAACCGCTGCACAAAGAGCGGGTGGACATGGAACGACTTGTCCGGGATCTCCTCCGGGAACTGGCCCCGGAGCAGGCCGGCCGGCCGGTCGAGGTCACGGTGGGCGACCTGCCCCCCGCTCAGGCCGACCCCGCGCTGCTCCGGCAGGTCCTGTTCAACCTGCTCTCCAACGCCCTCAAGTTCACCCGTTCCCGTTTCCCTGCCCAGATTGAGATCGGCTACCGGCAAGACAGCCCTTATGGGCCGGCCTACTTTATCCGCGACAACGGTGTCGGGTTCGACATGCGCTATGCCGACAAGATCTTTGGCGTCTTTCAACGCCTGCACGGGGAGGAGTTCGAGGGAACCGGTGTGGGGCTGGCCATCGTCCAGCGCATCGTCCGCCGCCATGGCGGCGAGGTCTGGGTGCAGGCCCAGCCTGACGCCGGGGCCACTTTTTTCTTTACCTTGAAGGAAGGAAAGAGCGATGTTTCAGAAACTGGAAGTCCTGCTGGTTGAGGACAATCCCTACGACGAGGAGTTGACCCTGCACACCCTGAGGCAGCATCGGCGGGTCGGGCAGGTGCATGTGGCCCGAGATGGGCTCGAGGCGTTGGATTTTCTCTTCGGCCGGGGGGATTATGCCGGGCAGCGTCCCTGGGAGCGGCTCCACCTGGTCCTTCTGGACCTCAAACTGCCCCGGGTGGACGGGCTGGAGGTGCTCCAGCAGATCAAGGCAGACCCTCGAACGCGGCCGATCCCGGTGGTGATGTTGACCTCCTCGCGTGAGGACCGGGACATTCTGAGCAGTTACCGCCTGGGGGCGAACAGCTATGTGGTCAAACCGGTGGACGCGGAGCAGTTTAGTGAGGCGGTGCGCCAGGTCGGTGAGTATTGGCTGCAACTGAACGAGCCGCCGGTCGTTCGATCGGGAGGAGTTCCGCTGCAAGGAGGCAGGAGTGAAACCGATTCGCGTGCTTTTTCTTGAAGACCAGATGGCCGACGTGGAGTTGATGCTCTACGAACTGCATCGCGCCGACTTGGAGCCGGAGTGGAGGCGGGCCGAGACGGAGGCGGAGTACCTGGCCTGTTTGGAAGACTCACCAGACATCATCCTGGCCGACTATACCCTGCCACAGTTCGACGGCCTGCGGGCGATTCAGCTGTTGCGCCAAAAGGGGCTGGACATCCCCCTGATCATCGTCACCGGGAGCATCAGCGAGGAGGTGGCCGTAGCGTGCATCAAGCAGGGCGCGGCCGACTACCTGCTCAAAGACCGGCTGACCCGTCTGGGGACGGCGGTGGTCCAGGCCCTGGAGCAGCGGCGGTTGCGGCGGGAGAAATGGCGGGCCGAGGAAGCCCTGCGGAAGAGCGAGCGGCGCTTCCGTTCCCTGATCGAGAATATCTCCGACCTCCTGGTCGCCCTGAGGCCGGATGGGGCCATCCACTATGCCAGCCCTTCCTGCGAGCGGCTCCTGGGCTATGCGCCCGAGGCGTTGACCGGGAAGAACCTGCTCGATCTGGTTCACCCGGACGACCGGCCGGCGGTGTGGGAGAGGGTCCTCCGTCTGGCCCCGCCCGATGTCGTCCTGGGGCCGGTCGAGGTGCGCCTGTGCGGCCGGGACGATACCTGGCACACCCTGGAGACGACCGGGAGGAACCTCCTGGACGACCCGGCGATTGGGGGAATCATCCTCTCCCTGCGGGACATCAGCGACCGCAAGATGTTGGAGGCGCAACTCCGGCAGGTGCAAAAGATGGAGGCGATCGGTCGGATTGCCGGCAGCATCGCCCACGACTTTAACAACTTTTTGATCGCCATCCTGGGGTACAGTGAACTCTTGCTCGGCCATCCCGAATACCCGGACGAGTTTCGGCAGGATGTGGAGGCGATCAAGCAGGCGGCCCAGCGGGCGGCCGGCCTGGCCAACCAACTCCTGACCTTCAGCCGCAAGCAGATCAGCCGGCCCCAGCACATCCGCCTGGATGAAGTGGTGAGCGAGATGGAGCAGATGCTGAGCAAACTGCTCGGCCCGACGATTCAGGTGACCCTCCTTTCGGACGCCGAGCCGAACCCGGTCTATGCCGACCCCGGTCAGATCGAGCAGGTGATCATCAACCTGGCCCTGAACGCCCGCGACGCTATGCCCCAGGGGGGGACGCTCACGGTCGAGACGGCCAATCTCTTTCTGGACGAGGCGTACAGCCGGCGGCACCTGGATGTCCGTCCCGGCCACTATGTGCTGCTCGCCGTCAGCGACACCGGCATCGGCATGACGGAGGAGGTGCGTGCCCGCATCTTTGAGCCGTTCTTCACGACCAAGGAAAAGGGCAAAGGCACAGGGTTGGGCCTTTCCACCGTTTACGGTATCATCCACCAGAGCGGCGGGCACATCTGGGTTTACAGCGAACCGGGGCAGGGGAGCACCTTCAAGGTCTACCTGCCCTACGAGGAGCCGGTCCGAGTTGCGGAGGAGCCGCTTCTGCAGGAGGAGGAGGTCCGGCGGGGGGAGGAGACCCTTCTGCTGGTTGAGGACGACGAGGTGGCCCGGGAGATCGGCCGGCGGGTCTTGCTCCAGTACGGCTACACCGTCCTGGTGGCGGAGCATCCCGAGGAGGCCCTAGCGATCAGTCGGCGGCACGAGGGGCCGATTCACCTGATGGTCACCGATGTGATTATGCCGGGGATGAACGGTCGGGAGTTGGCCGAACGGCTGAGCGGGGAACGGCCCGAGATGAAGGTGCTCTACATTTCGGGGTATACAGACCAGGCAGTCGTCCGGCACGGCATCCTGGAGGCCGGCCACCCCTTCCTGCAAAAGCCGTTTACGCCGGCCCTGCTGGCCCGGCGCGTTCGGGAGGTCCTGAACGGACCGTAGGACAGACGCGGAACCTGGCACCTGGACCGAGGCTGCCGGGCCAGGATTCGAACCTGGGACAAAGGATCCAAAGTCCCCCGTGTTACCACTACACCACCCGGCAGTGCTTTTTCAGTGTATCCGAAATCGGGGTGGTTGTCAACTAGAGAGGCACCCGGCGCGGGTGAGTGCGCATCTTTTCCGCCCAGAGGATGGCGACAATCCGGTCCACGGCCTCATCTAGGCGGTCCTCATAGTTGACCACCACATAGTCAAAGAGGGACAACTGTTTCATCTCCTGGCGGGCCGCCTGGAGGCGGCGTTGCAGGGCCTCCTCCGTCTCGGTCTTGCGTTCGCGCAGCCGTCGGGTCAGTTCCCGCATGCTCGGTGGGGCCAGGAAGATCAGCACCGCTTCCGGGGCCAGGCGGCGAATCGTCGCCGCGCCCTGGACGTCAATCCGCATGATCACATCCTTCCCCCGGGCCAGGGCGTCACGGACCTGTTGCTTGGGGATGCCCTTGTACTCTCCGTAGACCAGGGCCCATTCGAGCAGTTCTTCCTCCTCGATGAGGCGTTGAAACTCTTGCTGGGAGATGAAAAAATAGTCCCGGCCGTGGACCTCGTTGGGGCGGCGGGGGCGGCTGGTGGCCGTGACCGTGTAGTGCAGGTCAATTCCCCGCTCCTTCATCCGCGTCACCACGGCGTCCTTGCCCACCCCAGAGGGGCCCGAGATGACCACCAGCAGGGGGGGCGGTGTGCCCACCAGGCCGCGAACCTCGGCATCCAGGTCTTGGGGGTGCTCAGGCAGCTGCATCGTCTCCGGCCTTTCCTTGCTGTTCGAGTCGCCGGGCGATCGTCCCCGGCAGCAGGGCCGACACAACCAGGTAGCCGTTATCCAGGACCACGACCGCCTTGACCTTGCGCCCCCGGGTGGCGTCAATGACCATCCCCTGGCGGCGGGCTTCGCGAATCATCCGACGGACCGGGAGGGAGTCGGGGAGCACGATCGCCAGGATGCGGTTGGCCGCGACGAGGTTACCAAAGCCGACGTGGAGCAGTTCGGTGGTCATCGTTCACCTCGCCATTTTGTGGTATACTGAGCAGGGCAGAGCAAGGAGGCCGGCCGATGGATGTGGACAGTTTGACGGTGGCGGCGGTTGCTGCTGAACTGGAGGAGATGGTTGTAGGGGGACGCGTCCAGCGGGTCCTGCAGAGCGGCCCGTTGACGATTGCGCTGGAGGTCTATGCCCGGCATCACCGCCGCTACCTGTTGCTCTCGGCCGATTCGGAAAGGGCCCGCGTTCACCTGCAGGAGAAGCGTCCGACCCGCGACCCCCGGGTCCAGAGCCCGCTGCTTTTGCACCTGCGGCGCAGGCTGGTCGGGGCGACCCTGCGGGATGTCCGGTCGCTGCCTCGGGAACGGATCCTTCTGCTCCATTTTTTCCACCCCAAGATGCCTCCGGAGGAGCAGGAGAACACCCTGATCGTGGAGGTGATGGGGCGGCGCAGCAACCTGATTCTCCGGGATGCCGAGGGGATTGTCGTGGACTGTATCAAGCGGGTCACGCCGCGGATGAGCCCGGCCCGTCCGATGCTGCCTCGCCAGCGCTACATACCCCCGCCGGAGCAGGTCAAGGCGGACCCGCGCGCGGTCACGGCGGTCTCGTTGCAGCAGGCCCTGGCCGGCCTCGATGCCGACACACCGCTCTGGCGGGGATTGGTGCACCTCTACCGGGGGGTCTCGCCCCTCCTGGCCCGGGAGGTGGTCTTTCGGGCCGGCGGCCGGCCCGAGATGGCCATAGGGGAGCCGTTCGACCCGGAGCGGCTGGCCGGGGAACTGGGCGCGTTCTGGGACCCGGCAAGGCCGGCAGAGCCACCCTGCCTGGCCCTGGAGGGAGGCCGGCCGGTTGCCTTTGCCCCCTACCGAATCACCCACCGGCCCGATTGGGAGGTACGGCCGGTCGAGCGAATCAGCCAGGCAATAGCGCAGTACTTTGCCCACCTGCACCCCCTCAGCGGCCACGAGCAGACCCGCTCCATCCTGCGGGAGGCGATCGCACGACAGCGCCAGGAGTGGCAGCGCCGTCTGCAGGCCCTGCAGGCGGCGCGGGAACGGGCCGGTCAGGCCGATGCGCTGCGGCGGAAGGGCGAGTGGCTTTTGGCCTTTCAGCATCAGATCCCTCCGGGGCAGCGGGTCTTTCAGGTCGAGGGGGAAGAGATCGAACTGGACCCCCAGAAAAGCCCGCTCGAGAACGCACAGGCCTACTTTGCCGCCTACCACAAGGCCCGGCAGGCCGAACAGGTCGTGCCTGCGCGGATGGAGGAGACGGTCGCATCGCTGGACTGGCTGGCCGAAGTGGAGGCCCTCCTGGAGGTGGCCGAGACCTACGACGAACTGGCCCTCCTGGCCGGTGAACTGGAAGAGGCCGGCGTACTTGGCCCGGAGCGGCGCACTCCGCGCCGCCAGGCCGGCCTGAAACCGCGCACCTTTCGCTCCAGCGATGGGTTGACGATTCTGGTGGGGCGGAACGCCCGGCAGAACGAGGACCTGTCGCTGCGCCGGGCCCGACCGGACGACCTCTGGTTTCACGCCCGGGGCGTTGCCGGGGCTCACGTCATCCTGCTCACCGAGGGCCGGCCGGCCCCGCCGCAAAGCCTGGAAGAGGCCGCCTCCCTGGCGGCCTACTACAGCCGGGCCCGCGACGAGCGACGGGTCGCCGTGGACTATACCGAGTGCCGCCACCTCCGGCGGGCCACCCCCCACCACCCCGGCCTGCTGCGCTACAAGAAGGAGCGCACCCTCTACGTGACCCCGGCCCGCCTCCAGGAGACCGAAGAGGACAACCGCTGACCCCCGTCGGCAGATGACGGCCTAGATATCCTCCAGCCGGTCGGCCAGGTAGTCCATCGCATCCTGGACGGTGCGAATCTTTTCGGCGTCCTCGTCAGGGATTTCGATGTCAAACTCCTCCTCTAGGGACATGATCAGTTCGACCAGGTCCAGCGAATCGGCGTTCAGGTCCTCGACGAAGGAGGCGGAGGGGACGATCTCACTCTCGTCCACGCCCAACCTCTCGACCACCAGGGCCTTGAGCCGCTTCAGGTGTTCTTCCGACAGCATACCGTACCTCCTTGTCTTATTGTTCTGCGCGACCCGGTGGTTGCGGCGGGGCCGGCCGGCCCCGCCGCAGGCTGACCACCGTGCCCAACACACCGTTGACAAACCGCCGGGAACTGCCGCTCCCGAACCGTTTGGCCAACTCGACTGCCTCGTTGATCGCCGCCTTGACGGGGATATGGTCATCCCCGGCGAAGCAGAGCTCAAAGATGGCGATGCGGAGGATATTCACATCCACCCGAGCCACCTGCTCCAGGGGCCAGTTCGGAGCGGCCTCGGCGATGAGGAGATCAATCTCATCGCGGTGCTCCAGGACCCCCTCGAGCAGCAGCCAAGCGAAGGACTGCACCGCCGCGTCGAACTGCCGCTGGGAGAGGTGTCGTTGCAGCACCTCCCGGGGGTCGTGGTCGGTCAGGTCCGCCTCAAAGAGGGTCTGAAGCACGGTCACACGAACTCGATGTCGCACACCGGCCAAGGGTCTTACCTCACCAGGTCCACGATATGGACGTTGATCTCCTGCACGTCCAGCCCGAGCATGCGTTCGATCGCCTCGGCGACCTTTTGCTGCACGGCCTCTCCGACCTGCATCATATTGACCCCGCGCTCCACGGTCAGGTAGATATCCGCCTCGACCTGACCGTGGCGCACGTTCAGGCGGACGGCCCGGTGGGCCTCATCGGCGGAGCGCAGCGGCCGGCGCCGTCGGCCGGAGCGGGCGTCCAGCCAGGCGACGCCGGGAACCCCCATGGCAGACAGTCCGATGATCGTCGCCACGACCTGCGGGGAGACGCGAACTGCACCGAGTTCTTCTTCCATGTCTCATACCCCCATACGGCAAACCGGTCTCCGATTGTCCCGGCGGCAAGCGGCCGGCCCTGCCGCCGTCCGCTAGCCGACAGTATAGCGGGAACGGGCGATGGTGTCAAGTGGGCGTCTGAGGTGGTGCGTCAAGTCAAATGAACGTTACCGAGCGAGGGGCTGTTCTCCAAATGATCATGTTACCAGGCTGCAACCTGCCCGGACATGGAAAGCCTGTCCTACCCCCGCCAAGCCCCCGCAGGCTCGAGTGCACTGTACCCGTCAGGGAACCCTGACAAGGCGCAGGCGGGTTATCCCCCCTGGCTCAGTCCAATGTCGGGCGATCCCGGTACATTATGCAAAGAAGGCTGACAAGGCGCAGGCGGGTTATCCCCCCTTGCTCAGCAGGGGCAGATAGACCCACCAGTAGGTCGGCAGGACCTGCCCGTCGGTCGTCACCAGAAAGAGCAGATTGCCCTCGTCCGTGCTGAGAAAGCCCGTCCCCGGCGACACGGAGACCGTCTGCACCCCGCCGGCCAGCCCTACGGTGACGGTATAGGCGGTGTTGGGGGTCATGTCGGCGAGGAGGTGGAGGGTGGTGGCCGTCGGAGTATAGGCATAGGTAACCGGCGTGGGGGGAACCGCCCCCAGGGGGTCCGCGCTAAAGAGGACCAGGAAGTTGGAGGGGGTGGCGGCGATGTGCGTACCGACCATGCTCCCGCCGGTGGCCTCCACCCGGACGGTGGCCGGCATGGCCGGCGTGGCCGCGTCGGTGGCGTAGAGGACGTGGAGGAAGAGGTCGTCGGCTTGCTGGGTGGCCGGCCGCACCCGCACCTGGTAGCCCTGCAGGCCGGCCCAGTCGTTGACGTCGCTGAGGCGCACCGAGGAGATGGTCGCCCCCTGAGGCAGCAGGGAACGGGCAAAGAGTTTGCTTTGCCCCCCGGAGCCCATCGCCGTGACCAGCGTCCCGTCGATCGTGGGGGCGGTGGGCACGTTCAACTGCCAGCGTTTGAAATAGGCCGGGTTGCTGGCCCGCACCCGATCCAGGAGGACGATCGTATCCGGCCGCAGGTAAAGGAGTTCGCGGGAGTAGTGGTCGGCCAGTTGGACGTACTGCCCACTGTTCCAGTCAAAGTACTCCATCGCCGGGGTCAGGTCTGTTCGAGCATAGGCGTAGGCCCCGCTGCTCTCGTAGCGGGTGATTCGACCCACCGCATAGGCGGCCTGGCTCGTCCCGGTGATCACGTCCTGCTCGTTTACCGTGACGACGTTGTGCAGCCAGGCTTCGTGGTTGTAGCCGTAGGTGGTCGCTCCATAGTTGCCGTCGGCGGAGAGCCACTCGCCCCGCCAGAGGTTGAAATGGCCATGGCCTTCATGGAGGTGATCGGTGGGCACCCCACCGCAGGTCAGGCTGACCCAGGTGGCCGTGCTGCTCCAGTCGGAGCGGGCAAAGCCCTGGCCGGTCCCCCGGGCCAGGTGCTGGCGGGGCAAGGGGGTGAAATCGCTCGCCGGCAAGGAAGGGTTCCCCCAGAGAAAGTCGAAAAAGACGTTGTGCTCGTCGTACATCTCCCCGGGGGTCGTATGGGCGTCGGGGACGGTCGTGGTGTGCTCCAGCCAGTACTGGCCGTACCCGGCAATCGCTTCCCCGGCGTACTCGTCCACCAGGATAAGCATGACCGCCCGGTGCAGGTCCACGATCATGGCGTGGGTCTCCCACATATCACCCTCGGGGGTGCCGTGGGCCAGGTCTGGGAGGGTGGCGTGGATGAGGAAGGGGATCATCTCCTCCGAGAAGGTGTTCTCGCGGAAGGGGTCCGGACCATAGACGGTGCGGAAGGCGTCGCCGAGCAAAAAGGCGTGGAGCATGGCCCCCTCCAGATAGTTCCAGCCCTCCGACCAACCCCCGCCGGCTCCATAGCACTCGCGGAAGGGGATGACCTCGTAGCGGCCCTGCTCCTGGATGGCATCCACGTAGGCCTGGGCCAAGGGCTCGTTCTCGCCGAGGGTGGCCAGCCCGACCATGCCCCGGCCGTACATGTGGGCGTAGTAGCGGTTGTTGTCGGGGCGGTGCTCCACGGCATAGTAGGCCCATGGGCTGGGCATGGCAAAAGCCTCGGCGACCCACTCGTTCATCTTGGCGATGAGGTTGCTGCGCTGGGTGCTGTTCAGACGGTCGTAGCACCAGTCATAGACGATAGCCAGGCCGGCCACATTGTCGCCAAAGTAGAGCCAACTGTCGGCCGAGATGTCGGGGTCGTTGTCCAGGACGTACTGGGCCAGGGAGATGGCCTTGTCGGCGTAGGTGTTGGCCTGGGCGGGATCGCTCAGGCGCAGGACCTGGTAGCCGAGGGCGTACTGAATCATCCACTGGTTGGGGGCGTAGAGATCGGCATAGCCGTCGCCCAGGTGGGCGTCGAGGAGGCCCTGGAGGCGCGTCCAGGCGGTATCGCCGGAGGAAGCGCGCTGGCGCAGGTCGGCCAGGCGGCCGGCCGTGAGCCAGATGCGGGGGTGGTTGGGCAGCGGTTGGGTCAGGTCAATGACAACCAGGTCGCTGTTCCAGCGGCCGGTGCTGTCGCGCACCCGCAGGATCAGGACGTAGCGGCCATAGACGTCGGGGGTGAAGGTGGGGCGGTCGGCACCGGTGCTCCCCAGGGCGTCGTTGGGGGAGATGTCGCTGTAGGTGAGGGTGGAGTCGCCAGGGAGATGGAAGAAGCGCCAGGAGTAGAGGAGAGTCAGGGCATTCTGTTCCGGATCGCTGCTGCCGCTGCCGTCGAGTTGGATCGTCCCGCCCAGGTTCCAGGCGTCATCCTCCTGCTCGGGGCCGGCCTCGGCAAAGGGGGCACTGCTATCCAAAGTGAGGACGAGTTCGGGCGGGTGCGCCCCCTCGCGGTCGTCGAAGGTCAGCGGGGAGCCCCCCCAGGTGTAGTCGAGGTAGTCGGTGCTCAGACCCAGGTTGAGGATACCGGCCGGTATGCTGTCGCCGTGGAGGACCCGGTTGACCTCGGTGGTCACATCCACCTCGACCCAGATGTTGTTGGCCGTTCCCACCGTCTGGCTGAAGGCCAGGCCGTCCCAGAGCCAGGGGGTGGTGGTGTCGGTGAGACCCAACGAGTTCTCCAGCCAGTCTTCCTCGATGCGGTGGATAAAGAAGGAACTGTCCTCGTTGGGGCCGACCGTCTTGTAGAGGCGCAGGGTGGCCTGGGAGATGCTCTCCCCCTGCTGCGCAGAGAGGTCGAACTGGAGATAGCCCCGTCGAAATTCATCGGCGGTGTTTTGCACCTGGAGTCCCTCGCCGTTGTGGTTGTCGCCGGTGACGTGATAGCGGCCCCAGGTGCGGACGACATAGCCGTCGGCGGAGGGGGTCAGGGTCTGCAGGACCTCACCGCCGGCCGGCAGACCGCTTGCGGCAATCGGCCAGAAGGCCAGGAGCATCCCGACCAGGATCAGAAGTGCTACCGTTCGTTTTGCCATCGCATTTCCTCCAAGAGTGGGCCCCAGGCAGGGGCCGTACAGTTGCCGGGCGACCTCACCACGGCGAAGGCTACGGATAGGCCCGCAGAACTACGGGCAGGTAGATGTGGCCGGGCTATACCACCGTGACCGAGTCGCCGGCACTCGGCGACTCGTCCTCCGGTGTATCTGGGTGGTCCAGAAAGTCGCCGTTGCTGTCCACCATCTGGGCATAGCGCTCGTACCCTCTGGCAACAGATTGTCTGCACCCTGCTCGGCGAGCCTGGTTCCTGCCGGCGGTTCTCCTGCCCCGCCGGCAGGAACCAGGCGCCGGCGGCCACTTTCGCCCCTCGGTGCTATCGTTACTCTCCCGGCGGGACCAGGCCCTTCAACACCACCGGCAGGTGGACGGTGATGGCCGGCGGTCCTGTCCTCCGGCGCCATGTTCACAGCCTCCCGTTACGACCACCCGCACCGGGTAGACGGTGGTGGCCGGCGGTCCCGTCCTCCGGCGATCTTGCACCGGTCCAGCGAATGAGAAAGGCGACCAATTCTTCCATCGTCTCAAAGTAACGGCTCCGGCCGGTGATGGCGTGAAACGCCTGTCCACGCCAGAGGGGGCTGTCTCCGGTGCGCCGTTCCCACCAGATGCGGACGACAAAGGTACCATCCCGACGCAGGTTGGGCGACATCGCACCTCGCTTTCCGTTACCGACCCGATTGCGCGGGGCAGTTCTCGCGCCTCAAGCGCGGTTGGGCGACATCGCACCTCGCTTTCCGTTACCGACGACTCGAGACAGCCCTAGTTTAGCAAAGGGGTATCACAGAGAGGCAAAAGGAGAGAAAACCAGGGGGAAATTTGGGAACCGGAGCCTGGCGAATCTCGTTCGGTGGGGAAGATGCTTTTCCTGCCCTTTCCTCATCGATCCTCTCCGCCCCCGGCGTGCTCTGGTGAACGAGTACGGCGGAATCAGCACCTGCCCATTCCCCCGCAGGGAGACCCCGGTCTGTCCGGACGGGTGGAAAGCCCATCCTACGGGTTTTCGGGCAATGGATAGGGCGGGATTGGCCGGCGGGATCCCCGTGTGTGTACCCGGTGGCCGGCCCGACGTAGGGCAGCGACGTCGTTGCGAATCGTGCGCAGGGTAACCCCCAGGGCGGCGGCCAGGTCGGCCTCGGTGGGTTCGCCGCCCTGGGACCAGGCCTCGTCGAGGAGACGGAGGAGGCGATGCCGGCGCAGGACCACCTTGCCCGACCGACGGCGCACCGCCTCGTCCTCGGGGCCCGCATCCGGCGTCCAGGTCAGGGAGACCCGCTCCTCGGGGCGGAGCGGCCGGCCCCCCGGTACCCCCAGACGGGCCAGGGTGACCCGCACCTGTCCCTCCCGGCGGAGGAGGTCCACCCTGCCCAGGAGAGACTGGACACCGGCCAGGGCGCGGAACGACGCCTGGAGGGAGGGGCGGGCCTGGAGGTCATCCAAAAGTCCCTGGACGACAGCGCGGGCCTGGGTCCACATCCGGCCGGCCCCCTCGGCCTGGCCCCGCTCGACCAGAAGGCGGGAGAGGGTGCTCAGGATGCGCCAGCGGAAGAGGGGATAGCCCGGTGGGTCGGCCCGGCGGAGGGCCTGCCGCAGTACCTCCTCGGCCTGCCGGGACAGGCCCAGGCCGGCCAGGGCCCGTCCCAGCAGGAGCCCTGCCTCCACCTGCAGCGGGCGCAGGCCCATTGCGTCGGCCAAGCCGAGGGCTCGGCCGGCCACCGCCCGGGCCGGCTCCAGGTCACCACGGCGCAGGCAGGCCGCAGCCAGCCAGACACCGATCTCCCCCTGCCTCCGCCGCCCGAGGGGATAGGCCAGCCGTACCGCCTGGGCGACCAGTTCGAACCCCTGACGGGGGTTCCGGAGGGTCTCCTCGAGCCCCAGCACGGCCAGGGCCTCCGCCTCGCCGGCCGGGAAGGAGATCTCCCGGGCCCGGTCGAGGGCCTGCCGACACTGCCGGCGGGCCTGATCTGCCCGTCCCAGCAGGAAGAAGAGATGCCCCAGTCTGCTGAGCAGACCGACGGTCTGGGTCGGTATCTGGGCCCGCTCGGCCAGGGCCAGGCCCTCCTCCAGCGTCTCCAGACCCAGGGCTACCCGCCCCTGGGCCACCTGGAGCCAGCCGCGGTGTTCGAGGATCAGGGCACGGATCGAAGGACCCTGGCCCAACCTTTGGGTCAGGGTCTCGGCGCGCTCCAGAACCCGCATGCCTTCCTGACAGGCCCCCTGGTAGCGCAGAGCAGCCCCCACACCGAGCAGGGAAAAGGGCAGTGCCCCGGTTGACCCGATCGCCTCGAACTCGGCGACGGCCCTGCGGAGGTGTTCTTCCGCCTCGGCAAAGGCCCCCTGGTTGATCTCTAAAAACCCCAGGTTGTTCAGGATCTTGGCTATCCCCTGACGGTCGGCCAGTTCCTCGCGGATGGCCAGCGACCGGCGGAACGCCTCCGCCGCCTCGTCGTTTCGAGAGAGGAACAGGTAGGTGACGCCGAGGTAGTGCAGGCTTTTGGCCTCGCCGGCCGAGTCGCCGATCTGCCGGAAGAGATCCAGCGCAACACGGTGGGCCTCTGCCGCCGTATGAGGGTCTCCCGCTCTGTTGTGGTAGGCTCCGATGTCGCACATCGCCGCAGCCGCCTCGGCCAGTTCCCCCGCCGCCATAGCCAGTTCGTAGGAGCGTTGGGTTTCCCGCAAGGCGTGTTCTCGGTCATCCAGGTGGTCCCCGTAGAGCCAGGCCCGACAGCGAATCGCCCGGGCCACCGCCGCCCGGTCGCCGGCCTCGACAGCGACCTCCTCCATCGCCCGGAACGCAGCCAGGGCCTGCTCATAGTCGCCCCGCCGGTCCAGCACCTGCCCACGCCGCTCATGCGCCTGCATCAGGGCCCGCCGGGCCACATCCACTTCTGACTCCTCCCCTGAGGCGAGCATCCTTTCGGCCGCCTCCACGGCCCAGCCATAGCAGGTCAGGACGGTCGGGATACTGCAGAGGGCAAAGGCCCGTTCGCCGGCTTCCAGACAGTAGGGCAGCGCCCGCCTCCCCTGCCCTCCCAGGTACAGGTGTTGGGCGATCTCCTCGACCCGGTCGGGGGCCACTGCCTCCAGTGCCCGGCCGGCCAGTGCGTGCAGCCACCGTCTCCGGGCCGGTTCCAACTCCTCATAGAGGACCCGCTGCATCCAGTCGTGGCTGAACTGCAACCGCTCCTCGACCTCGACCAGGATCTGCCGGCGCAGCAGGGTATCCGTGGTCTCCAGAAGGGACGCCTTCGACCAACCGGTGGCCCGAGCCAGAGTCTCCAGCGCTACCTCCGACCCCAGGACGGCGACCAATTCGGCCAGACGGGCACTCTTTTGATCCAGCCGCTCCAGACGGTGGCGCACCTCCTGCCGAATCCCCTGCGCCGGCGACCAGTCTGCTTCGTCCAGGGAACCCACTGCCGGGGCGACCGCCCACTCGCCGGCCTCGTTGCGTGCCAGGAGACCCTGCTCGTACAGCCCCTTCAAGGTCTCGACGGCGAAAAAGGGGTTCCCGCCGGTCCGGCGGTAGATCGGGCCACTCAGGGCAGCGCGACCGGCCGGACCGCCCAGCATCGCCTCGACCAGGGCTGCGGTCTCGTCCTCGGAAAGACGGGGCAGGAGCAACCGTTGAAAGCCGGCCTGTCCCTGCGACTCCGTGGTCAGGGCGCGCATATACGGGGGCATCTCTTCACCCCGAGCCGTAGCGAGCAGGAGCAGCGGCAGGTCCTCGACGTGGGAGGCTAGGTAGCGGAGCGCATCCACGGTGGCCTCGTCGCTCCAGTGGAGGTCTTCCAGGACGACCAGGCAGGGGCGAAGGTGGCTGAGGCCGGCCAGGTATTGCCAGAGGGCGCGCAGGAGGCCCGGCCGGTCGAGGGGAACGGCCGGAGGGGTCAGAGAGGGCAGGGATTGGGCCAGTTCGGGCAACAACATGGTCATTCCCGAGAGACAGAAGGGAGAAAAAGCACGTAGGTCATGTTCGTCCAACCAGGCCAGGCTCGAGCGGAGGGCTTCGATCCAGCCCTGAAAAGGGGGCGTCTCGTACAGTTCACGGCACCTGCCCCACAGGAGCAGCCAGTCCTCTCCGGCCATAGAGCGGCGGGCTGCAGTCTGTACCAGTCGAGTCTTGCCCACGCCGGCCTCGCCCTCTACCAGGACAATGCTGCCGTGCCCTTGGCCGACCTGGCCGATGAGGGCGGCCAGGGCCTCCAGTTCCCGCGCTCGCCCGACCAGGGGCACCTGTCCAAAGTCGTCAAAGGGGGTCCGGGGCAATGGGGCGGGCCAGACAGGAAGGGGCAGGGGGGAAAAGCCTTCGCGCTGCTCCGGGACGGCCGGGACGGTCTCGGTCGCCGCGCTCGCCCGAATGCGCTCATACAGGGCCACCGTTTCGGGCATCGGTTCCACATCCAGTTCCTCCCGGAGGAGGTCCCGGCAGACCGCAAACTGGGCCAGGGCTTCGTCGGGCCGGCCGAGCAGGGCATAGAGGTCCATCGTCTCCCGATGCACAGCCTCCCGCAGAGGGTCCAGATCCAGGATGTGCTGGGCATAATCGAAGGCCAGGCGGTACTCGCCTCCTTCCCGATGGTAGGACAAGAGTTTCTCCAGGGCCCAGAGGTAGCGTTCTCGCAGCCGCTCCGCCTCGACCAGGGCCCAGTCCTCATAGAGGCCCTCCAGCAGGTCTCCCCGGTAGAGTTCCACCGCCTGGTGGAGGGCCGTTGCGGCCGGCCCGAAGCGGCAGAACGGTCGCTCGACCCCGCCGGCGGCCCGGTCGAGGGCCTGTTCAAAGGCCTCCACGTCCAGCCAGCAGGCGTTCTGCGGTAAAAAACCGACTCCCTCGCTCTCCGCCTGGAGATAGCCCGGCGGCACCGTCCGACGTAACCTCCAGAGGGTCGAACTGAGGTTGCGACGAGCCCTGGCGGTGGGCATTCCCCGCCAGAAGGTCTCCGCCAGGGTGTCCCGCGAGTGCAGGACGCCCCGATAGGTGACCAGGTAGGCAAAAAGGGAGCGTGTTTTCCGGGTGGGGAAGGGGGGCAGGGGGTCCCGGCCCCAGTAGGCCCGCAACCCGCCCAAAAGGTATACCCGCAAGACCCTGTCACATTCGTGCATCTCTGGATTGAACCCTCGAGTTGCAGCGACCGCGGACGGTACTGAATCGCCTCGGCCAGGTGGGAGACCTGGATATCCGCGCCGCCGGCCAGGTCAGCGATCGTCCGGGCCAGTTTGAGCACCCGGTGGTAGCCCCGCGCCGAGAGGTTCAACCGGCGCATGGCCGCCCGGAGGAGGGCCTGGCCGGCCTCGTCCGGCCGGCAGAAGCGGTTCGCCTCGGCCGGCCCCATCTCCCCGTTCGTCAAGATCGGCAGGTCCTGAAATCGCCGCCGTTGCCGCTCGCGGGCCGCAGCCACCCGGGCGCGAATCGCTGCCAAGGGTTCCCCCCGGCGGCTGCCGGCCAACTTTTCATACTCGACCCGGGGCACCTCCACGTGGAGGTCCATCCGGTCCAGCAGCGGCCCAGAGATGCGCCGGCGGTAGCGGGCGACCATCGCTGCCGCATAGGTGCACTCCTGCAGGTTCTTCTGCACCTCCACCGGCCGGTTCCCCGCGTCGTAGGCCAGGTCGTAGGTGTCCGCCCCCATGACCCGCCGCGTCTGGTTCCCGTTGGCATCATACCAGTACTTCTGCCCCTCTGTCAAGAGCATCGTCAGGCGAGTCACCGCGTGCACGTGCGCCGGGTCGTGGTAGCCGTAGGCCACCTCCCCCTGGCGCTGCAGGTTCCCGATCTCGTTGTAGGCGTACCCCTCCTCGGAGAGCCCTGCGCTTCCCCCGCGCACCCGGGCATGGGTCAGCCGGTTCAGCGGGTCATAGGTAAAGTGCTGGTAACTGCTCAGCCGCACACCAATTTTCACCGCCAAGACGCGAAGGACAGGGGTTTCGTGTTTCCACAGAGGACGAGGGGGCATTTCCCGCCTTGATCCGCTTCCGCAGCCCTCGGCCCCCTCCGTTCGCCCATTCGTCCCAGGGGTAGTACTCGTCAAGATGACGGAATGGAGGCGACGGCGACTGGGCAATCCCGAAACAGAACTTGACAAAGAACCTTTGTTCTGGTATAATGGAATTGACAGTTTCGCCGTGCCCCGATGGAGCGGGGCACAGAAGCGAGGAGGTCCTGATGACCGTTCGACAAAAGACCGGCGAGACGCTCGAGTTCAGCCGTTGTGGCCTGACCGGCCGGGTGATGCTCTGGACGCGGACGAGCCCCCCACGCCTTGTCGGCCAGGAGGGCGGTGGGGAGGGGCGGCCGGCGGTGTGGATCGAGCCGAACCGGCTCAACAGCAGCGTCCGCATGGTCCATCTCACCCTGCCGATGCGTCCGCAGGCCGGTTGGCGGCGCATGGCCCTCGTCGGAGAGGTCGCGGCCGGCCGCTTTGACGTCACCGTGGCTTACCACGAGGGCGCAGGGGGGGATACGGCCCTCTTTGTGCCGTTGGACGACCTGCCATTGGGCTGCTTTGCTCTGCGCGTGCGCGGCCATTCGATGGAGGAGGCCGATATCCACGACGGCGATTACGTCATCGTGCGCCCTCAGGCCGATGCCGACAACGGCGACCTGGTCATCGCCAGCCATGCCGACCCCGACGACCCGGAGGGGTACGTCACCCTCAAGCAGTTCTTCCGGGAAAAGGACCACATCCGGCTCCAGCCGGCAAACGCGGCGATGGCGCCCATCCACCTCTATCCGCAGAACGGCCGGGCTCCCGTCCACATTCAGGGCAAGGTTGTGGCCGTGGTGCGACAGGAGGCAGGAGCATCGTAGAGGGCATTTTCCCCTGAGGAAACCATCGAACCGGATACTGGCAAATTCCTCTGCCGTTGCGTCTGGAAGGGATCTGTGGTGCACCGAGACACCACCGGACGAGTTCGCCAGCACGGCCATATCAAAGTCATTGGCCTCTGCCGGGAAGGGCCCGGCCTCGGCGCCCGTGCCGCGTAGAGCCGGCCCGACAAGGCGCCAGCGCACGCGCGCGTCACGTGCCTGCAGCCGGGCCCTGGCCATTCGTGCCACACCGACGCGACTTTGGTATCGCCGTGGTTCGCCAGAGTCCGGTTTGAAACCTTGGCCGAGTTGTAGTAAAATAGGGGAGAGCATGGCTGGGCCATTTTGGACCGGCCCTCTTTCGAAGCCAGTTTCAGGCCGGCCGAGGAGATTACAGCGGAGGAAGCAATGGGCAAACACCGCCCCAAAAAGATCACCAAGGCGAACCACGGCAAGCGGCCCGCCCGCAGGAAACGGGTCCGCCGCTGGAAGCATTGAGGGGGTTGCGGAGTTTCGGATACCCCTGACCCAAAGACCGGTTGCCTTACCATCGTGGTGCCTTGGGGCACCACGATTTTTTCAGGTATCGGGGAAAAAAGTTGGTTGACAGGCACTCCGGAACCCTTTATAATTCAACTGCTGCATCGTCCCGGCCCGCTCAGGGCTATGTGAATGTTGAAATGGAGATACCCGATGAACCGACATTTGCTTCCGATTTTTCTGCTGCTTGTCCTGTTGTCTTTATTCGTAGGGGCGTGTGGGCCAACCGAGCCGCCACCGGCCACTGCCCGGCCGCCGCAGCCCACCCTGGCCCTGCCGCCGACGACCACCCCGGCGCCGACCCCCGCAGCCCCCCCCCCCCCTACCCCCGCAGCCCCCCCCCCGACAACCCCAGCCCGGGTCCCCCCGCCGAGCCGCTATGAGCACCCCGCCGGCCTCTTTGGCCTGGATTACCCCACCGACTGGCTAATCGAGGAAAGCGAGTTGGCCGTCCAGTTTGTCAACGCGGACGACACGATGGGCGTCTTTGTCCACTATAGCGACCTGGACCGGGTCCTCGACGCGGCAGAGGTGGACCAGTTCATCGAGGATTTTTTTGCCCCCGAGACCGGCATCGCGGCGAACCCCGGCTTTGAACGGGGGGACCCGACTCCCCAGGGCGACGGCAGCATCCTGGTCGAGTACTCCTTCGACAGCGACGGGGACACCGCCTACGGCGCCTCCTTCTTTGAGCAGCACGACACGATCATGTACATCCTCTCCTTCCTGGCGATGGACTCGGCCAGTTGGGACGCCATCCTGCCTACCTTCAACACCATCGCCAACTCGTTCGAGGTGTACGGCGCTCCCGAAAAACCCGCCGGCGAGTGGAGTACCCTGACCAGTGAGGTCGGCGGCTATGCCATTGACTATCCCGGCGATTGGGAGGCCTTTGAGTATGAGGGCGACGCCTATATCGAGAGGGACGAGGAGACCTTTCTGGTCATCCTGGTGACGACGACCCTGCCGGCCGCAGACCCGGACGAGGCCGAACGGCTCATGACCGAGGAGATCATCGAGTCGCTTCTCACCGATGACCCCAACGCCGATATTGACGCTCCCGACACCATCGCAATGGGCGATGAGATGGGGGTGTACATTGACTTTGTCTATGTAGACCCGGATACCGGCCTGCAGAACTCGGGGACGGCGGTGCACGTCGTCCGTGGGGGGATGGGCTACCGCCTGCTCATCTTTACCCTGACCGAGGATTTTGCCGAGACCTCGGACTATTTTGTCCAGATGTTGCTCAGTTTTCGCTTCCTGAGGTAGCATGATGGAGGAGAATTGGACCGTACCGAGCCGGCCGCCGCTCTTTTTCCGGCTGTGGCGGCCGGCGCAGGTGCGTGCGGTCGTTGCCCTGGTCCACGGCCTGGGGGAACACTGTGGTCGTTACGGCCACGTCGCCGCGGCCTTGAACCAGGCTGAGTATGCCCTTCTGGCGATGGACCTCTATGGCCATGGCCGCTCCGGGGGACAGCGGGGCCATATCCCCGCCTATGAGACGCTCCTGGACGAGATTGCCATGTTGCTGGAGGAGGCCGGCCGGCGTTTTCCCGGCCGGCCCCGTTTCCTCTACGGCCATAGTATGGGCGGCAACCTGGTGCTGAACTACGCCCTGCGCCGCCGGCCCCACCTGAACGGCGTCATTGCCACCGGCCCTGCCCTGCGCACCGCCTCTCCTCCGCCAGCCTGGCAGACCACCCTGGCCCGGTTGATAGAGCGCGTCTGGCCGGCCTTTTCCATGCCCAACGGCCTGCCGCGTCCCTTCCTCGCCCGGGACCCCGCCGTGGTTCAGGCCTACACAGACGACCCCCTGGTGCACAACCGCGTCTCGGCCCGCCTGGGCCTGGCCATCCTGGAGAGCGGCCGCTGGGCCCTGGAGCACGCCGCCGAAATGCCCCTCCCCCTCCTCCTGATGCACGGCACCGCTGACCGCCTGACCGACCCCGAGGCCAGTCGCGCATTCGCCACCCGTGCCTCGGGCGACTGCGCCCTGCTCCTCTGGGAGGGCTTTTACCACGAACTGCACAACGAGCCAGAAAAAGAAGCCGTCTTTGCTGTGATGCTGGACTGGCTGGAGAGACACCTCCAGCCGCTGCTGGAGGAAACGGGGGAATGAGCGAATGGGTTGCCGCCATTGACCAGGGCACCACCGGGACACGCTGCATCCTCTTTGACCGGCAGGGGCGTATCGGCGCCTCGGCCTATGAGGAGCACCGCCAGATCTATCCCCAACCGGGATGGGTCGAGCATGACCCGTTGGAGATCTGGGAAAAGACCGGGCGGGTCGTTCGGGCGGCTATGGCAAAGAGCGGCGTTCGCCCCACCCAGATCGCCGCCGTGGGGGTGACCAACCAGCGCGAGACCACAGTGGTCTGGGACCGGCGGACCGGTCGGCCCTACCACAACGCCATCGTCTGGCAGGACACCCGTACCCGTGAGATCTGCCGGGCCCTGGCCCAGGAGGGCGGGCCGGACCGCTTTCGCGGGCGCGTGGGGCTGCCGCTGGCGACCTACTTTTCCGGCCCCAAGGTGCGCTGGCTGCTGGACAACCTTCCCGGCCTGGCGGAGGCCGCCCGGCAGGGGCATGCCCTCCTGGGCACGATAGACACCTGGCTCCTCTGGTGGTTGACCGGCGGGCCCGATGGAGGTGTGCACATCACCGACGTGACCAACGCCAGCCGTACCATGCTTCTGAACCTGGAAAGGCTGGACTGGGACGACGAAATCCTTAAAGTGATGGGCATTCCCCGCTCGATGCTGCCCCAGGTGCGTCCCTCCAGCGACCCGGACCTGTACGGCCACACCTGCCCGGAGGGGCCCTTGGGCGCGGCGATTCCGCTGGCCGGCGCGCTGGGGGACCAGCAGGCTGCCCTGGTCGGGCAGACCTGTTTTGCGGCCGGCCAGGCCAAGAACACCTACGGCACCGGTTGCTTTATGCTCCTGAACACCGGACCCCGACCCGTCCCCAGCCGGCACGGCCTGCTGACCACGGTGGGTTACCGCTTTGGCCGAGGGCCGGCCGTCTATGCCCTGGAGGGCTCGATCGCCATCACCGGCGCGTTGGTGCAGTGGCTGCGGGACAACCTGGGCCTCATCGAAAAGGCCGCCGAGGTGGAAACCTACGCCCGCCAGGTGCCTGACGCCGGCGGCGTCTATATCGTGCCGGCCTTTTCCGGCCTCTTTGCCCCCTACTGGCGCAGCGACGCCCGCGGCGTCATCGTCGGCCTGACCCGCCACACCGACAAACGCCACCTCTGCCGAGCCGCCCTCGAGGCCACCGCCTACCAGACCCGCGACGTGCTCGAGGCGATGGAGCAGGATGCCGGCATCTCCCTGACCGCCCTGCGGGTGGACGGCGGCATGGTGGTCAACAACCTGCTGATGCAGTTCCAGGCTGACATCCTGGGCGTCCCGGTGGTGCGGCCGCGCCTTTCCGAGACGACCGCTTTGGGGGCCGCCTATGCCGCCGGCCTGGCCGTGGGGTTCTGGCCCGATGAGGAGACCCTGCAGCGGAACTGGGCGCAGGAGCGGGTCTGGGAGCCGCAGATGCCGGCCGAGGAGCGCGAGGCCCGCTACCAGGGCTGGAAAAAAGCCGTCCAACGCACCTTCGATTGGGTGGGCGAATAGGTGCCCCACCTGCACGGGGGCAATGACAACAAAAGCAAAAGGTGCCCCACCTGCGCGGGGACAATGATGCCCCCAACCGAGTCAAAGGAGAGGCAATGTCTGCAAGCACGCATATCCCCGTCGAGGTTGTGTATCAGTTTATGCGGGACCTCTTTTCCGCCCTGGGGGTCCCGCAGGAGGAAGCCCGCATCTGCGCCGACGTCCTCATCGCCGCCGACCTGCGGGGGATCGAATCCCACGGTGTGGGGCGGCTCAAGTACTACTATGACCGCATTCGGGCCGGCGTGCAGTCGGTGCGGACCACGGTCGAGGTTGTCCGAGAGGGGCCGACTACGGCCCTGCTCGATGGGCACCACGGGATGGGGCACGTGATCGCCTTTCGGGCGATGCGGATGGCGATGGAAAAGGCCCGCCGGTACGGCCTGGGGGCGGTGGCCGTGCGCAACAGCACCCACCTGGGAATTGCCGGCTACTATGCCCTGATGGCCGCCGAGGAAGAGATGGTCGGGCTGGTGGTGACCAACGCCCGGCCGGCGATCGTGCCCACCTTTGGCAGCGAGCCGATGCTGGGGACGAACCCGATCGCCTTTGCCGCCCCCTCCGATGGGCCGCATCCCTTTTGCTTCGACGGGGCCACCTCGATCACCCAGCGGGGCAAGATCGAGGTGGCCGCCCGGGCCGAAAAGCCGCTCCCGGAGGGTTGGGTCGTGGATCGCCAGGGCCGGCCGCTGACCGACCCTGCCCAGGTCCTCCACGCCCTGAGCACCGGCGAGGCCGCCCTGCTGCCGCTCGGTGGGGCCGGCGAGGAACTGGCCGGCTACAAGGGCTACGGGCTGGCCACAATGGTCGAAATCCTCTCGGCAGCCCTCTCGGGAGGTGTTTTTATGCAGGACCTCCTGGGAATTGCCCCGGACGGCTCCCGCCGCCCTTACATGCTGGGCCACTTTTTCCTGGCCATCCAGATTGCCGCCTTTGTCCCGCCGGAAGAGTTCCGCCGCATCACCGGTGCCATCATGCGATCGCTGCAAAACTCGCGCCAGGCCCCTGGCCAGGGGCGCATCTACGTCGCCGGGGAGAAGGAGCACGAGGCCGGCGGACGGGTCCGCCGGCAGGGCATCCCGGTCAATGCCGGCCTGCGCCGGGACCTGCAGACGATGCGCGACGAACTGGGGATTCCCGGCTATGAGGAGTGGTTCTGAGGTGATGGAACCGTAATTTGACAGCCCCCTCTTTGCATGATAGAATTGCCCCGCCAACGGACAGTAGGAATCGTTCGCGGCTGTGTGGGTG
>FWWM01004210.1_pt1 | contig 32290 bp, 17 predicted proteins | sample 2228351 | NCBI WGS metagenome assembly FWWM01 (sample SAMEA103939774, study PRJEB20133) | metagenome
AGTGGCTGCGTTGCAATTTTTGCCGGAACCACGGGAAAAATTGCAGGCAGCGTTATCGACCAGGAGACCAAACAACCTTTGCCCGGGGTCAATGTCATGGTGGTAGGGACAGGCTTTGGTGCTGTGACCTCGTTGGATGGCAGTTATACGATACTCAATATTCCGCCGGGCACCTACGAAGTCAAATACAGCCTCTTAGGATATGCAGAGGTGCGCATTCAGAAGGTGCGCGTTGAGATCGATTTGACCACCGAATTATTGGCGCAAATGAAGCAGGAGGCCATCGAAGGGGAACATGTAGTGATCGTCGCCGAACGGCCGGTAGTCACGCGCGATATGTCCAACAGTCAGATGAGCATTGAAAGTAAAACCATCGATGCCATGCCGGTGATGAATATTACTCAAGTCATGGGACTACAAGCAGGCATCGAGAGAGGTAGGGAAGGGATCATCGTCCGTGGCGGCGGCGCCAATCAAACCGCTTTTATGCTCGATGGGTTTTCTCTCAATGATGAACGTGCCAATATTCCCTATACTGCTGTGGGGCTTAGCTCCGTCAAAGAAGTACAGATTCAGACTGGTGGCTTCAATGCCGAGTATGGCAATTTGCGTTCCGGATTGGTCAACGTTATCACCCGCGAAGGATCGACGCAACGATATTCTGCTACCGCCCTGTTACGTTATAATCCGCCTGGCAAAAAACATTTCGGCCGCTCACTCTATGATCCTTATTCTTACTTTAACCGCGTGTATATGGATCCTGACGTCTGTTATGTGGGAACCCAAAATGGACCTTGGGATGAATATACTCGCAGTCAGTATCCCAGTTTCGATGGCTGGATTAAATATTCCGAGCAAACGCTTCAAGACGAAGATCCTTCCAATGACGTTACGGCAGAAGGTGCGAAACGCATATACGAATGGCAACATCGACGACAGGGCGATATCAAAGAACCCGACTACATTGCAGACTTGGGATTAGGCGGGCCGATACCTTTTGTGGGGAAAAAACTTGGTAACCTGCGATTTTTTTCCAGCCATTATCGTGAAAAAGAGATGTTCATCTTTCCACTCTCACGAGATGGCTACAGCGAAAATCACACTCAATTAAAGTTGACCAGTGACCTTTCCCCAAATATCAAAGCGATTTTCACCGGATTATATGGAGAAGTCTATTCCGTCTCGCCATATAATTGGACGACGACCCCAACAGGACGGGTTTTACGCGATCAGAGCGAAATTGCCGATCTGCTGAGCGCTACCGAAGGTAGGGCCATCCTCTACATGCCTGGGTATTATAGCCCTACCGACATCTACCGTCAGGTATATGGCGTTCAGGTTACCCACATGATTTCTCCACGAACGTTTTATGAGGTGTTTCTACAATATAACCTCAATCGTTACAAAACCTTCAAGACGGCCGACCGAGATACAACGAAAAAGTACGAGCCCATTCCCGGATACTTTGTCGATGAGATGCCTTATGGATATTATCCTGATAGTTCACCCAGCATCAACGGCGACCGCTTCGGCGCCTGGATGAATTTGGGCCGCGATCGCAGCGTAAATGCCACTACCCAATTCAAGGTCGATTTCACTTCACAAATGCACTCGCGCCATCAAATCAAAACTGGTATACAACTTGTGTACAATGACTTTAACATCAAGTCTTCAACCTATAGTCCAGTTTTCAATGGTTGGACGCGAGAGATGTTCTATCGTGTGTTCCCCTATCGCTTCGGAGTTTATGTTCAGGACAAAATCGAATTCGAAGGGTTCATCGCCAACCTCGGCTTGCGAGTCGATTATTCCGACCCCAATGGCAATTATTTGGTGCTTGATGAATTCGATAAGAATCTGTCGGCAGGTTATGGCCAAATGGTGGAGAAGGTCGTCGAAAAGAAAAAAGCGAAGGGAGATTTATATTGGAGCCCACGGTTGGGCGTCTCTCACCCCATCACCGAAAATTCCAAGTTATATTTCAATTACGGTCATTTTACCCAGGAGCCCAATTCTTCCTATCGTTTCCGGCTGCAGCGCGAAAGTAACGGCACAGTAACTTATCTCGGCAATCCCAACATGAAACTGGAAAAGACCATTGCCTATGAATTAGGATACTCACAGAACCTGTTCAATGAATTTCTTTTGAATGTGGCAGCTTATTACAAAGACGTCACCAATCAGCCGGGATGGATCAATTACATCAATATCAATAGCATGGTCAATTATTACAAGGCAGCAAACAACAACTATGCAGATATTCGCGGGTTCGAGGTCACACTCACGAAAATGGCCGGTCGGTGGTTATCAGGATTTATCAATTATACCTATCATGTATCCACTTCGGGATATTTTGGTTTGTTGCGGTATTACCAAGACCCGACCCAGCAACGTTATTATTTGCGGCAGAATATCTATCAAGAAAAACCCCAGCCGCAACCTTTTGTACGTGCAAACATTGACCTGCATACTCCTGAGAGGTTTGGGCCGTCATGGCATGGATTTTATCCCTTAGCCGACTGGAGTGCCAATATTCTTGCCAATTGGCGCGAGGGTGCTTATACGACCTATAATCCGAATAACATCCCCGGTGTGCTCAATAATGTGCAATGGCGTGATTATTACAATATCGATTTACGTTTATCCAAACAAATCGCTTTCCATGGCTTACAGGTACAGCTCTATTGTGATATTTCTAATCTCCTCAATGTCAAATATCTTAATTATGCAAGTTTTGCCGATGCCTATGATTACGAATTTTATATGAAATCACTTAATTTTTCTTGGGAAGAAGGAGAGGAAAAGGGGAATGATCGCATTGGTGATTACCGGCCAGCAAATGTGAAATATGATCCATTGGAGTTGAATCCAAACAATGATCCCGAAATCACTGCCCGCAACAAAGAGCGCAAACGTAAAAAGTCTTATATCGATAATCCAAATATCGACTCGCTGATGTTTCTAAATCCACGCGATATTATCTTTGGTGTGAGAATTAACTTTTAATCATCAGCGATCAGGAGAAAAACATGAAATGTAATTTTTTACGAATTACCATCAGCTGGTTAAGCATTATCCTAATACTGACAATTGCATGGGCCAACGCCCAGTTGCTGGGAACCGAGCGGCGCTATGTGCGTGTAGGCCCACTGCAAAGTTATTTTTCATCATTCGGTAGGGAACGCGCATTTAATGGAAGCTATTACGAAGGCCTTATTTGGCCAGCAGACTATGATCTACAGGATAATGCAGTCATTAATTGTATCTGGTTGGGATGTAAAGATTTTATCGATGAAGACGGCAAAGCATTCGAACGATATTCATTCGCCATTTCCGTCGACGATAATGTGGGTTATGTATTATTTCCTACTGTGCTCAAGCAAACCGCAAAATTTCCTATGCCCACAGTTTATGTAGATGGTAGTAATGTGACCGCGCGGTATAATGAAGATGTAGATGAAATTGATCCAGACCAGTTAGCGGATCGCATCATAACCAACACCGTCAACACCCGAATGGGGTTGACCATGACCCGCACCATCTACTATTTTACCCAGCAATATCATAACAATTATTTTCTCAAAGTGTTTACTTTTACCAACACAGGAAATACGGATTGGGATGATGAAATTGAGCTACGGCGACCGCTGAAAGGAGTAGCCGTCAGCACGGGGGTCCGTTATGCCGTCTGTCGGGAAGGATCGCAGAATATCGGCGGAACCCAGTCATGGGGTCAGCATTCCTGGGTCACCAAACGAGGGGAAAACTATGCGGCCAATGCCAACAAAACATTGACAGAGGCCGATGGTCCGGTCGATTGGTTACGGTGTGGCTTTGCCTGGGCCGGTCAGGCCAAAGATAATAATTGGGATAACATTGGGGGGCCAAAAGTCAAAGGCGATGGTCGTTTGACCGCGCCACACCATGCAGGCAGTGTCATCATCCATGTCGATAAAAGCCCTAAGGATCGCAGTGATGATCCCTCTCAACCGACGGTGTTGGGGTGGCATGCGGCTGATTTACAGACATTTTTCAGTACCGGTTTTTTGCAAGAAAAAGATTTACCCAACATCATCAAATTGTATGAGATGATTACCGGCGTACCGCTCCAGGGTCGTGGCGGTAACGAACGCTTTGATGAAAAATTCATGGCAACCAATCCAGATCCTTTCACGGTGCATAATGATGCCGGAGGCACCCATATTTGGGTTTGCTACGGCCCTTGGGATTTGGAGCCAGGGGAGAGTATCACCATTGTCGAAGCAGAAGCCGTTGCCGGATTGTCACGCGAGATGTGCGAAACCATTGGTCGCAGATGGAAGATGGCCTATTCTGATCCTGCTGATAAAGGGCCGTTTCCGTTACCCGACGGTAGTACCACCACCGATAAAGACGAATATAAGAATAAATGGGTTTATACTGGAAAAGATTCTATTCTCTTATCTTTTAGTAGAGCCAAAAGGAATTATGAGGGTGGCATGAAGATTCCGCAGCCCCCTCAACCACCACCATTAGTTAATGTTACCTCCGGAGGCGACCGAATTACCATCTCCTGGGAAGCCAGTCCCTCCGAAGCAGATGCCGATTTTGTTGGCTATAAAATTTATCGCGCGGTTGGCAAAACCGATACTTTTTATACTGAAATCTATAGCGGCGGCAAGACCCCTCGCACCTTCGATGATGTAACAGCTGTGCGTGGTTTTTCCTATTATTATTATGTGGTCGCCTATAACGATGGCAGCAACAACATCAGCGGTATATTCAATCCACGCGGCCCATTGATGAGCTCTAAATTTTATACACGAACCACAGAGCCAGCCTATTTGCGTCGCCAGGCAGGTCAGTCATTATCCGATATACGTATCGTACCCAATCCTTATAATATCAAGGCCAGAGACTTGCAATACACGGGTGAGCCAGATAAGATTATGTTTTTGAATATCCCCGGGCAATGCATCATTCGTATTTTTACTGAACGTGGCGATCTCATTCATACCATCCATCATACCAATGGCTCAGGCGATGAGTCGTGGAACAGCATCACCTCATCGCGACAGGTCGTTGTCAGTGGCATCTATCTGGTACATGTTGAAGTGACTCAGGACCATAAGGATCCACTCACCGGTAATATATTATATCGAAAAGGTGATTCAGCCATACGCAAAATGGTGATAATCCGATAATCTCAAAAATTGATGAGTTGGAAACTGAAAGCTATCAAGTCATGATATGGAAATAGAATAGGAGACATAGGCTATGAAACAAATCAGTCATCTTTTTCTGGTGATGACGCTAATATTTGCATTGAGCGGGATGGTACAGGCCGGTACATGGGGAAAAATAACCGGCACGGTAGTCGATGCAGAAAATGGACAACCCATTCCAGGAGTCAATGTGATCGTCCAAGGGATGGCATTGGGGGCAGTTTCTAATCTAGAAGGACAATATACGATCCTAAATGTGCCGGCAGGAACGTATGAACTGAAATTTTCCATCATCGGCTATGCCGAATATCGGGTGCAACAGGTCAAAGTCACCATCGATATCACTACCGTTGTGAATGCCAAGTTGCGCAGTCAGGCTCTGGAAGGGGAAGAGGTAGTCGTGGTAGCGCAGCGCCCTGTGGTGACGCGTGATATTTCCAATAGCCAGATGAACATTGAGGCAAAGACCATCGAAAGCATGCCGGTGCAGACGATAAAAGAAGTGTTAACTCTGCAGGCTGGCATCGAACGGGGAAGTGAGGGCATTATTGTGCGTGGTGGCGGTGCCCACCAAACTGTATTTATGTTAGATGGTCTGTCATTGAATGACGAACGTTCCAACATTCCTTATGTGGCGGTGAGCCTGAGTTCGGTGCGGGAAGTGCAGGTGCAGACGGGTGGTTTTAATGCTGAATACGGCAATTTGCGCTCTGGGCTGGTCAACGTAGTGACGCGAGAGGGTGACGTGCGCCGATATAACCTGACGGCCTCCTTGCAATACCGACCCCCAGCCCCCAAGCATTTTGGTCCCTCCATCTATGACCCCATGTCCTATTTCAATCGACCATACATGGATCCAGATGTTTGTTATACTGGTACCGCCAACGGAGCTTGGGATGATTATACCAGACGACAGTATCCCAGCTTTCAAGGTTGGAATGGCGTTTCCGAAAAACTGGTACAGGATGCCAATCCCAATAACGACTTGACGCCAGAGGCAGCCAAAAGGGTATACGAATGGCAGCATCGTCGTCAGGGAGACATCAAAAAGCCAGATTTCGTTGTTGATGCGGGATTTGGCGGCCCCGTGCCATTGTTCGGGAAACAATTAGGAAATTTGCGTTTCTTTGCCTCCTATTTCCAGGAACAAGAGATGTTTATTTTTCCACTCTCGACCGATCATTATGGCGAAAATCATACACAGCTCAAGTTGACATCGGATTTATCAGCCAGTATGAAGCTTACTTTTACAGGTTTATATGGAGAGATCTCTTCGGTCTCACCGTATGATTGGACCACCACCCCCACGGGCCGGGTTCTAAGAGATCAGAGCGAGATTGCCGGCCTCATCCGCGGTGCCAGCCGAGCTAGTGCTATCCTTTACCAACCAGGCTACTATAGCCCCAGCGAAATTTACCGCAATATTTTTGGAGTACAATTTACCCACATGCTTTCGTCAAAAACTTTCTATGAAGTGAGTTTGCAAAACAACATCAATCGTTACAAGACTTATCAGATGGCAACACGCGACACTTCCAGAATTTACGAACCAACCCCAGGCTATTTTGTGGACGAAGCGCCGTGGGGTTATTGGGGGTATGGTGTGAATGGTATCGATGGCATGAGTATGGGTGGGTGGATGAACTTGGGCAGAGACCGCAGTGTCAATTCTACCACTTCCTTCAAGCTCGATGTTACCAGTCAAATTAATAATCGCAACCAACTAAAGACCGGCATTAACATCGTCTATAACGATTATCGCATTAATTCTGGGACCTATAGTCCTTCCATGTCTACGTGGACGAGGGAAATGAAATATCGTGTGTTTCCCTATCGCATCGGTGTCTATGCCCAGGATAAACTCGAGTTCGAGGGATTTATTGCCAACTTGGGAGTGAGGTTAGACTATTCCAATCCGAATGGAACCTATTTTGCCATAGCGACTTATGACAAAAGCTATGGGGCTGGATACGGCAATGCCATAGAAACCACTGCGGAGAGAAAAACGGCAAAGGATCGATTTTATATTAGTCCGCGGTTAGGGGTTTCCCATCCCATAACAGCCAACTCGAAACTGTATTTTAACTATGGTCATTTCCGTTCCGAGCCATTCTCTTCATATCGTTTCCGATTGCAACGCGAATCCAGCGGTCTGGTCACCTATATCGGAGATCCAAACCTGGAGATGGAATTGACCATTGCTTATGAATTGGGATATTCCCAAAATTTGTTCAATATGATGTTGCTGAATCTTGCTGCTTATTATAAAGATGTTTCCAATCAGCCAGGATGGATTTATTATGAAAATATCCAGGGCAATGTCAAATACAACAAAGCAGCCAACAACAATTATGCCGATATACGCGGATTCGAGGTAACCCTCAGCAAGAATGTTGGCGAATGGATCACGGGCTTTGTAAATTATACTTATGACGTGCAAACATCCGGCTATTTTGGTTTACAGAGGTATTATCAGGATCCTAATAAGCAACGGGATTATTTGCGCAACAATCCTTACCAGAGCCGACCGCATCCGCGTCCCTATGCACGCTTTAATGTGGATGTTCATACGCCACGGCGCTTTGGTCCGCAAATCAGCGGCTTTTATCCAATCGCCGAATGGAGCGTCAATGTATTAGCCAATTGGCGTTCGGGTGCATACGAAACCTACAACCCCAATGCCATCCCCGGCATCGTTGATAATGTGCGCTGGAAAGATTGGTACAATGTGGATATGAGGATTTCGCGCATGTTACGAGTATCAACCTTACAGCTACAGTTTTATCTGGACATCAGCAACGTGTTTAATATCAAGTATCTCAGCTCTGCAGGATTCTCTGATACCTATGATTATAATTATTATCTGGAATCTCTTTGCTTCGACTGGGAGACGGGAGATCAACGTGGACACGACAAAATTGGAGACTTGCGGCCAGACCATGTGAAATACGATCCTTTGGAACCCAATCCCAACAATGATCCAGAGATTGCCGCAAGAAACAAAGAACGGAAAAAGAAGAAATCCTACATCGATAATCCGAACATCGAGGCATTTCGTTTCTTAAATCCCCGTGATTTCAGGTTTGGACTAAAGTTAAATTTCTAATATTCCAAATAGAGTAGGAGAAAAGATGAAGAGAAATTTTGTGCAACAGATTCGGATATTAGCTGTTGGGCTGTTCATTGCTGGAGTATTCACGAACAGCCCGGCACAGGTACAAACCACTGAACGTCGTTATATACGCATTGGATCGCTGCAGAATTATGTTTCTTCCTGGGGTTCTGAACGAGCATGGAATGAAACCTATTATGAAGGCTTGATTTGGCCCGCAGAATATAAATATACCGACAACGCCGTTATTCAGCGCATGTGGTTAGGATGCAGTGACTTTACCAGTCGTTTTGGCAGCAAGTTCGAAAAATATGTCATTCCGGTTGTGGCAAGCAACGCTGGTGTAGCTATTTTTCCGGTAAAACTCAAGCAGACAGCCAAGTTCCCTCCACCCACTGTCTATGTCGATGGCAATGATATTACCTCTCCCTATGCTGCAGATATCGATGAAATAGATCCATCGATCATCCCGGATCGTATCGTAGAGAATGTGGTCAATACCTGCATGGGTATAACGATGACACGTCGCATTCTGGCCTTTAGCCAGCAGTATCATAATAACTATTTGATTCGCGAAGTGACCTTCACCAATACCGGCAACGTCGACTATGACGATGAAATTGAGATGAATCAAACCATTAAAGGTTTTCGATTTAGTTACGGAGTTCGTTATAGCGTTTGTCGAGAAGCTGCTAGCTCTGTTGGTGGCGGGCAGAGTTGGGGACAATGGAGCTATGCCACTAAACGGGGAGAAGATTATCCCGCTCATGCCCATGAAAGGATCACCGAAGCCAATCCGATCGTTCAATGGCTGCGCTGTGGTTTTGAATTTGTCGGCCAAAACTCTGCTAATGCTTTCGACAATATCGGCGGACCCTACGTACGTGGAGATGGCAGGTTGTTAGCTCCCCAGCATGCAGGAGTGGTGGTATTACATGTCGATAAAAGCACGACGGTTAAAAACGATGATCCCTATCAACCGCATGTTTTAGGATGGCATGCGGGTGATACCTATTATTCTGTACCAGATACCGGCTTGAGTGCTGCTTCGCAAATGGTGTTGCAATATACCATGCTCGCCGGAAGTCCTGCTAAAGGGTTAGGTGGAAATGAACGTATGGATGAAAAATATCAAGCCACCAAGCCCGATCCCACCAGCGTTCATGCCGATGGCGGCGGAACCAATGTTTGGGTCTGTTATGGACCATGGGATTTGGCCCCAGGCGAGAGTATTACTATCATCGAAGCCGAGGCCGTTGCTGGTTTGAACCGGCAAAAATGCGAAGAAATTGGCCGCCGCTGGAAAAAGGCTTACTTAGATCCTACTGATAAGGGACCTTTTACCCTTCCGGATGGTAGCACAACCACAGACAAAGATGTCTATAAAAACAAATGGGTCTACACAGGCAAAGATTCGATCTTATTGACCTTTGGTCGGGCTAAACGCAATTATGATGCTGGCTATAAGATCCCCAATCCGCCATTGCCTCCACCCTATGTCTACGTAAATTCTGGTGGGGATCGTATTTCGTTGAGCTGGGAACCCAGTCCTTCTGAGGGAGAACCAGATTTTGCCGGATATAAAATTTTCCGTGCTACTGGCAAGACCGATACTTTTTATACGGAAATCTATAGTGGTCCACCTTCGAAACATTCTTTTGATGATAAAAGTGCCATTCGTGGACAATCGTATTTCTATTACATTGTGGCTTTCAACGATGGTAGCAATAATACTTCTGGAGAGACCAACCCACGTGGGCCATTAATGAGCAGCCGTTTCTATACTCGAACGACCGAACCCGCCTATTTACGACGTAAAGCTGGTGACGCTTTGGCGGATATTCGCGTGGTGCCTAATCCCTATAATATCAAAAATCGCGATCTGCAATATATCGGAGAACCCGATAAATTGATGTTTCTCAATATTCCTGGACATTGTGTCATACGAATTTATACCGAACGGGGCGATCTGATCGAGACTATCCACCACGAAAACGGCTCCGGCGATGAAGTATGGAATAGCATTACATCCTCCCGACAGGTAGTGGTGAGCGGCATTTATATTGCTCATTTTAAAGTCACCGAAGATTATTACGATCCAGATACTGGCGAACTTCGCTTTCGAAAAGGTGATAGCGCCTATCGCAAATTTGTCGTGATCAGATAGTCGTAATCTGCGGTTTTTATTGCCATTAGGCAATAAAAACCGCATTATCAATTCTAACAAATTTAAAAAAAAGATCACCTCTTGACAATTGAATGCCCGACTCCTTTAATGAACCTCCACAGGACATACGATTGACGTTCTGGAAGGCGTGACCTTTTTCATCCATCCCCCCTACTACCTATAATCGTACTAGTCGCCTGAAAGAGGTAGATCGAAGAGTACAGGAGAGAACTATTTGCTCATATTTAACAGGGAGAATATTTCCATGAAAAAAGGTTTGCTTATTTTATTATATTCCGCTATCGTCTTTGCGGCCAATAACCAGGAGTTTCGGGGCACTTGGGTGATCACCTGGCATCATATCAGTGGGTCAGCAGATGAAGAAGCCAATAAGGCGCGGGTGAGAAAAATCATGGATCAGCATTACAACGCTAATATGAATGCAGTGCTCTGGCAGGTACGCCAAGGTGGCACCGCCTATTATCGCTCATCTTATGAGCCATGGGGATATTATGCCGGATATCAGGATCCAGGTTACGATCATCTGGCTTATGCCATCGAAGAAGCACACAAGCGCGGCATGGAGTTACATGCTTGGTTCAATGTGTTTCAGACTTCGGCTATGGTTCCTGGCGCACCCGCATACGAACATCCCGAATGGGTTTGTCGTAACCGCGAAGGCCAGCCCATGACCTCCAACCATTGTCTTTCTCCGGGGTTAGCAGCGGTACGCGCGTATACCATTCAAGTCGCTATGGAAATCGTGCGCAAATATGACATTGATGGTCTGCACCTGGATTATGTTCGCTGGAACGAATATTCGGGTGCCTCGCTGGCTAAACTGTCGGAGGAGGCTGAACTGCAACAGATGGATGGCATGCTGACCGATGAGATGCTCCAAGATTTACAATCCAATGCCGCTTCCCGTTACCTCTATGATGTGGAACACCCCTACAGCGCTGGTGTTCCGTCAGGGTTCTCTTCTTGGGAAGAGTGGTGGCGATGGTCGGTTACCGAATTCGTAAAAACTTTGCATGATTCTATTCAAACCTGCAAGCCGTGGGTACGTCTGTCGGCAGCTGCATTGGGAAAATATAATTGGGATGGTTGGCAGGGATATGGTACCGTCTATCAGGATGCAGCCCTATGGTTTAATGCAGGCTATGTTGATCAACTGACGCCTATGCATTATCATTGGTTCGATTATAATGGATTCTATGCCATGTTGGTGGGCGCAGATGGTACCAGCACCTCTTCAACCTGTTGGGGAAAATATATTCAACCTGGAATAGCAGCAGGGCGACTTTATACCTGCGGTCCTAGTGCCACCGATCTCGCCGATAACCCTCGCTGGATGGATCCGAAGCCCATGGTAAAAGCTGCACGAGCTGTGCCCTGGGTCGATGGCCATCACTTTTTTAGCTACGGCGATTGGAATAGCAACCGATATTTTGAGATTGCTAAAGAAGAACTCTATCCGCAAAAGCGAAAAATACGCGCCGCTAAATTTTTGCTCGATCAGACACCACCATCACCGACGCTGACGGTGACAAAATTGGATTCGTTTCATTATCAAATCCAAGTGTCACCAAATCCTGCTTTCACAACCCCTGGAAGATTTATTGTATACCGTTCCTCCGATACCATACCCCAACCTGACGCAGATGAAATCATCGACATCCACTTCGGTGATAGCTCATACACCATGATCGATTCTTTTGATGGCTTGCAAAATTATCAAGGTAAATACTATTATTTTGCCACTTGCCTAGATCGATATTGGAATGAATCTGCCGTCTCCAACATGGATTCGACCGATGTGATTACTTCGCTACCACCGACGATAGTCTGGACGAGCCCTGCAGAAGGAGATACGGTCGCCATCAACACAAACATTGAGATCAGGTTTTCAAAGAGTATGGATGTCATGTCGGTAGCATCTGCCATTTCGGCTGTTCCGCCCTTGGTCGTTAAAACCTATAAATGGTCGGATCAAGATCGTACCCTCATTCTCGAATTGCAACAAAAACTCAATTATGCCACTACATATACCCTTACCATTTCGCCAGATGCTAAGGATGTCAATGGTACAGCTCTGGATGGTAATGGAGACGGACTAGCAGGGGATGCCTTTACCATCACTTTTTATACTCAAAGCCAAGATGTCACCGGTCCGAGAGTCATTGCCAGCCATCCAAGTGGTGAAGCTGCCATGCCTTTCTTGGTGGAAGATATCATCGGTATCGTATTCGACGAAATCGTTGCTCCTACTTCTATCACCGATGCGAGTTACAAGATAACGAAAGAGTCAAATACTATTGAAGTAGCACGGATGTTATATAACACCGGACAGCAATCGGTTCTGAGTCTGCAACCTAAGCAACCTTTGGACATTAACAGCGATTACCAGCTCTGGCTGGAAAGTTCTATTACCGATACGTCGGGTAATTCAATGGAGGAACCATTCGCCTTGAGTTTTACCACTGCCGAAAAACGCAATTCCGAGGTAAAATATATTGAACGCTTTTATGGTGTCACTCTGTGGAAGGATCCTGAATGGAGCGGTTCGACCACGGGTACCATTGGCTCGAAAACAACTTTTACCCTGTCCAGAGCCAATTGGCTGCCCAATGCGCTGCCGTTACAACGTTCTGCTGCTGCATTGAACTATGAATGGGATCCAGACGCTAAGAGTTATCTGTTGCGCGAATATTTCGATTTTGCCTCTTCATCGCCAAAAGTGACTTTCGATTCTACCTATACCTTGCAGTGTTACGTTTTCGGCGATGGCAGCAACAACCAGATCCGATTTTGTCTGGATGATGGCACTCAGCATGAAGTGTCAAAATGGTTTGTTATCGATTGGATTGGATGGCGGTTATTAGAGTGGAAATTAAGCGACCCCCATCAAGCTGGTCTATGGGCCGGTTTGGGCGATGGGGTATTTAACAGTGCTTCGCTCAATTTTGATAGCATCCAATTGACACATACCGCTGGGGCAGCCATCAGCGGGGTGTTGTATTTCGATGATTTGCAGGTCGTAAAGAAAACGTCTTTTCCAGTGGGCGTTGAAGAAAAGATCGAAACACCGCAGCAATTTGTACTCTATCAGAATTATCCCAATCCTTTCAATCCACGAACAACCATCGCTTTTGATCTGCCTTCTTCAGGTGAGGTAAAACTCATGGTTTACGATCTGATGGGAAGAGAGGTGTTAACCTTACTACATGAATTCAGAAACGCCGGCCATCATCAAGTGGAGTTGGATGCAACCTCTCTCAGCTCAGGCGCTTATTTCTATCGCATCGAATATGACGGTCAGCAGCAGATAAAACGGTTGATGGTTATCAAGTGAGCTGGTAAGCAAAATAGATGAGAGAACCCTCAAAATCCTTATGCAAACAACGCCAGTGGTGAACTGAATAATATAAGCAACTTGAATTCGACCAGTAATAACTTTGAAAGGATCAGGATAAAAGCACGCCGTCGCTGAAAAAAACTGTAAACTGGTAGTCGCGAAAACTTAACCCCGAAAGGGTGCGAGGATAAAGTCACCCCTTTCGGGGTTTTATTACAAGTCTATAAACAAAGGTGCGAAGGTTTCTGCGATAACCGTGGCAAAAATGAGAAACCTTCCGTATAACGGTAGTTTTAAAATATCAGTATGGCGAGTACTGCTACAATTGTGACAAAAATATCAGCGTGCACTCAAATTGAATGAACCAGAATTACATATTGGAACCTGAAATGGTTGTCCCATATTTTTTAAATATTGCAAAAAGATAAAAAAGCTCAAGATACAGATTTTTCAACAATCGATAAAAATAGTTGCAAAGAATAAATCATCTCTATCTATTGATCCTATTTTTATCCATTGAATAATTCAACGTAGGACACAAAAAGCAGCAAATATTAACTGGCATTGGATTTGCAATTCATCGGTTGACGATGGATTTATAGCTGATTTTTGCCTTATTTTGACTACAACTGAAAAGAAATAGTTACACACGGAATGACCATGGAGAGTGGATGAAACAAAAATTGTTACTATTTGCCATACTTTTAACAACATTACCAGTTTTTGCTACAAGTGCACCCCCCAAGAGGGAATTTCGCGCTGTTTGGGTGGCTACAGTGGCAAATTTGGATTGGCCGACGCGTGGCGCTGCTACACAGACTCAAAAACAAGAGTTGATCAATCTTTTTGATCTCCTGAAATCTGCTGGCATCAATGCGATTCTCTTCCAAATAAGACCTGAATGTGATGCCTTGTACGCTTCGCCTTACGAGCCGTGGTCATATTGGCTCACAGGGGTCCAGGGAAAGGCGCCATCGCCATTCTATGATCCGCTGGAATTTGCTGTGGAAGAAGCGCACAAACGCGGCATGGAATTGCACGCCTGGTTCAATCCCTACCGCGCCGTAAGGGCTGTTGGTTCATATAGCACAGCCAGCAACCATGTGAGTATAACCCATCCCGAATGGATACTCTATTTTAGTAAAATTCAATTAAAGATGTTGGACCCTGGTCGGCCGGATGTTCGTGAATACGTCACCCAGGTGGTGAAAGATGTGGTGCAGCGATACGACATCGATGGCGTCCACTTTGATGATTATTTTTATCCCTATCCAGATGGGAGCAAAGGATTTTTTGGTATCACCAACGAAGATGATCAGACTTTTGCCAATTTCAATCGCGGTTTTAGCGATCGCGCAGACTGGCGGCGCGATAATGTCAATTTATTGGTGAAGATGGTTCATGATGCCATCGCTATTACAAAGCCGTGGGTCAAATTCGGCATCAGTCCCTTCGGTATCTGGAAATCTGGCAATCCACCAGGTATCAGCGGCACTTCCGCCTATGATGCCATCTACTGCGATGCTCTGGCATGGTTGAATGCAAGAACTGTGGATTATCTGACCCCCCAGCTCTATTGGCCTATTGGTGGTGGCCAAGACTATTCGAAACTCATGCCGTGGTGGGCGTCGAAAATCAATGGTTTGCATTTTTATCCCGGTCATGCTGCCTATCGTATCAGCGACTGGAGCCATCGTGAGATGCCCAATCAATTGCGCTTGGATCGCGGTAATGCGGCTTGTGGAGGGAGCGTTTTTTTCCGCGCCGCCTCGATCCGCAGTAATCTCAAAGGATTTACCGACAGCCTTAAAAATGATTTTTATCGTTTCAAAGCCATCACCCCGCTGATGGCGTGGAAAAATGACATTGCCCCTCTTCCACCTCGTTTCTTACAATATGGCCGTTCCATCTCGGGCAAGGAGCTGCAATTGCAATGGTCTGCGCCAACACCTGCTGCGGATGGCGATACAGCCAAATGGTATGTGGTTTACCGACATCAATTCTCTTCCCCATCGCTGGATCATTTGAACGATCCTGGCCTCATTTTGGAGATCACTCGACAAAGACAATTTACTCTAACTGTTCCTAACGGTTCAGGTCAATATTTTTATACTGTTACAGCGGTCGATCCATATGGATTGGAAAGTTCGGCCGATGCCACCATCGCCATAGATAGACCATCCCCACCACTATTAGCTACTCCGTTGCAAGATGAAAGTGGGGTGGCCACGACGGTTCCTCTGCGATGGCATACACAGGCAAACGCAATGGTTTACGAATTACAAGTGGCTAATAACAATGATTTCAGTGCGCCTCTTATTGTTCATCAAATCGGCCTCAGCGATACTTTTTACACCATTAAAAACTTGAAAAATCAAACACGATATTATTGGCGAGTGCGTGGTGCCAATCCTGGCGGGTGGGGAGAATTCTCTGAGACACGATCATTCATGCCTGGTTTGCCAACAGCTCCATTGTTGGCTTTTCCAGCGGATGATCGATCAGCAGTGCCGATTAGCACACCCTTGGCATGGCATCCGGTAGCCAGCAACGTCCAATACCATTTACAAGTATCCCTTGATTACGATTTCACCACTGAAGGAATAGTTATCGATCAAACAGGATTGGCAGATACTTTTATGGTTGTAGATAACCTGAACATGAATCAAATTTATTATTGGCGGGTGCGAGCGGCTAATCAATTAGGCTATGGCAATTGGTCGAGTGTCTATCGCTTCAGCACAACAACCATTACCTTAGCGGCAGAACTACCGACCATGCCATTAAAACTTGATTTAGGACAAAATTACCCCAATCCATTTAATAATCAAACAATCATCCCTTTTACTCTTCCATCTGACGGATTGGTGCGGTTATACATCTACGATATGCTCGGACGCAAAGTGATGACGTTGGCCCATTCCAACTTTACAGCCGGGCGCCACGAGATCGCTTTTGATGCCAGTTCATTAGCTGGGGGGGTATATGTGTATCGACTATTCTATCAGGGGCACATACTGAGCAGAAGGATGCTATATGTGAAGTAAGATGAAAATCGGGGTTGTTTTTACCTTAACCTAACGAAAACAGCGATAGAAGTTTACCGTTAAGGATTTCATTGTCGAATGATGATCTGATGAAAGGCTAAAGCCTGAATTCCCGCTAATGGACTGAAAACTTGCGACCTAAAACGGCAGGGGAATTTACCGTTTTAGGGTTACATGAACGAAAGGCTATGGCCTGAATTACGAGGGGAGTGCCGGTACACTTTAGTAGATGAAAAAAATGCAGGAATTCACCTTCAGGGTTTCATTTGAGAAGAGTCTACGAAAGGCTAAAGCCTTAATGGCGAATAATTAATTTAAAAAATCAGTTGGAGTGGTTAAAAGGAAAACTAAATGACAGTTTTACAGAGAAATTTGCTGTTAATAATAATATGCGCATCGGTTTCCTCAGCGCAAACCTTCTCACAATTTGTGACTCGAGTGAATATCGCGCCACCGGAGCAAAGAGAGGCCTTAGTCGACAGCTTTTTAAATGCCATCGGCAAGTGTCCTTACATTGAAAACGATACGTTGGTTCATTTTCTCTATTACGGCAACGCCACTTCCGTGACGGTTCCAGGGGATGCCAACAATTGGAATGCGAATGCTTTTCCCATGTGGAAACTTTCGACCACTAAATTATGGTATTTGAATAAGACTTTTGAAGCCGATGCGCGATTGGATTACAAGTTTGTCGTTAATGGAACGAATTGGCTGCTAGATCCCCGCAATCCCCATCAAGTCACCGGTGGCTTTGGCCCCAATTCCGAATTGCGCATGCCCAAATACATCCCGCCGCCAGAGATCGAATATGATGCCAATATTCCGCACGGAGTCGTTAAAGACTCTACTGTCTATAGCGCCCATCTCAAAAACAGTCGGCGGATGAAAATCTATCTGCCTCCTGGATATGCTGGCACAGATAAAACTTTTCCGATGATCCTGGTGCACGATGGGCCGGACTATGTTTCGTTGGCCAAGATGAATATCGTCGTCGATAATCTCATTCATCAAAGGCGCATTGAACCGGTCATCATTTTTTTTGTACCACCTGTCGACAGAACGGATGAATATGCGGGAGCCAAACAGGAATTATTCACGGATTTTATCATCAAAGAATTGATGCCCCACCTCGAGGCCCATTATCCTGTCGATAGAAATCCTGCGCGGCGTCTGGTAATGGGCGCATCCAACGGTGGCAATATCTCCCTATTTCTCGCTCTCTATAATTCCGATATGTTTGGCAATGTGGCAGCACAATCCAGTTACATTCAGCCATCCATCGATGCTGCTTTTCGTAATTCCGAAAAAATTGAGTTGAAACTGTACCTGGATTTGGGAACCTACGATATCCCTGTGCTCATCCCATTGGTGCGTAATTTCATCCCGGTGTTACAGCAAAAGGGATATGAATTCAAATATCAAGAATTTCACGATGGCCATAGTTGGGGCAACTGGCGCGCGCATCTGGATGATATTTTGGAATATTTTTTCCCACAGGGTGGACAAAACGTCCAGGGAAGGAGCCATCAACCAACCCTTTTTGAACTCGGACAAAACTATCCCAATCCCTTTAATTCTTCCACGATTATTCCTTTTTCATTGAGACGGGATGGCTTGGTTCATTTGCAAATTTTCGATGCTCTAGGACGAGAGGTGGCTACGTTGTTGGAGCAACCACTACCCGCTGGCAGTCATTGGGTGAGTTTTCATCCCCATGATTCGGCTTCGGGGATGTTTTTCTATCGGTTGTCTTCCAAAGAGCAATGGGATAGTCGGCAGATGTTTTTTATCAAGTGAGGTGATCGGGGGCGCTAATTTTTCACTTTCGAATAAATAAAACAGCACGGGGAATTTACTTTAGGGTTTCATGAGCGACTGTGCGATGAAAGGCTAAAGCCTGAATCCATCGAGTGTGGGAAAATCGTATAAAAGTAGGTGTGGACTCTATAGGGAGTCAAAACCAATAAAAGTCGCCGCTACATTTCTGAAGCAAGAGAAGTATATTGATTTTTTCAGCTTCTACAAATTCGAGCTCAAGGAATGTTGAAGCTCCTTTCCTGACAAAGAAAAGTAAGTATGAATGGTCGTTTCTCGATGACATCTTAAAATCAGTCGTTTTAAAAGAAACAGCCAAGCAAATTCGCCCTATATTTTATCGTTCATCCTTCATTTTACTTTCTAAAGGTGTTTTAATCCCCATACATTAGGAATGGTTCAAGCCGCTTGATTGAGATCGTTTTCGATGAAATCGGTCTCATAGCTGAAGAATTGCTCCAATTAAGTCGCCATATTTCACATAGAGTTGTGCTTCCGTTCTGCCCTCTAAATGTTATGCTGCAACAATCCCCTGCTGCATCGATTGTAATTCAGGCTTGAGATTGCCGATGGTTAAGGAAGAGCAGCGAAAGATGAAAAGCATATGCCCCTGGGCATCCTCTGTCAACGCGGCCTCACTCCATTCCTTCGGATTAGTCCAGCAATTAACCCCCGATTTTTTAATTAGTCGTAGATTTTGCACCACAAAGACGTACTCAAAATTTGATCAATTCCTTTCCTAGGCCGTCCAAGTCAAAGATGCGAAATCGTGCCGCTTTCTTACCTATGTTAAAACTAAAAATCGCTACAGATTGGTATTTAGACACCTTGTAGCCGTTTACATGATTGCGGAATTTTCGATATCCCAGATGGGTGCGGTGGTCTTTTTTGGCGAACATGCCAGCGTTGGTGACGACGCACTGGTACTTTTCTGCCCATCCTTTGGCTGTCAATTTCTCCGCTTCTTTGGTGTTGCAAAGTCCGAAAAACTGTAAGTCCCAATGTGTTGTAAGTCCCAATGTGTCGGATCGATGCGCAAGGCGGTCCCTTTGGAATCGCCATAAGAAGAGGGCGTTTTTGTGGCGAAAAATACCAATTGGAGGCCAGGGGGTGGGATGTCAAAATTTTGAAATAGAGAGGGAGCGTTCATACAGGAGAGATAGATTATGGCGAAAACTGCCATATACTAGTTCATAGAGTTCACCAAGCATTTTAAATAAAATACCGTTAATTAAATTTCTTGCGTAATATCGATATTTTTTCTATACTTTATCCTAAATGTACCAATAATTTTCTTTTGATTGATAAAGACTATGTTTCCCAAACTCTACACCAAAATCATCCTCGAAGGCACGCGTCTGACCTTCAAGACCGAGATCGCCTTCGCCCTCAACGAGCATCGGCGCATCATTGGGTTGCGCCACTACCGCTATTTTTCACCGATCACCCCCACCGAATGGTGTGCCTTTACCAATTACCCACGGAATCGTGACCTGATCAATAATCTGATTTGTCCCTGCCCATCAGCAGAGAACTACGACAACTGGCAACCGATTCGATTCTGCCACAAATGGAATTGGATGTCTCGGATAACAATATCTTCCGCGCCTACGACCGCATCGCCGATTAATTTCCAGATAATGATGACTGGTACGCAAATGATGAAGTAGCTATGATCTTATGATGGAAGAGACTATCGAAATAATCGTACCGGATGACCAGCGTAAACGCCGTTTGGATGTATTTCTGGCCAACCAGCTGCCATCGGTCACGCGCGCAAAGATCAAGAACCTCATCGATGGCGAAAAAGTGACCGTGAACGACAAAGTTACCAAGGCAGGTTATTTGATTCGCCCAAACGACGTTATACGCATTGTTTTCCCGGCTTTTGAACCGACGACCGTGGAACCGGAAGAAATTCCACTGGACATTATTTACGAGGACGAACACCTTTTAGTGGTCAACAAGCCAGCCGGATTGGTGGTGCATCCGGCATTCGGCAATTTTCGTGGCACATTAGTCAACGCCTTGTTAGCCCACTGTCGCAAGCTCTCCAGCGTCGGCGGCGAAACCAGGCCGGGGCTGGTGCATCGGCTCGACAAAGACACTTCCGGTCTTTTGGTGGTGGCCAAGGACGATCCAACCCATGTCGGTTTGGCGCGGCAACTTTCGGCGCGCAAGATGGAACGCGAATATCGCGCCATCATCTGGGGGCATCCCAAAGAAAAAAGCGGCCGCATCGAAGGCGCACTGATGCGCAATCCCAAAGACCGCTTGCGGATGATGATCCATCCCCAAGGCAAACCCGCCGTGACTCATTATCAAATACTTGAAACTCTACCTCTGACCAGTTATGTGAAATTGAACCTCGAGACCGGCCGCACCCATCAAATCCGCGTGCACATGAGCTCCATCGGCCATCCGGTCTTTTCCGATGCCGTTTACGGCGGACGTGCCAAACAATTAGCTGGCCTCAACCATGACGAGACTCAGCTGGCCATTCGGCTGCTCAAAACATTTCCGCGACAGATGTTGCATGCCGCCACGCTGGCCTTTCTCCATCCCGCAACAGGCCAGCTCATGCGATTCGAAACACCTCTGCCCGATGACAGGCGTGTAATGTTAGAAGAGTTGCGTCGGCTCTCACAGTAAATAGCCAAACGACCATGGTAAAAACGCTGCAACAGCTACTCGTTTATAAATCGCCACGATTTGAAATGATATTTTTCACCAATGAAACATGAATTAATAAAATCACTGTAGAAACAATCATCTCCCTATTTTCGTAAACAAAAAGTAAGGTAGAAAACGAAACTTTGAAAAATGATCCAAAGCGGAACAAGGCTTTTCCTGGTTAATTGACTGTCGGTGTTGGAGGGAGGGGCTAAAATCTAATTCCTGGAGAGAGGAATTATGTACACACCGGTCATATCTGTCATTTGTCTTGTTGCCATTTGCGAACTTTTTGCAGCCGAAGACTTGCAGAAGAATATCTATGAAGAAAGTTTCGTAGTTGAAAATGCACTGTACTTGCGATTCGATGTCGACGTCGCTGATCTCAGACTCCATAAAAATCATAAAAATGAATGCAAAATTGTTATCGAATACGACAAGCGTTATTGCGCCGTGCAAGTTAAACGTGAAATAAAAAGACAAGAATTGTCGGTGATGGTGGATCATGATAATATCGAGATGTTGAAAAATAGGAAAGCAAACAAATCCCATTATGCTATCATCCGAATCGATTTGCCGTATCGCGCCAGGATGGACATCGAAGCATCGATCAACGCAGGGAAAATAGTAATGCAATTGGGTGATTTAAACTTGGGCCATTTTTTATTGACCAGCTGGGCAGGGGAAGTACTCCTCGATTTCGACGAACCGAATCGCAGAGAAATCGATCGCCTGGAAATTGATGTAAAGCTCGGTTCGATGAAGATATCGCGACTGGGAAATGCTCGCTTTAAAGAAGCAAGGATCAGTAGTGAACTCGGCCAGATGATGGTGGATTTCAGCGGGATAAAGATGCCGCGTTCAAGGGCGAAAATCGATCTTAAAATCGGTAAAATAAAGCTCCTCATCCCAAAAGAGGTGGGTGTTAAAATGAAAGTATCTAAATTTCTTTTCCTCTCCGCAATCGATTGTCCGCGATGGTTTGTGAAAAAAGGTTCCTATTATTATTCACGAAATGATGATGAAGAAAACACCTTCTTTTTATCTGTGCTTAGTGGCATTGGGAAATTGAGTGTAGAAGTAGCGAAATGAATCAAAAAAAAATCAACTAAGAAAATAGACAATAAAAATTAAGGAGAAAGCCATGGATCATACGATACAATCGCCGCTTTCCAGTGCGCAGATCAATTTGGGGAAATGGATCAGCGAAGGGTGGCGTATGGTGGAAGCAGATTTCGGTTTATTTTTGCTGCTCGGTTTTATCTATACGGCTATTGTAGGTATAGCTAGTAGCACGGCCATTGGCTATTTTATTCTCGCCGGCCCTTTGGAGGTCGGATTTTTCTATATTCTTTTTGAAAGGATGCGCGGCAAACCTATAGATATAGGCAAGCTAGGCAAAGGATTTGAATTTTTTGCTCCTGCGGTGCTGGCCAGCATCGTTATAAGTATTTTTATCACTATTGGTTTGGTATTGTGCATCATCCCCGGCTTGCTGGTGCTCGCGGTATATCAATTTACCATGCCTTTCATCCTCGAGAAAAAAATGGATTTCTGGCAGGCCATGGAGGCCAGTCGTAAACTGCTGAGTCAACATTTATTTGAAATGACCATTTTTATACTCATCAAAGCTATCATCTATTTCATAGGATTTCTGTTTTGCTGCGTCGGCTTTTTTGCTGCACTACCGGTTTGTATGGCAGCGACGGCCTTTGCTTACAAGGATATGGTAGGGTTCGAGACAGCTGAGTAGCCACTGACCATAATGGCTGTGGATCAATTTATTCACGTAAGACTCAAACAGTTTCCATACTGGCGAGGATTAGGGAGAGGTATGTTATCCATAGTTGCATTAAGGAGATGAGTACATCGATTTTTGTATTATTTGTAAAAACCATATTTTACTTTCCTCTAAGAGTTGAGAGAATATCGATTTTAGAGTACCCGCACGGGAGGTCAGATTTTATCCTCTTCCTACGAATTTTAAGGTAGCCAAACTGCATGGGTCAATTAATCAATTGCATTTTTGATCAAAATTGTTAATATTATATCCCGAATGATGAGAGGCCAATGACGCCTGTTATTTTTGTGAACACACTACTCGAATCTAAAGATTCCTCCCCCGGGGTGGATGAGATGAAGATAAACTTGCGAGTCTACACGGAAGCAGGATTAATAGAGGATCATTAGAGCACGACTCAATGGCTAGCTTTTGAACACATCTAATAAATATTACTCAGGAAATGTTTTGAGACCAGGCCTATCAAAAGAAGAGAGAAAAGGTATGAAACAATATTGCGTTATTGCCCTATTCTTTTTGGTGTCTTTATCTTTTAGCCAGAACGCATGTTTAGATTGTCACGGCGAAAAGGATTTTACGCAAACAACCGCAAGAGGGGTGGAGCGATCGCTGTATGTCAATGATTCGACCTATCAGGCATCTGTTCACGGTGGATTTGACTGCATCGACTGCCATGTAGATGCCGTGGGAGATCCCCATCCAGAAAAATTGCAAAAAGTGAGCTGTTCAAGATGTCATGAGGATATTGGCGAGCTATTTCTTCAAGGTTCGCATGGTAAATTACTCTTGGCTGGCGAAGAACGGGCACCGGATTGTGCTTCTTGTCATGGAGCTCACGACATTTTATCCAGCGATGATCCCTCTTCCAAGACCCATGTGGTGAATTTGCCGTATACTTGCGGTGAATGCCATAACGCAAATGGGCAAGCGACAGAAGGCCAGATAGTCATAGATCAACCTTATGAAAGATTTTCTGCGGGGGTACATTTTAAGGCGCTTCAACAAGGCAATACCATGGCTGCCAGTTGTAATAGTTGTCACGAAAGCCATCGGTTGCTGCCTATGGCGGATCCAAATTCGCCGATTAATATGTTGAATGTTTCAAAAACCTGTGGAAAATGCCATACCCTGGAGAGCCAGGAGTATGATGCCAGCAGCCACGGGATGGCATTAGTGCGCGGAGTGCGTGAGGCACCGACGTGTAATACCTGTCATGGTGAACATGAGATTCTCTCGCCCAGCGATCCCAAATCGACCACCAGTGCCGCTCGATTAGCTGAGGATACTTGCTCACCGTGCCATGGCATTGCCAAATTGAATCAAAAGTACGGTTTGTTGCCGAATCCGGTGGAGAGCTATCGTAATAGTTATCATGGACTAGCCTCTGTGGGTGGATCGAAAGTTGTGGCCAACTGTGTCAGTTGTCATAGCGCTCATCATGTTTTGCCGCAGCGAGATCCACAGTCCAGTATTCATCCCAATAATCTGGTTAAAACATGTGGTCAGTGTCATGTGAATGCGACGGAATCTTTCGCCAGGAGCTATGTACATAGCTCTCCGGATTCAAAAGCCGACCGCTATGCTTCGATTATTAAAAGGCTCTATATTATTCTCATCATCACCGTCATTGGTGGGATGGTGGTGCATAATTTTATCATCTACTTTAGCTATGTAGGTGCCAAATATCGTCTACTAAAAATGCACGAAACCATCACCCGTTTCGACCGCCAATGGATCGTTCAGCATTTGCTGATTTTTATTTCTTTTACGACTTTGGTGATCACTGGTTTTGCTTTAAAATTTGCCAACAGCGAATGGGCTTTTTATTTGAGCCGTTTGGGCTTTACCGAACCATTGCGCGGTCTTTTGCATCGGATCGCCGCTGTTGTCTTGCTGGCTACGGGCGTGTATCACTTGTTTTATCTCATGTTTGCAAAATCGGCCAAAGGGGAAATCAGAAGCCTCTTGCCGAACATCAATGATGTGCGCCAATTCGTCCAAAATATGAAATATTATCTGGGGTATTCTAAAGAAAAGCCGGATTTCGCCCGCTACGGGTATGTCGAAAAAGTAGAGTATTGGGCGCTGGTATGGGGAACGATCATCATGGCGATTACAGGTTTTGTGCTGTGGTTTCCGGCTCGATTCGCCGCTATCTTCCCCAGCTGGATCGTCAAGGTATCAGAGACCATCCATTACTATGAGGCTTGGTTGGCAACGTTGGCCATTCTCTTATATCACATGTTCTTTGCCATCTTCCATCCGGCCGATTATCCCATCAATCTCACATCCATAACCGGAAAAATGACCTTGGAAGAAGCGGAAGAAAAATTCCCAGCCTGGGTAAGAGCCATGAGAGAGAAACAACAGCAAAAGGAAGAGACTCAAACATGAGGAACCGCGAATAGCCGACATATCTCTGAGAATTGAAAAAAGGGTTCAAATCTTCCATTTTGGAGGATAGAACCCTTTTTGTTTGTGACATTTTATTAAAATCTGTGGTGGTCGATCACTAATTTTACTTCCAAACCTCTAATCGTGATAGAGTGATCGTTGATTTTACTTGCTCGCCTTTGGAACCTGGTGTGCTATTTCTTTCCACGCTTCTTCCACTTTGAATGGCTTGTACGTAGGGCTGTCGGTATTATGACATTTTACGCACTGTTTTTTATCCCCCTTGATATAAGCTACTGCTTTGGGGTCTTGAGTGCCGGCTGCTAAGGCTTTCATTACTTTCATGGGTTGGTAGAGCGACCCCGGGCCATGGCACACTTCGCAACCGACGCCTTCTTCCTGTTTGAAGGAAGCGGCTTTGGCGCTGGCAGGCGCATCAAAGGCAGTAACATGGCACTTGAGGCATTTCGCCGACTTTTGCGGATCCTCATTAACGCCGACTTTTTTGGCTACCTCTTTGGCATGTTCCGTGCCTAAAGTTGCAAAAGCTTGCGCATGTTTGGACTTGGACCACACCCCATACGAATCACCCCGCGCTTTGATGGAATGGCACATTTTACATTTCTCAGAACCGATGTATTGTGCTTTTTCTGCCTGTGCCCAAACATGAAAACTCAGAAAGGCCACCACCGTTACCAGCAAACCGACAACGATGAAAGATTTTCTCATTTTTTCCTCCTTTAAGATCAATCCTAAAACCTATGACGATAACTACCTGCTTACTTTGCAAATGAGATGATAAATTTTACCTGTTATCATTCATAATGTAGTTATTTTTTTACAAAGAATGCAACCAAAGATTTTGTTTTTCCAATTGGGTGTTGCTTTTTACATACTATAATGTTTGAAATAAAGGTTTGTTCCCCTTTTTGTGGGCAATTTTCCTATCTCTATGGCTGCAAATCTGTCATTGCGATGATGATCTGTAGGGCATTTGATCACAGGCGCTCTAATTTGGAGTATAGCTGCCTCCTGGTGATGCCAAGCATTTTTGCCGCAACAGTTTTGTTACCGTTTGCTTTTTCCAAAGCCCGCTGGATGAGAAGCCTTTCCATTTCTTTTAGACTCAATTCGCTTTTTGGCGTCTGCTCGGTTTCCTTTACACCGCGAATATGAGGGGGGAGATCGGTCAAAGAAATATGTTTTCCTCCTGACATGATGAGCGCCCGTTCGACGACGTTCTCCAACTCGCGGACATTGCCCGGCCATGAGTAGGTCATGAGACACTGCATCGCTGCGGCATCGATGGCGTCCTGAGCAATGCCATGCATTGAGAGAAAATGCGCCACCAATTCGGGAATATCTTCCGGTCGTTCGCGTAACGGTGGCAGAAAGATGGGAAAGACGTTGATGCGGTAGTAGAGATCTTCGCGAAAAGCTTTGTTGTGGACCGCTTCTTCCAGGTTGCGGTTGGTAGCAGCAATGGTGCGAGCCTGAATCGAAATAGTCTCTGTGCCTCCCAGGCGAACGATTTCGCGTTGTTGTAATACTCGTAAAAGTTTAATTTGTGTAGCAGGGGAGATATCACCAATTTCATCTAAAAAGATGGTGCCCGCGCCAGCCAATTCGAAACGACCTGGCTTCTGTTTCTCGGCACCGGTAAAAGCCCCGCGTTCGTGGCCGAATAACTCGCTCTCTAAAAGGCTTTCCGGTAACGCCCCGCAATGAACCGCCACAAATGGATGCTCTCGTCGACCGCTCAGTTGGTGGATGGCTCGGGCTATCAGTTCTTTACCGGTGCCGCTTTCGCCGCGTATCAACACCGTGGCATCGGTTGGGGCCACTTTTTCGACCAGCTGATAGACCTTTTGCATAGCACCACTGCTACCCACCATGTTTTCCAATCGAAAACGGGCATGCAACTGACTTTTCAAGTCTTTATTTTCGCGTCGTAGATGGTGTTTGTCCAGTATATTCTGAATCTTATGTCGCAATTCATCGATCTCGAAGGGTTTGATGATATAATCATAGGCGCCGGCTTTCATCGCCTCTACGGCCGTCTTGGCATCGGCATAAGCCGTCATCAACAGCACTTCTGTTTCCGGAGCCGTTTCCTTTGCTCGACGCAACAAATCCATGCCGCTCATGCCTGGCATTTTGATGTCGCTGAGGATGATATCAAAGGAATCGACGGATAGAGCCGCCCATGCGGCCTCACCGCTATCGGCGGTGGTGACGGCAAGAGTTTCGCTCTCTAACGCTGTCTTCAGGATGGCGCACATGCGTTTTTCGTCATCCACAATGAGCATACGGAAAGGTTTCATCCATCTCACCCCTGCAAATTGCATTACTTAGGAATGATCTTTTATTGGATATGAGTACTTTGATTTACATCGGTAACATGAAACGCACGATCGTCCCACCTTGTTCCGGTTCGACTGCTTCAATGCTGCCCATATGACTTTGGATAATCTGCCGGGAGATAGCCAGACCCAAACCAGTGCCGCTCGCTTTGGTGGTGTAAAAAGGCTCGAAAATTTCCTCACCCCTGCCTTGCAAACCGACTCCAAAATCGCGCACGCTCACACAGGCATATTTTCGCTTTCTGCGACGAACGGTAGACAACTGAACAATGATCTTAGCCGCCTTGGTCTCTTCTGTTGCCTGAATAGCATTGATAAGAAGATTGGCCACAACTCTGCGTATCATATCTCCATCGCAGCGTACTTTTATGGGCTGCGCGGGAGTTAAACATTGGATGGAAATTTTCTCGGTAGTGAATTTTTCAACGAGCTCACAGAGAAGATCGGACAAGTCGATTAGCTCCAGTTGAAGTCGTGGTTCCTTGGAAAAGGATAAAAAGTCATTCACCAAGCGATTGAGACGGCTGATCTCCTCATCAATGTATTGAAACAAATTTCTGGTTTGACCAGAGGCGGAAACCTTTTCCCGCAACACATCGGTAGTGCTTTTAATGATCGCCAGAGGATTACGTATTTCATGCGCTACTGTTGCCGACATTTGCCCAAGATAGGCCAATCGTTGCGCCTGTTGTAGGCGTTCTTCGGTACGGAGGAGCAGTGAAGTAGCGGCGATCAAAAAGATCGTCAAAAGAATCATCACCACCGCACTGGTTACAATGCCAATGTAAAGACCACGATGAAACGTAGCCATCACTCGCAAAAAATCGGCGTTGGCCTCCATCACCAGAATCATTTCGTGGCCGCTTAGGTCAGTAACCGCAGCGTAAACACTCTTGAATGGATTGTCATCAATTTGATGAAGGGCAGATACACTGACCGTTCCAGTCGTCGCTAAATGGATGTATTGACTATCTGCTCGCAGGTAATTTCGCTGGTCGATATTCAACTTCTGCAAAGTTGCGTCTATGAGAAGACGGTACTGTGAATCGATGAGATAAACGGCTTCCAGTTGGTGATCGAAACGGATACGATTCAATGTCAGACGCAGCAAAGCTTCCTCCTCTGGGTTGCTTAGATCGATAAAACTACGTTCGATCATTTGCGCAGTTAAGGAGGCAATTGCGCGTAGGCGAGCATCTAATTGTTGTTCCAGATGCCATCCCATACGTCTGATAAAAAAATATGAACCAAGATTGTAAAATAGGAGGAAGAGAAACGTTGAAGCTACCACTGCTGCGACGATTAGTTTACGTCGCGAAAGCGGTTTTAAATAGGATTTTAGCGGCATCGTTTTGATTTAATTCGATAAAAAAATGTGGAGTATACTGGGCTGACGACCAATTCGGCTTACACATCATGTCGGCTATAATTCGGGATCGTGCCTTCCTATGAGTGCTGATATCAGACCACCTCACTTATTTTATATACTTTACTCAAAATAATCAAGGCATTTTTCCGCAGGGATGACCCATGGCTAATTAGAAAAAATTCCGCGGCGATACTCAAGGCTTTATTTTTCCAGCGTGGCCAGCATTTTTTGGGCCGCTTTTTGTTTGTCCTTTGCTCTTTCGCGAACAAATTCGTCCGGCTGAAGCGCCAGCAACCATCGACAGTGTTGCCGGGCGCGATCATGGTTTCCCAGTTGCCGATAGGCTTGTGCCAATTTCCAATGAATCACAATTTCATTGTAGTGGTTATTGATTTTTTCGCTTTGAATGGATTTGAGCAATTTTTCATAGTCGGCGATGGCGCTCACATAATCCCCTTTTTTGAATTCCGCTTCAGCCAATGGCCAAAGGAAAAATCGACTTTGAGGGAATTGTTGCAGTCCCCGTAGGGCATAGTCAATGGCCGCATCATAGTTTTCTTCCTTGATGTAAATCCAGCACAGATTGGAATAGGCCGCCCAACGGCTGAATAGCGAACATTCGGCGGATTTTTTCACGGCGGCAATGCCTTCAGCGCGACGATCAGGGAAAAAAGGCAACCAAGAGAGCATCAGGGTAAATTTGCTACGCCAAAAATCGTAGGTGCCGATGCCAAGATAGGGATCGCAAAAGGTGGAATCACGGTGGAGAAGTGGACGCAAAATGCCTAATCCTTTTTTAGCCGCAAATAGTGAGGCTAAATATTTTTGATCTCTTGCTAACTGAGAACTTTTAAAAATATAGGCAGCACCTAAATAAAAAGAGGCGTATAGATCTTCATTTTGTTTGAGCTGTGCTTCTGCTAAGGCGATGCTTTTTTCGATATGTTGATAAAAGAGATCCTTCCAGGCATGGCTTTCATAATCGAGCATCATGGACTGATAAATAGCAGCTTTAAAAAAAGGACCAGCAGGGTGTTGCGGATAGTCCGATTCGATTTTGGAAAAAACATGCAAGGCATCCTCGAATTGTTGGTTGATGCCCATGGCAATCCCTTGTTGTAATGTATCGAAAGGGGGTTGAGGTAGCAATTTCTGAGGAAGAAGAATGCTGAGCAAGGTTAAGAAGTGTACGAGATAGATTGAGCTATAATGCATAAAGAGTGCCTGATAAAAAAAAAGCCTATCATTTCGGTGATAGGCCTTGCATTCCGCGAAACTGTAATTAATCAAAAATATAATTCATGGGATCTACAGGTCTGCCGTCGACGATCACTTCGTAATGTAGATGCGGACCGGTGGCCTTGCCGGTGTCGCCGACTTTGCCGATAACCGTATGTCGGGTGACGCGTTGCCCTGGTTTAACTAAGATGGTTTCCAGGTGGGCATACCGCGTCATGCGCCCATAGCCGTGATCGATGGTGACGTATTTACCATAGCTCTGATTGGGACGATAATGGGTGACACATTCGATCACCGTGCCATCAGCACTGGCATAGACATCGGTGCCTCGGGGCGCTGAGAAATCGATGCCATCGTGATGCGCAAACTTGTCGATGAAGGGATCGAGGCGATAGCCAAATTTGTCGGTCACGCGTCCCCCGCCCAATGGCCTGATCGATGGGGTTTGCTTGAGTTCGCGCAGGTTTTGATAGTATTTTTCCATAATTTCCTGGCGACTTTCTACCGCCAGGTTGACGCGTTGAGAAAGGTTATCCAATAACCCTTTCATTTTCAGAGCTTGTTCGCTAAGGTTGCCGCTGCCCAATGTCATTTCGATAGGTAGGTTGTTACTCCCACCGCCGACACCGAGTTTTCTTATGTCACTATCAATGGGGGGGAGATCGACAAAAACGCGCAAGTCATCATCTTGTTTTTCAATGTTTTGCAACTTGCTTTCGATACTCTTCACCTTTGCGCTCATTTCGCCCAAGAGTGCGTTTAACCGGCTGTTTGAGCGCATGAGATTGGCAACTTGCCAATTATGCAACAAATCAGTGAATAAGCTTAGAACAATAGCTACGCCTATCACGAAAACAACAAAGGTGAGAACGGCGATGCCTATTATTTTTTTCCAATCCAGACTAATTTGTTTGATTTCAGTGCCCCCCAAAGAGAAATAGATCAGCTTGACCTGTTTATTACGCATTCCTATTCCCTTTGAGCTAATAATTCAGATTGCTCCCGTCCTCAGACGCCATACAAACTTCATTTATAAAGGAAGGATGAAAAAAGAGGCTTTAACCTTAGGTAATTTACAATAGAAAATGCTATTTGTCAAGAAAAAAGTGCTAAATCGGACATTAAATAGCAATTTTTTTATTGACAAGAGGCGATTCAACCAAGATATTTTCGCAACAGATTACTTCGGGAATTATGCCGCAATCGCCGTAAGGCTTTTTCTTTAATTTGCCGTACCCGTTCGCGCGTCAACTGGAATCGCAGGCCGATTTCCTCTAAGGTGAGGGGATGCTCCATATCGATGCCAAAATAAAGTTTGATCACCTCGGCTTCACGGCTATCCAGAGACGAGAGGGCACTTTCGATCTCCTGATGCAAAGATTCGAACAACAACCCAGAGTCTGGGGCGGGCAGGCCGACGTTTTCGATGACGTCCAGTAGTTTATTCTCTTCGTCTTCATCGATGGGCGCATCTAAGGAGACTTGTTTATTGGTGATGCTGACCAGGTTGGAAATCTCCTCAGGAGCCATATCCATGGCTTCAGCAATTTCGTGGGTAGCTGGCTCACGTTCATATTCCTGTTCCAGAGCCGCAAATAACTTTTCCACTTTATTCAGGGTGCCGATGCGATTAAGAGGAATACGCACGATCCGAGATTGTTCTGCCAGCGCCTGTAAGATGGATTGGCGAATCCACCAAACCGCATAGGAAATAAACTTGAATCCACGACAGATCGGAAGAGCGTCGT
>FWWM01002034.1_pt1 | contig 32224 bp, 28 predicted proteins | sample 2228351 | NCBI WGS metagenome assembly FWWM01 (sample SAMEA103939774, study PRJEB20133) | metagenome
CACCCGGTGTCTGCAGGGGGAAAGGAGGACGGCCAGCACGGAAGGGGTTGCGCACGCCAAGCAACAGGTCCGCCAGCACGTGTGGCGGCTGCTGGAGGAGCGGGGGGTGGCGCGGTTTCCGGGGGCCTGGGGCCGGATCCCAAACTTCCAGGGTGCAGAGGCGGCCGCACGCCGCCTGGCGGAGAGCGAAGAGTGGAAGCGGGCGCGGGTGGTGAAGGCGAACCCCGACCGCCCGCAGCTCCCGGTGCGTGCCCTGGCCCTGGCGGAGGGCAAGTTGGTGTACATGGCGGTCCCCAGGCTCGCCAGCCCCAAGCCCTTCCTGCGCCTGGACCCGGCCCGGCTGATCGCCCGCCCTCTGCGGGCGGCTTCCATCCGTGGGGCCTTCCAGGACGGCGAGCCCGTGGCCGCAGACGAACTGCCGCACGTGGACCTGGTGGTGTGCGGGAGCGTGGCGGTGAACCGTGCGGGCGCGCGGGTGGGAAAAGGAGGTGGGTACTCCGACCTGGAGTTCGCGATACTCACGGAGTTGGGGCTGGTGGACCACGCGACGGTGGTCGCCACCACCGTCCACCCGTTGCAAATTCTGGACGGGCCGCTTCCGGAGACCGAGCACGACTTCCGCGTGGACCTTATCGCCACCCCTGAGGGGGTCGTGCGGGTTCCGCGGGCACCCAGGCCGCCGGGGGTCCTGTGGGCGCACCTGACCCCGGAAAAGCGCGCTTCCGTGCCGGTCCTGACCCACCTGTGGAGCCTTCGGGAGCGGCCGGGCGGAGACCCGCCCGCCTCCGGGTAGCCACCTCCGCGGGCCTTTTTTGCGTGGCGGCGCGAAGGCAGGATCCGGCCGGCCGCCCTCGTACAGCTTCTCACCGGGAACAGCTAGTCCGGTCGGGGTCGGGTGGAGGACGCGGTAGCCAGCCGGCAGCTGCCCACCACGCCCGTCTGGGAGGGCGGGGGAACGCGCAGCAGGGGTGCGGTCCGTCGAGGAGGTGCACGAGGTGGACGAGCTGGTGGCCCGGGTGCTGAACGCCGCGCAGCTGGCAGGAGCCCGCTACGCGGACGTGCGGGTGGTGGAGACCACCCAGCAGTCAGTCCTGGTCCGCAACGGCGCGGTCCAGGGGGTCAGCTGGACCGAGGACGTGGGGTTCGGGGTCCGCGTGGTGGTGGACGGAGCCTGGGGGTTCGCCAGCAGCCACCGCCTCGACCCCGAAGAGGCGGACCGGGTGGCGCGCCTGGCGGTGGCCATCGCCCGGGCCAGCGCCCTCGCCAAGCGGGAGGACGTGGACCTGGGGGAACCGGTGGTACAGCGGGGTTCCTACCGGACGCCGGTGGAGGTGGACCCCTTCTCCGTCCCCCTGGAGACCAAGCTGGAGCTGCTGTTGCGGGCGGACGCGGAGATGCGGCGGGTCCCGGGGGTGACCACCACGGAGGCGGAGGCCGTCTTCCTCCGCCAGCGCAAGACGTTTGCCAGCACGGAGGGCAGCTTCCTCACGCAGGAGATCGTGGAGTCGGGCTGCGGGATCGAGGCCACCGCGGTGCGGGGCAGCGAGGTGCAGCGCCGGTCCTACCCGAACTCCGTGGGCCGCCACCAGCAGGCCCGTGGGTGGGAGTTCGTGGTGGAGCAGGACCTGGTGGCGCACGCGCCCCGCGTGGCGGAAGAGGCGGTGGCGTTGCTGTCCGCGGACCCCTGCCCGGACGAGGTCACCACCTTGATCCTGGGCGGCAGCCAGGTGGCGTTGCAGGTCCACGAGTCCTGCGGCCACGCCATCGAGCTGGACCGGGTGTTCGGCGCGGAGGCCGCCTTCGCGGGGACCTCGTTCCTCACCCCGGACAAGCTGGGTACGTTCCGGTACGGGTCGGAGGTGGTGAACATCACCGCGGACGCCACGCTGCCCGGCGGCCTGGGAACCTTCGGGTGGGACGACGAAGGAGTGCCGGCCCAGCGGGTGGACATCGTCCGCGAAGGGGTGTTCGTGGGCTACCTGACGGACCGGGAAACGGCACGGCGGCTACTCAAGCTGTTGGGTCCCTCCCCCCTCGTCCCGGGGACCTCCAACGGGACCGCCCGGGCCTCCGGCTGGAACCGCATCCCCATGATCCGCATGACCAACGTGAACCTCCTGCCGGGCACCTGGCGGCTGGAGGACCTCCTCGCGGACACCGACCGGGGGATCTTCATGGACACCAACCGGTCGTGGAGCATCGACGACCGCCGGCTGAACTTCCAGTTCGGCTGCGAGATCGCCTGGGAGATCCGCCACGGCAAGCGCACCCGCATGCTGCGGAACCCCATCTACACGGGGATCACGCCGGAGTTCTGGCGGTCGTGCGACGCCGTGTGCGACGCAGACCACTGGGTCCTGTGGGGCACGCCGAACTGCGGGAAGGGGGAACCCATGCAGGTGGCGCACACGGGCCACGGCGCCTCCCCTGCCCGGTTCCGCAACGTGCGCGTGTTCGGGAAGGCCTGAGATGCTGGGGGAGCGGGAAGCCCGCAGGATCCTCGGCGCCGCCCTGGCCCGGTCCCGGGCCGGGCAGGCGGAGCTGGTGCTGCTTTCCTGGTCGGGCGCTCTGACCCGGTTTGCGAACAACACCATCCACCAGAACGTGGCCGAGCAGGACGCGCAGGTGCTGGTGCGGGTGGCCGCGGGCAAGCACGTCGGCTGTGCGGTGACGAACCGTCTGGACGAGGAGGCCTTGGACCGGGCGGTGGAGCAGGCGGAGGCCGCCGCGCGGGTGGCCCCCGAAACCCCGGACTTCCCGGGTTTCCCCCCGCCGCGGCCCACACCACCCGTGTGGAGCTTCGACGAGGCGGTAGCGGGAGCCTCGCCCCGGTGGCGGGCGGAGCAGGTCCAGGCATTCCTCCGCCTGGCGGAGTCGCAGGGCAGCGTGGCGGCAGGCGCCCTGCACACGGGCGTACACGAGGTGGCGGTGGCGAACTCCCACGGCGTGTTCTGCTACCACGCGGGCACCCGGGTACAGTTCAGCACGGTGACGCACACAGACGGCGCGTCCGGGTACGCGGAACGGGCCGGCTGGAGGCTGGACCAGCTGGACGTAGCGACCCTGGGCCGGTCTGCCCTGGAGCGGGCCCGGCGCGCCCGCAACCCCCAGGCGGTCCCCCCCGGGAAGTACCCCGTGGTGCTGGAGCCGTACGCGGTGCAGGACGTGGTGGGCTGGATGATGCACGCGGGTGCGGGGGCGCTGGCGGTGCAGGAGGGCCGCAGCTGGATGAACGGCCGTATGGGCACGGCGGCCCTGTCGGAGCGGGTCACGGTGTGGGACGACGGCCGCGACCCGGCCGGGATCCCCGCGCCCTTTGACTTTGAGGGTGTTCCCAAGCAGCGGGTGGTGATCGTGGAACGTGGCGTCCCCACCGGCCCCGTGTACGACACGCAGACCGCGGCGAAGGAGGGCAAGAGCTCCACGGGCCACGCCCTCCCGCGGGCCTGGCCTGAGGCGGCGGCCATCGGCCCCGTGCCCACCCACGTGTTCTTGGCCACGGGGGACGCCACGGTGGAGGACCTGGTCCGCGGCGTGGACCGCGGTCTGTACGTGACCCGCTTCTGGTACACGCGGCTGGTCCACCCCCGGGACTGCGTGGTGACGGGCATGACGCGGGACGGGGTGTTCTGGATCGAGGGCGGAGAACTGGCCTACCCCGTCTGCAACCTCCGCTTCACGCAGGGGTACGTGCAGGCGCTGGCCTCGGTGGACGGGGTAGGGGTGGAGGACTGGCTGCTGGGCGACCGGTTCGGCGCCTACCGCGTGCCCGCCCTGAGGGTGACGGAGTTCACCTTCACCGGCGTGACGGAGTTCTCGCCCCCGTGACCGCAAAAAACCCGGCAAGCCCGCCCTCGCGGAGGGCCTGCGGGAAGACTGCCCGGGTTGCGGGCCAGCGCCTGGGCACCACGGGAACCTCCCAGGGACGCGGGCGGGGGAAGGGAGGGCTCAGCGGGCCAGGGCCGCCTGTACCCGTTCCACCCAGTGGTCCACCAGCCGGTCCAGCACCGCGGCGCCGATGTGGGGGCTTGATGCGCGCGGGTCGCCCAGCACCCCGTTCGGGGTGATGGCGCGTAGGCCCTGGCGGAACAAGGTGTCCAGGTCCAGCCGTCCGGTGAAGCCGCGCTCCACGCGGTCCACGCGCACCAGGTCCGGCCGCAGGTGCATGACCACCGAGGTCTCGCAGGCGTCCGCGTGGATGGCATCCACGTCCTGGGGCGCTCCCAGCCTGCCGGCCACCTCCACCATCTCCCGCATCATGTCCACCAGCGCCGCGTCCCCGGCCACCGCCACCACCCGCACGCCCCGGGACCCGTACTCTTCCTGCAGCCGCCGGGCGGCCGCCTCCAGGGGCCGGAAGTTCCCGCCGTGCGAGGACAGCAGGACGAAGGTGTGGAACCCGTGGGGCACCAGCGACCGCACGTAGCTGGCCACCAGCTCGCCGAGGAGGTCGGCAGAAACCGACAGGCTGCCGGGGAAGGCCAGGTGGTGGTCGGAACAGCCGGGGCGGACCACCGGGGCCAGGAGGGCTCCCAGACGGCGCGCCACGCGCTCTCCCGCGGCCTCCGCGATGAGGGCGTCGGTGCTCAGGGGTAGGTGCGGTCCGTGCTGCTCCGTGGAGGCCGCCACCACCACCACCGTGCGCACGCCGCGTTCCAGCGCCTGCTGGACCTCCGGCCACGTCATGTCCTCCAGCCGAACCGTGTCCCGCACGCGGCACCTCCTTCAGGCGACCTTCATGCGGGGGTCCAGGGCGTCCCGCAGGCCGTCGCCCAGCAGGTTGAACGCCAGCACGGTCAGGAAGATGGCCAGCCCGGGGAAGGTGGCCATGTACCAGGAGGAGAACAGGTACGTCTGCCCTTCCCCGAGCATCGTCCCCCACTCGGGGGTCGGCGGCTTGACGCCCAGCCCGAGGAAACCCAGGCCCGCGGCGGTGAGGATGGCGGTCCCCAGCTGGAGGGTGGACTGTACGATCACCGGGGCGGTGCAGTTGGGCAGCACGTGGCGGAACAGCACACGTCCGTCGGAAGCCCCCAGGGCCCGCGCGGCCTCCACGAAGGTCTGGTTCCGCACGGACAGCGCCACGCCCCGCACCAGCCGCACGTACACGGGCGCAGACGCCAGCCCCACCGCCACCACCACGTTGGTGACGCCGACCCCCAGCACCGCCACCAGGGTCAGCGCCAGCAGGAACCCGGGGAAGGCCAAAAGCAGGTCTACCAGCCGCTGTACCACTAGGTCGAACCTGCCCCCGTAGTAGCCGGACAGCAGGCCCACCGGGACACCCAGGAGGGCGCTGAAGCTCACCGCGAGCACGCCGATGAGGAACGAGCTGCGCCCCCCGTAGGCGATGCGGGTCAGCAGGTCGCGGCCCAGGTTGTCCGTGCCCAGGGGGTGCTCCCAGGAGGGCGGACGCAGCACCCGCTCGAAGCGGGGCTCTGCGGGGTCTTCGGGGAAGAGGAAGGGGGCCGCGGCCGCCAGGAACAGCAGTGCGCCCAGCACCACCAGCCCGGCCACCGCGGTCCGGTGGCGCCGGAGCCGGCGCCACACGGTGGGCGGGGTGCGGACCGCCTCCCGGACGACCGCCCAGCTAGCCGTAGTGGATGCGCGGGTCCACATACGCGTACAGCACGTCCACCGCCAGGTTCACGAGGGTGAACAGCGCCGCGAACACGAGGACCACCCCCTGGACCACGGGGTAGTCGCGGGCCACGATGGCGCCCACCAGCAGCCGGCCCATGCCCGGCCAGGCGAACACCGTCTCCGTGAGGATGGCCCCTCCCAGCAGCCCGCCGAACTGCAGCCCGATCACCGTCACCACGGGGATGAGGGCGTTCTTCAGGGCGTGGCGCAGCACCACGGCCCGGCTGCTGAGGCCCTTGGCCCAGGCGGTGCGGACGTAGTCCTGGCCCAGCACCTCCAGGAGGCTGCTCCGGGTCATGCGGGCGATGATGGCCACGGAGAACGCGGCCAGGGTGACCGTGGGCAGCACCAAGTGGACAGGCGTCCCGTAGCCGCCCGCGGGCAGCCACCGCAGGTGCACGCTGAACAGCAGCATGAGCATCAGGCCCAGCCAGAACACAGGCAGGGAGATGCCGAACAGGGCCACGGTCATCACCAGGTAGTCCAGCCACGAGTACTGGCGGGTGGCGGAGAGAACCCCGGCCCCCACACCTGTGGCGGTGGCCAGCAGCGTGCTGGCCACCGCCAGCTGCACGGTAGCGGGCAGGCGGGAGGCGATCTCCCGCGCCACGGGCTCCCCGGTGACCACGGACCGGCCCAGGTCCCCCTGCAGGAGCCGGCCCAAAAACCGCGCGTACTGGACAGGCAGCGGTTGGTCCAGCCCCAGCTGCACCCGCAGCCGCTGCACCTCCTCCTCGGAGGCCTGCAGGCCCAGCACCAGGCGGGCGGGGTCTCCCGGCACCAGCCGGATGAGGGCGAAGACCACCACCGTCACCCCGACCAGGGTCGGGACTGCCAGGGCCAGCCGGCGGAGGACGTAGGGGCCCAAGCCCGCTTACACCCTCACCTCCAGTTCACGCAGTGGTGGCCCACCGCGGGTTCCTGGGGCTCGCACAAGGCCGTCCACTTCTCGATGGGGTGGATGAGTACCCCGTCCAGGTTGCGGTTGGTGACCACGTACCACTTCTGGCTCCACAGCCAGATCCACGGCGCGTCGTTCCAGATGGCCTCCTGCGCCTCCTTCAGCAGGGCCCTGCGCCGCTCCACGTTGGCCTCCTGCCGTTGCCGGTCCAGCAGCTGGTCCACCCGCGGGTTGGTGTAGAAGGCCGGCCCAAGCCCGCGGGGCGGGTGGCTGGAGGAGTGGAACTGGCCGTACAGCACGCCGTCGCAGTCCAGCACGGGCCACGCCCAGCCCAGTACCAGCATCTGGATCCGGGTGCGCTCCAGGGGCGTCTGGATCATGGCCACGTAGCTGGGCCAGTCCATGGTGGTCACGTTGGCCCGCACGCCCACGTTGCGCAGCTGGCCCGCGATGGCCTGCGCGAACTGGAAGTCCTGGATGTAGCGGCCCGTGGGGGTGAAGAAGTCCACCTGGAATCCGTCGCGGTAGCCCGCCTGGGCCAGCAGCTCCTTGGCCCGGGTGGGGCTGTAGGGCCAGCCGCCCTCCTGGACCCGGTGGTAGCCGAACATCATGGGCGGGCAGGGGGAATCAGACACAGTACCCAGGTCGAACAGCACGCTGGCCAGGATGGCCTTCTTGTTCACCGCGAAGTTCATGGCCCGGCGCACCCGCACGTCCTTGAAGGGGCCCCACTGGGTGTTCATGGCCACGAAGATCACGCGGTCGCTGGCTGCCTCCACCACCTTCACCTGGGGGTTGCGCCGGAGCCCCTTGACGTCCGGGGCCGGGGGCAACATGGCCATGTGGACGTCGCCCGCCAGCACCTGCGTCAGGCGCGTGCCCGCGTCGGGTACCACGCGGAACAGGACCTCGTCAAACAGGGGCTTCTTGCCCCAGTAGTTGGGGTTGCGCTCCAGCACGATGGAGTCCCCCCGCCGCCACTCCTTGAACACGTACGGACCCGTACCACCGCCCACGGGCGCGGACCGCCAGCGGTCGCCCGCCCGCTGCACCGCCGCAGGCGACACGATGGCGAACTGGGTGGTGGACAGGTCCGCCAGGAAGGTGGGGGTGACCTTGTTCAGCCGGATGCGGACCGCATCCTCCCCCACCGCCTCCACGCTCTGCACCGGCTGCACCAGGAACCGGAGCGCCATGGCCACCTTCGGGTCCTTGAGCCGCTCCAGGCTGAACTTCACCGCCTCCGCGTTCAGCGGGGTGCCGTCGTGGAACCGCACGCCGCGGCGGAGGGTGAAGGTGTAGGTGAGGCCGTCCGGGGAGATCTGCCACCGGGTGGCCAGCTTGGGCACGATCTTCTGCGTAGTGGGGTGCAGGTCCACCAGCGTCTCGAACATGTAGTCCACGATGTTCGCGATGGTGGTGGTGGTCTGCTCCGCGGGGTCCAGGCGGTCTGCGTCGATCCCCACGGCGACCCGCAGCTGCCTGGGTACCGCCTGTGCGCCCACCGGACCCTGCGTGCTCCCGACCAGCCCTACCACCAGCGCGACCACGACCCAGACGACCAGCCCGTACCGTCGCATCTGACCCCCCTCCTGTCGGCTTTCTGAAGGCTCCTTCGTCGGTCATGATGGTAGCACGAAGGGTACAGGCGCAAGGTCAGGAGGCCTGGATGGAGGGCGGACTTTGGGGCGCAGGAGCGGGCTTGGCCCAGGAGCTCCTCCGGCGGGCGGAGGAGGGCAGGCCCGTGCGGGTGGGGCTGGTGGGCGCCGGCAAGTTCGGCACCATGTTCCTGGCCCAGGCGCTGCACACGCGGGGCTTCCACGTGCTGGGCGTGTGCGACCTGTCCGCGGACCGCGCCCGGCAGAGCCTGAAGCGGGCGGGCTGGCCGGAGGACCGGTACTCCGCGCCAGGTCCTGCCCAGGCGCTACGGCAGGGCACCACCTGGGTCACGGAAGACCCCCGGGCGCTGGTGCGCGCCCCCGGCCTGGAGGTGGTGGTGGAGGCCACCGGTTCCCCCGGGGCCGCGGTCCGGCACACCGTGTGGGCCCTGGAGGAAGGGCGCCACGTGGTCAACGTGACCGTGGAAGCGGACGTCCTAGCCGGTCCGGTCCTGGCCCGAAAGGCCCGGGAGCGGGGCCTGGTGTACACCCTGGCGTACGGGGACCAGCCGGCCCTGGTGTGCGAGCTGGTGGACTGGGCCCGGGTGTGTGGGTTCCCCGTGGTGTGCGCGGGAAAGGGGACCCGCTACCTGCCGGGCTACCCCTTCGTCACGCCGGACGAGGTGTGGGAGCACTACGGGTTCACCCCGGAGAGGGTGGCTGCGGGCGACTACAACGCCCGCATGTTCACCTCCTTCCTGGACGGCACCAAGTCCGCCGTCGAGATGGCCGCGGTGGCCAACGCCACGGGCCTGGTGCCGCAGTCGGGCGGCCTGCGCTTCCCGCCCTGCGGGGTGGACCGCCTCCCGGAGGTGTGCAAGCCGCGCGCGGCAGGTGGCCAGCTGGAGCGGGCGGGCACCGTGGAGGTGGTGTCCAGCCTGGAGCGGGACGGCCGGCCTGTGCCAGGCGACCTGCGGTGGGGGGTGTTCGTGGTGGTGGAAGCTCCCTCCCCGTACGTGGCGCGGTGCTTCCAGGAGTACGGGGTGCAGACGGACTCCTCCGGGCGGTACGCGGCCCTGTACCGGCCCACCCACTGGGTGGGTCTGGAGGTCGGGGTGAGCGTGGCCCGGGCGGCCCTGCGGGGCGAACCCACGGGCCAGCCCGCCGCGCGGACCGCGGAGGTGGCCGCCTTTGCCAAGCGTGACCTGAGCCCCGGGGAGGTGCTGGACGGGGAGGGCGGGTACACGGTGTTCGGGAAGCTGCTGCCCGCGCAGGAGGCCGACGCCCTCGGTGCGCTGCCCGTGGGGTTGGCACACGGTGCTCGGCTCCGCACTGCCGTGCCGCGGGGGTCGGCGGTGCGGCTGCAGGACGTGGAGCTGGACGAGTCCACGGAGGTGGTCCGGCTGTGGCGCCAACTCCGGGGGACGCGGGAGGGCTGACCCGGGGCCGTCCTTTATACTGGTGTGTGGAGGCCACACGGGAGGGGCAGGGGATGGTGGTCGCGTCCGAGCTGCGGAGCGGGATGGCCGTCCGGGTCGGGGGCGAGCTGTACAAGGTGGTCAGCGCCTCCTACCACGCGGGGGGCGGCCAGATGGGCGGGGTCACCCACGCCAAGCTGCGCAACGTGGACACGGGAGCAATCCGGGAGGTCCGTTTCCGCGCGGACGAGCCGGTGGAGGACGTGCAGCTGGAGAAGCGCCCCATGCAGGTCCTCTACCGGGACCAGGACGCGACCCACTTCATGGACAGCGAGACGTACGAGCAGGTGTCCATCGAGAACCAGCGCCTGGGCCCCGCGGCTGCCTACCTCGCGGAGGGGAGCACGGTGCAGGTGGAGTTCTCGGCGGGCAGGGCGGTGGGCGTGGTGTTCCCGGACGTGGTGGAAGTGCAGGTGGTGGAGACCGCACCGCCCACCCGGTCCGTGGGCAACGAGAACGTGTGGAAGGAAGCCCGCCTAGATAACGGGCTGGTGATCCAAGTACCCCCCTTCATCGCGCCCGGGGAGTGGATCCGGGTGGAGGTGGCCACCAGCACCTACGTGGAGCGGGCCAAGCGGAAGAAGGAATAGGGGTCACCCGCGGACCCCCGCCAGTGCCCGGACCCCCACCGGCCGCCGCGGGGTCTGGGCGTCCACCACCGCGATGGCGGTCATGTTCACCACGTCTGAGACTTCCGCGCCGCGGCTGAGCACGTGCACGGGCTTGGCCATGCCCATCAAGATCGGCCCCACCGCCACCGCGCCGCCCAACCGCTGGACCAGCTTGTACGCCACGTTCGCGGCCTCCAGGGAGGGGAACACCAGGACGTTGGCTTCGCCCACCAGGGTGGAGAAGGGGTAGTCCTCTGCCCGGAGGTCCGGCGAGAGCGCCACGTCCGCCATCATCTCCCCGTCCACCATGAGGTCGGGCCTGGCCTCCTTCACGAGCTCCGTGGCGCGCGCCACCTTGTCCGCGCGCGGGTGGCGGGTGGACCCGAAGTTGGAGAAGGAAATCATGGCCACCCGGGGCTCCAGGTCGAACTCCCGCGCCTTGTCCGCGGCCATGATGGCGATCTCCGCCAGCTCCTCCTCGGTGGGGTCGATGTTCACCGTGGGGTCCGCGAACAGGTAGGCGCGGCCTTCCAGGACCATGAGGTACAGGCCCGCCACCCGGCTCACCCCAGGCCCGGGCCCGATCACCTGCAGGGCGGGCCGGATCACGTCCGGGTAGTGGTAGGTCAGGCCCGCCACGAAGCCGTCCGCGTCGCCCCTGCGGACCATCATGGCGCCGAAGTAGTTGGGCTGGCGGATGAGGGTGCGGGCTTCCCGCAGGGTGACCCCCTTGCGCTGGCGGAGCCGGTACAGCTCCTGGGCGTACTCCTCCAGTGCCGGGAACCGGTCGGGGTCCACCACCTCGATGGCCCCCTGGACCCGGAGCTCCGCCATCCGGGACCGGATCACACTTTCCCGGCCGACCAGCACGGGAGTGGCGATGCCCTCCTGCACCACGATGGCCGCGGCCCGGAGGATCTTCCCCTCCTCCCCCTCGCTGAACACCACCCGCTTGGGGTCCCGGCGGGCCTTGTGGTACACGATCCCCATGACCTCGCGGCCCCGCACCAGGCGCCGGGCCAGCTCCTCCCGGTACGCCTCCAGGTCCACCAGCCGCCGCGCCACGCCCGTCCGCATGGCGGCCTCCGCCACCGCGGGGGCCACCCACAGGGCCACCCGGGGGTCCAGGGGCTTGGGGATCAGGTAGTCGGGGCCGAAGGCCAGCTTCTCCAGCCCGTACGCGCGGAGGACGGAATCCGGGACTTCCTGCTTGGCCAACGCTGCCAGCGCCCGGCAGGCGGCCAGCTTCATCTCCTCGTTGATGGCCCGGGCCCGCACGTCCAGGGCGCCGCGGAAGATGAAGGGGAAGCCCAGCACGTTGTTCACCTGGTTCGGGTAGTCGGACCGGCCGGTGGCCACGATGGCGTCCGGCCGCGCTGCCCGGGCCTCCTCGTAGGGGATCTCCGGGTCGGGGTTGGCCAGGGCGAACACGATGGGCCGGTCCGCCATCCGCTTCAGCATCTCGCCCGTGACGATGTTGGGCGCCGAAAGCCCGATGAACACGTCCGCCCCCGCGAGGGCGTCTCCCAGGGTCCGGGCGGAGGTGTCCGCGGCGAACCGCTCCTTGTACGGGTTCATCCCCTCCGTGCGCCCCCGGTACACCACGCCCTTGGTGTCCACCAACACGATCTGCTCGCGGCGCATGCCCAGGAGCAGGAAGAACTCCGCGCACGCGATGGCGGACGCGCCCGCGCCGCTGAGGACGAGCCGGACACGGTCCACCTGCTTGCCCACCAGCTCCAGGGCGTTGAGGAGGGCAGCACCCGCGATGATGGCGGTCCCGTGCTGATCGTCGTGGAACACGGGGATGTCCAGCTCCTCGCGGAGGCGCTGCTCGATCCAGAAGCAGTCGGGGGCCCGGATGTCCTCCAGGTTGATGCCGCCGAAGGTGGGGGCGATGGCCCGGACGACCCGGACGAACTCCTCAGGGTCCGTGGTGTCTACCTCGATGTCGAACACGTCCACGTCCGCGAACCGCTTGAACAGGACGGCCTTGCCCTCCATGACCGGCTTGCTGGCCAAAGGCCCCACGTGGCCCAGCCCCAGCACCGCGGTCCCGTTGGAGACCACCGCCACCAGGTTCCCCTTGGCGGTATAGCGGTACGCCTCCAGCGGCGCGTGGGCGATCTCCCGCACGGGTTCCGCCACGCCGGGCGTGTACGCCAGCGACAGGTCCCGCTGGGTGGCAAACGGCTTGGTGATCTGGATGGCCAGCTTGCCGGGCCTTCCGCGGACGTGGTAGTCGAGGGCTTCCTCTCGGAGCGCCATGACGCGACCTCCGTGGTCCGTGCTGAGGGCTACCTCCGCGTCCATTGTGGCGCGACTCAGGCCGCGGTGGGAAGGGCCTGCGCCAGCGAGGGGGACGGAGGAGGGGGAGCCGACGGAGTGGAATGGTCCGGATGTGGGCGTGCAGACAGGTCCTTCCGGCTCGCACCCCGCGCGTGGCGGCGGCCTGTCCGCCACAGCCGCGGAGGCGGTGGTGCAGCGCCTGCGGGAGCTGCCGGTGATCCCCGCGGTGCGGAGCGTGGAGGACGTCCGGCTCGCGTGCGCCCGGGGGGCTGCGGCCATCTTCTTCTTCAAGGGCGACGTGTTCGGCTTGCGGGACGCTCTGCCGGTATGCTCCCAGGCGGGCATCCCGGTGTACGTGCACCTGGACCTGCTGGAGGGGGTGGGCAAAGACGCGGCAGGCATCCGCCTGCTGAGGGAGCTGGGCGCCGCGGGCGTGGTGAGCACCCGAGGGCCGCTGATGCGGGAGGCAAAAGCCGCAGGGCTGCTGGCCGTCCACCGGGTGTTCATGGTGGACTCGGAAGCGTTGCGCACGGGGCTTTCTGCCGTGCGCCAGTCGGAGCCCGACCTGGTGGAGGTGCTGCCGGGGGTCGCGGTACCCCTGGTGATCCGGGAGCTGCGGGCCGCGGTCCCCTGTCCGGTGATCGCCGCGGGGCTGGTGACCCAGGTGGACCAGGTGCGGGCCGCGCTGCGGGCCGGGGCCGCGGGGGTGTCGGCCAGCGCGAAGGCCTTGTGGGGGCTGCGGGCCCGCGGGCCCGAGCCGCAGAAGCCTTGACGTCCCCGGGGGCCGGGGCGATAGTGGTGCTGGAACGTTCCACACAGGCGGCGGGAGAGACCAGAGAGGACCCGCTCGGCCCTAGTAAGGAGGGGTCGAGTGGGTCCTCCGCTTTCGGAGCTGCTGCTTAACGGGCGCTTAACCCGGGCCAGTCAAGCTGCACGGCGCGAGGGGAGCGGGGCAGCTCCGGACCGCGGTCCGGGCGGGCAGGGTCCAGGCTCCGCGGCGCGGTGGGGGCGTGAAGGGGGGTGGGACCGGGCCGGTGGCCGCTGGTCGCTCGACCAGAACCTCACAAGGAAAGGGGGAGTTGTGATGCGCGAGGAGACCCGGGATGACCTCGGCAGGCTGGTGGAGGACGTGGCGCTGACGCGCCGTGACGTGCTGCGGCTCGGCCTACAGGCGGCGGGGAGCGTCTGGATCCTACAGCTGCTGGCGCGGGGGGCGGTGGCCGCACCCAGGCTCCCGCGGTCCGCGGCCGAGGTGGGTGGGCTCGACAAGCTCGTGGCGCTCGCCAAGAAGGAGGGGAGGCTGAACACCATCGCCCTGCCCCCGGACTGGGCGAACTACGGCGAGATCATGCAGCGCTTCACGCAGAAGTACGGGATCCGCATCAACAACGCTTCACCGAACGCGAGCTCCGCGGAGGAGCTGCAGGCGGTGAGGTCCCTCAAGGGCCAGCGCCGCGCACCGGACGTCCTGGACATCGGGCCGTCCTTCGCGATCCAGGGCAAGCAGGAAGGCCTGTTCGCCCCCTACAAGGTCCAGACGTGGGACACCATCCCCGCGGGCATGAAGGACCCGGACGGCTACTGGTACGCGGACTACTTCGGCGTGATCGCCTTCGGGGTGAACCGGAACGTGGTGAAGGCCGCCCCGAAGCGGTGGGCGGACCTGAAGCGGCCGGAGTACAAGGGCCGGATCGCGCTCAACGGAGACCCACGCCGGGCCGCGGCAGCCTTCGCCGGCGTGTGGGCCGCGGCGCTGGCCAACGGGGGCTCGCTGGACGACATCACGCCCGGGATTGAGTTCTTCGCGGAGCTGAAGAAGTTGGGCAACTTTATCCCGGTGGACGCCACGCCCGCCACGGTGCAGAGCGGGCAGACCCCCATCACCATCGACTGGGACTACCTGCAGCTGGGGTACAGCAAGGAGTTTGCTGGCAAGCTGACGTGGGAGGTGTACGTCCCCGAGGACGGAGTGTTCGGCAACTACTACTGCCAGGCCATCAGTGCGTACGCTCCCAACCCGCACGCGGCACGCCTGTGGGAGGAGTTCCTGTACTCGGACGAGGGGCAGTTGCTGTGGCTGAAGGGATTCGCCCACCCGGCCAGGTTTGACGACCTGCTGCGGCGGAACGCCATCCCCCAGGACCTCCTGGCGAAGCTGCCGCCCGCGGAGCCGTACCGCCGCGTGCGGTTTCCCAGCCTGGATCAGACGAAGAAGGCGCAGGAGACGGTGGCGAAGCTGTGGGGGCCGAAGGTGGCGGGGCAGTGAGCATCGGGAAAATAGATAGCGGAGGGCGTGTGCCTTCCGGAGGCGGGGTGCAAACACAGGTGGCGCGGGCGCGCCCGAGGCGCGCCCGCGCCCGGAATGCCAGGGCACTGGTCGGCTGGCTGTGGGTGCTGCCCTTCTTCGCCTACGCCACCGCGTTCTTGCTGCTGCCCTCCGCCGCGGTGCTGGTGGGGGCCTTCCTCGATCCGGAGGGCCGCTGGACCCTGCGGTACGTGGCGTCCATCTTGGAGGGCCAGTACCTGAGGGCGTTTCTGAACAGCCTAGCCATCAGCGCGGTGACCGCGGTGGCGGGGGGTGCGTTCGGATTCCTGGTGGCCTACGCGGCGGCCACGGGCGGGCCGCGGTGGGTGCGGCCGGCGCTCACCACGTTCTCCGGGGTGGCTGCCAACTTCGCGGGCGTTCCTCTGGCGTTTGCCTTCATCGCGACCCTGGGGACCACGGGGTTGGTGACCCAGCTCCTCCGCCTGCTGGGCGTGGACCTGTACGAGCGGGGGTTTACCCTGTTCTCCTTCGCGGGGCTTTCCCTCACGTACCTCTACTTCCAGCTCCCCCTCATGATCCTGGTGATCACTCCCGCCATCGACGGCCTCCGCCGGGAGTGGTGGGAGGCCGCGGCCAACCTGGGGGCGACGGACGCGCAGTACTGGCGGTACGTGGGCGTGCCGGTGCTGCTGCCGTCGCTGCTCGGCTCCATGGTGCTGCTGTTCGGCAACGCGTTCGCCGCCTACGCCACTCCGTACGCGCTCACCTCCGGCGTGGTGAACCTGGTCACCATGCAGATCGCCAACGTCCTCCAGGGCAACGTGCTCTCCGACCCGCAGCTGGGGCACGCACTGAGTATGGGGATGATCCTGGTCGTGTCCGCGTCTATGGCGCTGTACCTGCTCCTCCAGAGGCGCGCCAGCCGGTGGGTGCGATGAGGCGGAGGGGTACCTGGCGGGCAGTGTGGCTGGCGCTTGGGGCGCTGTACTTCACGGTGCCCCTGGTGGCCACCGCGGAATTCAGCCTGCGCAGCGGCCCGGGCCGCTACGACCTGTCCGCGTACCGGACGATCCTGGGGGACCCGCAGTTCCACGCCAGCTTCCGACTGTCCTCGTTGCTGGCCCTGGAGACGGTGGCCCTCAGCCTCCTCCTCCTGGTGCCTACCGTGTACTGGGTGCACCTGAGGCTTCCCCGGCTCCGGCCGGTCCTGGAGTTCCTGTCCGTGCTCCCCTTTGTGGTCCCCCCCATCGTCTTGGTGGTCGGGATTCTGGCCCTGTACCGGGGCGCGCCGGAGGCGTTCGTGGGCACACCCCAGGTACTGGTCGCGGGATACGTGATCATTACCCTGCCGTACGTGTACAGGGCGCTGGACGTGGGCCTGCGGAGTGTAGACGTCCGCACGCTCACGGAGGCGGCCCAGAGCCTCGGGGCGACGACAGGCCAGACCCTCCGGTGGGTCATCCTGCCCAACATCCGCGGGGCGCTGTTGGGCGGTAGCCTCCTCGTCTTGACCGTGGTCATGGGAGAGTTCACCATGGCCAACGTGATGCTGTTTTACACCTTCCCCGTGTACATCAACTACGTCGGAGAGACGCACGCAACCCCGGCCGCCGCTCTGACGGTCATCAGCTTCGGCATCACGTGGGCTGCCATGCTGGGGATCCTGGCCCTGGAACGGCAACTCGGGGCCCGCCAAGCGCAGGTGGGAGCGCGTTGATGGCGTACCTGCAGGTGGTCGGGATCCGCAAACGGTTTGGGGATGTGGTGGCCTTGGACGGAGTCACGCTCGCGGTAGAACGGGGGGAGTTCTTCACCCTGCTCGGTCCCAGCGGGTGCGGGAAGACTACGCTTCTGCGGATCGTGGCTGGGTTCGAGACGCCGGACGAAGGACAAGTGTGGTTGGAAGGCCAAGACATCACGGACCTGCCGCCCAACCGTCGAAGCATGGGAATGGTCTTCCAGGCGTACAGCCTGTTCCCCAACATGACCGCGGAGGAGAACGTGGAGTTCGGACTGCGGGTGCGCGGCGTGGCGCCGGAGGTGCGGTCCCGCCGGGTGGCGGAGCTGTTCGACCTGATCGGCCTGTCGCACGCGAGGCGACGCTACCCCTACCAGCTGTCGGGAGGGGAACAGCAGCGCGTGGCCCTGGCCCGTGCCCTGGCCGTGGAACCCCGGGTCCTGCTGCTGGACGAACCCCTGTCCGCGCTGGACGCCAAGATCCGGGTACAGCTGCGGGAGGAGATCCGCCTCATCCAAGGCCGGCTGGGCATCACCACCCTGTACGTGACCCACGACCAGGAGGAGGCCATGGCCATCTCCGACCGTGTGGCGGTCCTGTCCCGCGGACGCGTGGAGCAGGTGGGCACACCCCCGGAGATCTACGACCGGCCGGCCACGCCCTTCGTGGCCGGCTTCGTGGGGACCATGAACCGGTTGGAGGTGGTCGTACAGGACGGGGAAGGGGCGTGGGTGGACTACCGCGGCCTGCGGCTGCAGGTGGACGCGGCCCGGGGGTTCGCCCCCGGCACGCGGGTGCTGGTGTTGGTGCGGCCCGAGGTGGTCCAGCTGCACGAGACCCCGGACCGAGAACCGGGGTTGAAGGGCACGGTGATCTCGCGGGCGTTCGCAGGCGCCACTACGCGGCTGCGCGTCCAACTGGAGGTGGGCGGGGACATGGTGGTGGACGTGCCGAGCGTCCGGGGCAAGGGCCTGCTACCTGGGACGGTGGTGGCCCTCTCCTTCGCTCCCGGCGAAGCGGCTGTGCTACCGCTGCAAGGAGCGGAGGGTCCGGCCGGCCGGCACGGGGTGGCGGGACCCGGCGAAGCCAGATGAGGAGTACCTTGCTGCCCGCCGTAGCGGTCCTGGTCCTGTGGGGGCTGTGGCCCCTGTTGGCCAAGGTCTCCGTGTCGCGGATCGGGACCCAGGCGCTGTGGTGGTCTTACTGGTCCGGGCTTGCCGTGGTGGGGGTTTACCTGGCGGCTTCCCGAGAGCCCGCGGTCCCACGGGACGCCCTGGGGTTGGGCGCCAGTTTGGGGAGTGGGGCCCTGGTGGCTCTGGGATCCCTGCTGTTCTACGACCTCGTCCGCCGCCACCCCGCCTCCGTGGTGGCATTCCTCACGGGCCTGTACCCGGTGGTGTCTGTGCTGGCCGCTTGGGTTTTCCTGAACGAGCGGCCCACCGGAACCCAGGCGGCGGGGATCGTCCTCGCGGTGGCGGCCATTGCCCTGCTGGCGCGGTGACGGGGTGGTGCCGCCCCGGTTGCGCTTGACGACGGATGCAGCCGGCACCATAGTGGTGCTGGAACGTTCCACACAGGCGGCGGGAGAGACCAGAGAGGACCCGCTCGGCCCTAGTAGGCAGGGGTCGAGTGGGTTTTCGATTTTCGGGGCGCCTGACCGACAAGGTGGGCGGAAATGGGCAAGATTGAAGGACATGGTGTGGGAGGTGAAGCCGTTCGAGCGGCGCGCGGCTGGGCGGCCTGTTCGGGAGCGGCGGGGGATGAGGGCAGTGCGCCGTCCGCCCCGGGTGTACGCGGGGTACGCGGTGGACCTGGACGGCACCGTGTACCTGGGCGAGGCGCTGCTGCCCGGCGCGGACCGGGCGGTGGCGGCGTTGCGCGGGGCGGGCGCGCGGGTGGTGTTCCTGTCCAACAACCCCCTGTACACCCGGTACGACTACGCGGCGAAGCTCACCCGCCTGGGGATCCCCACGGACCCGGAGGACGTGATCAACTCCTCCATGGTGCTGGCCCGGTACCTCTCCAGCACGGCCCCCCAGGCCCGGCTGTTCGTGATCGGGGAGGAGTCGGTGAAGAGGGAGCTGGAGGCGGTGGGGCTCCGGTTGGTGGACCGGGCGGAGGACGTGGACTACGTGGTGGCCTGCTTCGACCGGACCTTCGACTACCGGAAACTCAAGACCGGGTTCGACGCCCTGAGGCGGGGCGCGCGGTTCCTCGCCACCAACCGGGACGCGTACTGTCCCACGCCGGACGGCGGGTTGCCGGACGCAGGCGCCATCGTGGCGGCCCTGGAGGCGGCCACGGGGCGGACCCTGGAGCTGGTGGTGGGCAAGCCCTCCCCCATCATGGCCCGGGTGCTGCGGGAACGCCTGGGGACCCCACCCCGGGACACCCTGGTGGTGGGGGACCGGCTGGAGACGGACGTGGCCCTGGGCAAGGCCATGGGGTGCTGGACCGCGGCGGTGCTGACAGGGGCCACCACCCGGGAGATGGTGGAACGCCACCCGGACCCTCCGGACTTCGTCCTGGAAAGCCTCGCGGACCTGGTGCCCGAGGGGGGGACGGCTAGGCCGCCCGCGGCGGCGTCCATCCGGGAGAGGACGGGCAACGCAGACCCAACCACAGGAGGTGAAGGAGCATGAGCCAGCTCCGCAGCACGTGGTGGTACGCAGTGCTGGCAGCCCTTGCGGTGGCCCTGGTGGCCGGCGCCAGCGTGGCGCAGGCCCCGCGGGTGCAGATCGAGTTCTGGCACGCCCTGCGGGGCCCTCTGGGCGAGGCCCTGGAAAGCCAGGTGGCCGGCTTCAACGCCAGCCAGACGCAGGTCCGGGTGAACGCCACCTTCAAGGGTTCGTACCCGGAGACCATGGTGGCGGCCATCGCTGCCTTCCGGGCGGGCAACGCGCCCCACGTGGTCCAGATGTTCGAGGTGGGCACCGCCACCATGATGGCGGCCCGCGGGGCCATCAAGCCCGTGTACGAGCTGATGCAGGAGACCCGCACCCCCTTCGACCCCAGCGTGTACCTCCCCGCGGTCCGCGGGTACTACAGCACGCCCGACGGGCGGATGGTGTCCATGCCCTTCAACAGCTCCACCCCGGTCCTGTGGTACAACAAGGACGCCTTCCGCCGGGCGGGGCTGAACCCCGAGCGTCCGCCCCGCACCTGGGCCGAGCTCCGGGAGGCGGCACAGCGGATCCGGGCCACCAACGCGGCGCCGTGCGGGTGGTCCACCGCGTGGCCCACGTGGGTCCACTTCGAGAACTTCGGGGCCATCCACGACGTACCCTTCGCCACGAAGGGCAACGGGTTTGAGGGCACCGACGCGGAGCTGTTGGTCAACGGGCCCGTGTACGTCCGGCACCTGGAGAACCTGGTGCAGATGCACCGGGACGGGCTGTTCAAGTACGGCGGCCGGGACGCGGCGGGCGACGCCCTGGGTCCCTCCGGGGAGTGCGCCATGCTTACCGCCTCAAGCGCCCTGTTCGCCCGGTACCAGCGGGAGGCGCGGTTCGAGTGGGGCGTGGGCTTCCTGCCCTACTACGACGACGTGAAGGGGGCCCCGAAGAACTCCATCATCGGCGGGGCGTCCCTGTGGGTGATGACCTCTCCCCGGCGCACCCCGGAGGAGTACAAGGCGGTGGCGGAGTTCTTCCGGTACCTGAGCACGCCGGAGGCTTCCGCCAAGTGGCACATGGAAACGGGCTACATCCCCATCACCTTCACCGCCATCCAGCGGGCCCGGGCTCTGGGCTACTACCAGCGGAACCCGTGGGCGGAAATCCCCATCCAGCAGCTCACCCGGACCCGGCCCACGGCGAACTCCAAGGGCATCCGGCTGGGGAACATGCCCGAGATCCGGACCATCCTGTATGAAGAGGTCGAACGGGCGCTGCAGGGCCAGCAGTCCGCCAAGGCGGCCCTGGACGCCGCCGTGCGGCGCGGGAACGAGGTGCTGCGGCAGTTCCAGCGGACCGCGGGACGGTAGCCGCGGACGGGCCCGGATGCGGGTGTGCGCACACCGCGGGGGCGCGGGGCTGGGCCCGGAGAACACCCTGGCCGCGTGCCGGCGCGCCCTGGAGCTGGGCGTGCGGTGGGTGGAGGTGGACCTGCGGCTCACCGCGGACGGCGTACCGGTGCTGCTGCACGACCCCACGGTGGACCGGACCACGGACGGGCGCGGGCCCGTGCGCGGCTACTCCTTCGCGCAGCTGCGGCGGCTAGACGCGGGCAGCTGGTTCGGCGCGGGGTACCGGGGTGAACGGGTGCCCTCCCTGGAAGAGCTGCTGCAGCTGCTGGCCGACTACCCCGGCTGCGGCGCCTACCTGGAGCTGAAGGAGGAGGGGGCGACCGGCGAGCGGCTGGCGCAGGTGGTCCTGGACCAGGTGCAGGCCGCAGGGCTGCTGGGGTCGGTCCGCGTGGCCTGCTTCCTGCCCGAGCCTTTGCGCCGGGCCCGGGAGCTGGTCCCGCAGGTTCCCCGGGTGGCGCTGCAGGAGGTGTTCGACGCAGCCGACCCGCTGCAGTTCGTGCGGGAGCGGCAGGCGGACGTGTGGGGGCCCCACCACGCCGCGGTCACCCGGGACCGGGTGCAGGCGGTGCACGGGCAGGGGGTGGCCGTGTACACGTGGACGGTGAACGACCCGGACGAGGTGCTCCGCCTGCGGCGGGCAGGGCTGGGCGACCACCCGGAGGACGCGGTGGCCACCGACTTGCCGGACCGCGTGCAGGCGGCGCTGGAAGGGCGGGAGCAGGGGAGGGGAGGGTAAGTGCGCAGGTCCGTGTTCCGGTCCCGGTGGCTGCCGCACGTGCTGGTGGCCCCGCAGCTGGTGTTCACCCTGGTGTTCTTCTACTGGCCGGCCCTGCAGGGCGTGTACCAGTCCCTGCTGATCCAGGACCCCTTCGGCCTGCGGACCTCCTTCGCGGGCGTGGCGAACTTCGCCGCGGTGCTCACCGACCCTCTGTACGTGAACGCGGTGCAGGTCACCTTGGTGTTCTCCGTGGCGGTGGTGGCCGGTGCCATGCTGGCGGGGCTGGTGCTGGCCGCGGCGGCGGCGCAGCCGCTGCGGGCTGTGCACGTGTACCGGACCCTGCTGGTGTGGCCCTACGCGGTAGCACCCGCGGTGGCCGCGGCCCTGTGGCTGTTCCTGGCCCACCCCAGTGTGGGGATCCTCGGTCGGGCCCTGGTCCGGTGGGGGCTGGGATGGGACTACACCCTGAAGGGCTCCCACGCCCTGGTGCTGGTGGTGACCGCGTCCATTTGGTCGCGGGTGGCGTACAACTTCGTGTTCTTCCTCGCGGGGCTGCAGTCCGTCCCCAGCTCCCTGTACGAGGCGGCGCAGGTGGACGGCGCCACGTGGTTCCAGTCCTTCCGGCGGGTCACGCTGCCCCTGCTGGCCCCCACTACCTTCTTCCTCCTGGTGGTCAACGCCCTGTACGCGCTGTTTGACACCTTCGCGGTGGTGCACGCCCTGACCAAGGGAGGGCCCGGAAAGGCCACGGAGACCCTCATCTACAAGGTGTATGTGGACGGCGTGGTGAACCTCAACCTGGGTTCCTCCAGCGCCCAGTCGGTGGTGCTGCTGGTCCTGGCGGTGGTCCTCACCAGCTTCCAGTTCCGCTTCCTCGAGCGCCGGGTGCACTACGCATGAGGACCGTGGCCCACTCCCCCCCCGCCACCCGCCCGCAGGCGGCGGCCCTCCGGACCCGGCTGCGCCGCAGAGTTCGCTGGCTGCCCGCGCACCTGGTCCTCCTGGCCGGGGTGGCGGTGTTCGCCTTCCCCGTGTACGTGGCCTTCGTGGCTTCCACCGCCGACCTGCCGCAGGTGACCTCGGGGACCCTGCGCCTGGTCCCGGGCCCGCACGCCGCGGAGAACTACTGGAAGGCCTTCGTGGCGGGCACGGGGGAGCGCATCCGCGGGATTCCCATGGCCCGCGCCATGCTGAACAGCCTGGTGGTCGCCCTGGGGGTGGCGCTGGGCAAAATCGCCATGTCCGTCCTGTCCGCGTACGCCATCGTGTTCTTCGACTTCCGCTGGCGGACACCGGCCTTCTGGCTCATCTTCCTGACCCTGATGCTGCCCGTGGAGGTGCGGATCATCCCCACCTACAAGGTGGCCTCCGACCTGGGCCTGGTGAACACCTACGCGGGCCTGATCCTCCCCCTCACGGTGTCCGCCACGGGGACCCTGTTGTTCCGCCAGTTCTTCCTCACGGTGCCCGACGAGCTGGTGGACGCCGCGAAGATGGACGGGGCAGGGCCGCTGCGGTTCCTGTGGAGCGTGCTGCTGCCCGTGTCCCGTACCACCGTGGCGGCTCTGTTCGTGGTCCTGTTCATCTACGGCTGGAACCAGTACCTGTGGCCGCTGCTGGTCACCACGTCCCTCGAAAAGGAGGTGGTGGTGGTGGCCATCACCAAGATGATCGGGACCGGCGAGGCGCTGGTGGACTGGCCGGTGATCATGGCCAGCGCCCTGCTGGCCCTGCTGCCGCCCACGGCGGTGATCCTCGCCATGCAGCGGTGGTTTGTACAGGGGCTCACGGAGACGGAGAAGTAGCGTGCGGTACGTGGGCGCCATCGACCAGGGGACGACCAGCACGCGGTTCCTGCTGTTCGACGAGCGGGGCCGCGTGGTGGCGTCCGCCCAGGAGGAACACCGGCAGATCACGCCGCAGCCGGGCTGGGTGGAGCACGACCCGCGGGAGATCTGGGAGCGCACGCGGCAGGTGGTGCGGCGGGCGTGCGCGCAGGCGGGCGTGGGGCCCCGGCAGATGGCGGCGGTGGGGGTGACCAACCAGCGGGAGACCACGGTGGTGTGGGAGCGGGCCACGGGCCGGCCGGTGGCGAACGCGGTGGTGTGGCAGGACACCCGCACGGACTCCCTGTGCCGGGAGCTGACCCGGCGAGGGGGAGCGGACCGGTTCCGGGAGAAGACGGGCCTGCCGGTGTCCACGTACTTCTCCGGCCCGAAGATCCGGTGGCTGCTGGACCACACCCCGGGCGGGCAGCAGGCCGCGGAGCGGGGCGAGCTGCTGTTCGGGACCGTGGACACCTGGCTGCTGTGGCAGCTCACGGGAGGGCCGCGGGGTGGGCTGCACCTCACGGACGTCACGAACGCCAGCCGGACGCTGCTGTTGAACCTGCACACCCTGGACTGGGACGAAGAGCTCCTGCAGGAGCTCGGGATCCCCAGGGCCATGTTGCCGGAGGTCCGCTCCAGCAGCGAGGTGTACGGGGTGGCGGCGGTGGAGGAGCTGGCCGGCGTGCCGCTGGCGGCGGACCTGGGAGACCAGCAGGCGGCTTTGTTCGGACAGGCCTGCTTTGCGCCCGGGCAGGCCAAGAACACCTACGGGACCGGATGCTTCCTGCTGTTGAACACCGGGACGCAGCCCGTCCCCTCCCGACACGGCTTGCTCACCACGGTGGCGTACCGGCTGGCCGGGCAGCCTGCCGCCTACGCGCTGGAGGGTTCGGTGGCCATCGCGGGCGCCGCGGTGCAGTGGCTGCGGGACAACCTGGGGCTGATCCGCACGTCCGCGGAGGTGGAGGAGCTGGCCCGCAGCGTGCAGGACAACGGCGGGGTGTACTTCGTCCCCGCGTTTTCGGGCCTGTTCGCGCCGTACTGGAAGAGCACCGCCCGCGGGCTGGTCATCGGCCTCACCCGGTACGCACACCGGGGCCACCTGGCCCGGGCCGCCCTGGAGGCCACCGCCTACCAGACCCGCGAGGTCCTGGAGGCCATGGTCCGCGACGCGGGGGTCCGGCCCGCGGCCCTGCGGGTGGACGGGGGGATGGTCCGCAACGAGCTCCTCATGCAGTTCCAGGCGGACGTGCTGGGAGTGCCCGTGGTGCGGGCCGCGGTGCAGGAAACCACGGCCCTGGGCGCCGCGTACGCGGCAGGGTTGGCGGTGGGCGTGTGGGAAAGCCTGGAGGAGCTGCGCGGGCTGTGGCGTGCGGACCGCCGGTGGGAGCCGTCCATGCGGGAAGACCGGCGGGAAGCCCTGTACCGCGGTTGGCTGCGGGCGGTGGAGCGCAGCTTCGACTGGGTGGAGGAGTAGGGTGGTGGCCCCACCCCGGGAACAGGCCCTGGAAGCGCTGGCCTCCGGCGTGGACGTGCTCGTGGTGGGAGGGGGCATCACGGGGGCCGGCGTGGCGCTGGACGCGGCCAGCCGCGGGTACCGGGTGGGGTTGGTGGAGCGGCGGGACTTCGCGTGTGGGACCAGCAGCCGGTCCACCCGCCTGATCCACGGCGGCCTGCGCTACCTTCCGCAAGGACACCTGGGGCTGGTGCGGGAGGCGCTGCGGGAGCGGCAGCTCCTGTTCCGCCTGGCCCCGCACCTCGTCCGGCCGCTGGCCTTCGTGGTGCCCCTGTACCGGGGGACCCGCAGCCCCCTGGGGATGCGCCTGCCTGCGTGGTTGCGCCCCTTCGCGAAGTTTGGGGTCCGGGCGGGGCTGGTGGCGTACGACCTGTTCAGCCGCGACCCCAACCTCCGCCACCGGGCCCTGTCCGTCCCTGAGGTGGCAGAGCGTGTGCCCGACCTGCGTACCGACGGGTTGGTGGCCGCCTTCCTGTACTGGGACGGCCAGACCGACGACGTCCGGCTGACTCACGCGGTCCTGGCCACCGCCCGCACCTTGGGGGCCTGGACGGTGAACTACGCGGAGGTGGTGGGGTTCGAGCGGACGTCCGGCCGCATCCGCGCGGTGGGGGTCCTGGACCGCCTGACGGGCCGCACCTGGGAGGTGCCCGCGCGGTGGGTCGTCAACGCCACAGGGATTTGGGCGGAGCGGGTGGCCAGCCTGGCCAAAGAAGCGCCCGTGCACATCCAGCACAGCAAAGGGGCACACCTGGTGCTCCGGCCGGACGCGGTGCGGGCGTCTGTGGCGGTGGTGGTCCCCGAGACGGACGACGGCCGGCTGGCCTTTTTGATCCCGTGGGGAGGGCGGTACGTCCTCGGTACCACGGACGAGCCGTACGGCGCCGACCTGGACGCTCCTCCGGTCGCGCCGGAAGACGCCGCCTACTTGCTGGACCACGCCAACCGGTACCTGCGGGTTCCCGTGGGCCCGGAGCACGTGACGGCGGTGTACGCGGGCATCCGGCCGCTGGTGAGCCGGTCCGCGGGGTCCACCGCGGCCCTTTCCCGGGACCACGTGGTGGTGGCTTCCCCCAGCGGCCTGGTGACGGTCACGGGGGGGAAGCTGACCACGTTCCGGCGGATGGCGCAGGACACCGTAGACCTCCTGGCCCGCCAGGAAGGCCGGTGGCGGCCGTGCCGCACGCACCGCCTGCCCCTGGTGGGGTCGGAGGTGCAGGAGGCGGCAGACCGCCTGCAGGGCAGCGCCCTGGAACCGGACCAGCGGGAGCACCTGCTGCGCACGTACGGGGGGCTGGCTGTGGAGGTGGTGCGGCTGGTGGAGGAGGAGCCCGCGTTGGGCGTGCGCCTGGTACCGGGGCTCCCGCACGTGGCCGCGGAGGTGGCCTACGCGTGCAGGGCGGAGTACGCCCGCAGCCTGGTGGACTGCCTGTACCTGCGCACGCGGCTGGCGGTGCTGGACACGGCTGCCGCGGACCGGGCCGCCCCGGCCGTGGCAGAGCTCATGGCACGGGAGCTGGGCTGGAGCCCCGCGGAGCGGGAAAGCCAGCTGCAGGAGTACCGCCTGACCCGGGCCCGCGACGACGCCTGGCGGCGGGGGCTCAAGCCGCAGGAGGTGGCCGCCTCGCAGGTGGCGGCCAGGACTCCGGCCTCGGGGGTCGAACCTGACGGCGGGAGGTGATACCGTGTCCGACTACCTGCCAGAAGTGTACGTACGGTTCCGCTCCAGCTACCCCCAGGTGGCCGAGGCCTTGGACCGCCTGGCGGCGGCTACCGAAGCCGCGGGCCCCCTGGACCAGAAGACCCAGAGGCTGGTGAAGCTCGGCATCGCCATCGGCGCTTTGGCCCAGGGCGCGGTGCGGTCCAACGTACGGCGGGCTCTGGAAGCAGGTGCCACCGCGGAGGAGGTCCGGCACGTGGCGCTGCTGGCGGTCACCACCGGAGGGTTCCCCATGGCCATCGCAGGGCTGGGGTGGGTGGAGGAGGTCCTGGGGGGCAGGTGACTGGCCCGACGCCTAAGTTAACATAACGTACATTCTGCGAAGTTCCGCGGGCCGGAAGCCGGGACCCGGGGTTGCGGCATCGGGTATGCTCATATCTTGGTGGCCGGAAACCGTGCGCACCGCCGTGCGTACAGCACTTAGGGAGAGGCGGAAGACATGGGACACACCGTGGAGCAGGCGCCTGCAGTTGCCTCCGCACCGCGGCTACGGCGGCACCCGGCGAACCCCATCCTCCGTCCCACGGACCACTGGTGGGAGAACCGCTGGGTGTACAACGCGGCGGCAGCGGTGTACCGGAGCCGGGTCCACCTCCTGTACCGGGCCCAGGGGATGGACTGGATCTCCCGCCTGGGCCTGGCGGTCCTCGGCGAGGACGGGGTCACCGTGGAGTACCGCAGCCCCCGACCGGTGTTTGAGCCCGCGGTGGACAACCCGTGGGAGCGGTTAGGGGTCGAGGACCCCAGGGTCACCCGGATCGGGGACGTGTACTACCTGTGCTACACGGCCGCGTCCCTGTACCCGGCCCTCAAGCCCAGGGTCTCCAAGCGGCCCACCCCCTTCGGCGAGTCGGGGGTGCCGTGGAGGACCCGGATCGCCATCGCCACCACCCGGGACTTCCGGAACTTCCGCCGGCGGGCCATCGCGTTCCGCAACTGGGACAACAAGAACGGGGCCCTCTTCCCCCGCAGGTTCCACGGCCGCTACCTGCTGCTGCACCGCATCTTCCCCGAGATCCACCTGGCCACCTCCCGGGACCTGCACCACTGGCACAACTACGGGCCCCTGCTGCGGGTCCGTCCGGGCATGTGGGACAGCAACCGGATCGGCGCCGCGGGCCCGCCTCTGGCGACCCCCTACGGGTGGCTGCTGATTTACCACGGGGTGGACGAGCAGCGCACCTACCGGCTCGGCGTGGCGCTGCTGGACCTGGAAGACCCCCGCAGGGTCCTGGGGCGGGCGGAGGACCCCATCCTGGAGCCCGAGGAGCCGTACGAGCGGGAGGGGCTGGTCCCGAACGTGGTGTTCTCCTGCGGCGCGGTGGACTACCGCGGGTCCATCCTCGTGTACTACGGCGCCGCGGACAGCGTGGTGTGCTTGGCCACCGTCTCGCGGCAGGAGATGTGGGCCTGGGCTCGGGAGGTGGCCATGCGGGCGAGGAAGGACGGGCAGGTCCGCCGCTGACTACACGCCGGCCCGAAAGGCCGCCAGGACCCGTTCGTAGGCGGCCAGGTGCTGCTCTGCCATCCGGCGGGCGGAGAACCGCTCCGCCACCCAGGCCCGGCAGGCTTCCCGTGAGATCTGAGGCACGCGGCGGACCGCCTCTGCCGCCTCCTGTGGGTCGTCCACCACGAACCCCGTCCGGCCGTCCACCACCACTTCCGGCACCGCCCCCCGCCTGGTCCCGACCACAGGCAGGCCGCAGGCCATGGCCTCGATCATGGTCAGCCCGAAGGACTCCTCGTACTCCACCAGGTGCAAGAACGCCAGGGCCCCGCAGCACAGCCGGTTCCGCCGGTCCGCGTCCACCGGGCCCACGAACCGCACCCGTTCGCCGTCCAGGTGGGGCTCCACCTCCTCCCGGAAGTAGGCCTGCTCTTCGGGCGGCACGATCCCGCCCAGCACCAACGGGATGCCCGTCTGGTGGGCCACCCGGATCGCGTGGTGGACCCCCTTCACGCGGGCGATGCGCCCCACGAACAGCAGGTAGTCCCCGGGCCGGCCCTCGAAGGGGAAGCATTCCACCTCCACCCCGTGGTGGATGGTGGCCACGTAGTTCAACTCCGGCAGCAGGCGCCGTTCCGCCTCGCTGATGGCCACGTACGGGAGGTGGCGGAAACGGCGGTACAGGACCTGGCTGTCGGGCTCCGCGCCGGAGCCGTGGAGGGTGACCACCAGGGGCGTGCGGACGAAGGGCGCGTACCCGACGACAAACGAGCCCGCGTGGCTGTGCACCACGTCGAACTCCTCCGCCCGCTGCAGGCAGTGCACCGCGTGCAGGACCTCGTACGCCCTGCTGCGGGCCCGCAACTCGGGGTCCTCCTGGAGGGGTCTTGGGACCACGCTCTCCAGCTTGGCGGAGGTGACGGAGTCCCCGCTGGCGAACAGGGTCACGTCCAGACCCAGGCGCACCAGGGACTCCGTGAGCACAGACACCGCCTGCTCCCAGCCTCCGTAGTGTCGGGGCGGGATCCGCCAAGCAACAGGCCCCAGTATGGCCACCCGCATCCGTTCAGCCCTCCACCGCGGCCCACGCGTGGGCTGCCAGCAGGTACGCCAGACAGGCTTCCGCCCCGCAGTTCTCGCTGGGCCCCTCTTCGCCCAGCCCGTCCCGACAGGCGCCGTCGGGGTCCACCATCACCGCCCCTCTCCCGTTGCGGCCCCAGAACCACTCCCACGCGGCCCGAGCGGCCTCCCGGTAGCGGCGCCTTCCGGTGAGCCGGTAGGCCTCCGCGCACGCCTCCACCAGGGCCCCGGGGTCCACGGGCTGCTGGTCCCAGCGGGCCTTCCTCCCTCCGCGCGGGTACCAGCCCCGGTTGCCCACCGGCACGAGGACCCCGTCCTCCAGCAGCACCTCCAGCAGGAAGTCCAGGGTCCGGAGGGCGGCTTCGGCCCACCGCTTCGGCCCGTGGCGGGCCGCCACCAGCAAGCCGTGGGGCACCCGGCCGAGCTCGTAGGTGAGCACACCCTCCGGCCACGGCCACGCGTCGTCTGTGTCCAGGAGCTGCGCGCACAGCGCTTCTGCCACCGCGGGCAGGGCCTCGCAGCCCACTAGCCGGCTCAGCCCCAGCAGCGCGTTGGCCCTCCCCCTGGCGCTGCGCAGTGCCCGGGCGGTGGGAAGCGCCCGCTGGAGGAGCCGGCCCGCCCGGTCCCGCAGCTCCGCCGGGAGGCTGGAAGTGGCGGCCTCCGCGAGCGCCCACAGACACCGGCCCTGGCAGTCCTCGGACCGCCCGTCGGGGGCCGGTTGGCCATCGGCCCCCCACAGGTTGTGGAACCACCCGTCCCCCTGCTGCGCCCGCTCCAGGAAGGACACATACACGCGGGCGAGGTCGGGCTGCACGAACCGGGACGCCACCACCAACGCCCGGGCGTTGTCGTCCGCGGTGTAGCCGGTGGACGGGTCCGGGATCCTGCCCCTGGAAAACTGGACCATCCCGAAGGCGTCGGTGAGCCGGCGCAGGTGCTCGAGCCGCACCGGCAGGTGGACTTCCAGGACCGGCGCCCTCACTCCGCCCTCCGTGCGACGGTGCCTCAGACCGCGGCCGCCGCCGCGCGCTCCAGGGACTCCTCGAACAGCGCCGCGTAGCGGGCCGCCACCCGGGGCCAGCGCATGGGCACGCTGGCCGCGTACGCCCGCTCGCCCAGGCGGGCGCGGCGCTGGGGGTCGGCCAGCAGCTCGTCCAGGGCCCGGGCCAGCGCCTGCGGGTCACGGAAGGGCACCAGCACGCCGCGGCCGTCGGACAGCACGTCCACCGCATACCGGTACGGGGTGGACACCACCGCGCAACCCGCCGCCAGCGCCCAGGACAGCGTCCCGCTGACGATCTGGTCGGGGTTGTGGTAGGGCGTGATGTACACGTCCGTGGCCTGCAGGTACGCCACGATCTCCTCGTCCCGCAGGTACCGGTTCTCGAACCGCACGTGGCGGGACAGCCGCAGCGCCCGGACCTTGTCCAGGAGCATGTTCCGGTAGCGCTCCCCCTCCCGCCGGCGGACGTTGGGGTGGGTTTCCCCCAGGACCAGGTAGACGGCCTGCGGGTGACGTGCCACCACCTCCGGGAGGACGTCCAGCACGTCCTCGATGCCCTTGCCGGGGCTCACCAGCCCGAAGGTGGACAGCACCAGCCGCCCTTCCAAGCCCAGCCTGCGCTTGGCCTCCTCCCGGGACGCCGGCTCGATGGTGGGCACGCCGTGCCAGACCACGTACACCCGGGTCCGCGGCACCCCGTACCGTGTCTCCAGGAGGTCCACGGCGGACGGGCTCATCACCACCACCGCGGCGGCCCGACGGCACAGGGCGCGCAACACCCGGCGGGCCCGGGGCGGCGGCTCCGGGAGGACCGTGTGGAGGGTCACCACCAAGGGACGGTCCAGCGGCTCCACCAGCTCCAGCACCAGCTCGCCCCACTCCCCTCCGAACAACCCGAACTCGTGTTGCAGGCTGACCACCTTCGCGTCGCTCCGGTTGATCAGCTCCGCGGCGACCCGGTACTCCTCCCGGGAGTCCTCGTGGATCTGGTAGCGGACCTCCGGTCCGTACGCGTAGCCCGCCCCCTCCTCGTCCATGGCCACCACCCAGGTGCGGAGGCCGCAGTCCCGCAGGGCCCGGGCAAGGTCCCGGGTGAAGGTGGCGATCCCGCACTCCCTGGGCGGGTACGTGGACACGAACGCCACCACAGGCGGCTCGCGGACCGGCAACCACCCGTTCCGACTCGTCTGGCCGGCACGCGGAGCGTTCACCGTACCACCTCCTCTGCTGCCCGTGGTACCGCGGGCTCGGCGTGCGCCGCGACGACGGGAGTCGAATTTTTCCGCTCGCCCCGGGGATCCGTTGCTATTATAGCAGGCGGGCTATGGCGCCGTGGCGGGTTCTGGGTCCGTGAGCTGGCTAGCTCCCGTCAACACCGCCCTGATCCTCATCAGCGGGGTGGCGGTGCTGGCGGGCTACGCCTGTATCCGGGCGCGGAAGGTGGACTGGCACCGGAGGTTCATGCTCACCGCGTCCGCCTTCGCGGCGCTGTTCTTGGTGGTGTACGGGGTCCGCTGGGCGCTCCTGGGTTCCAAGCCCTTCGAGGGGACCGGGTGGTGGCGGGCCTTTTACCTGGCCGTGCTCGGCACCCACGTGTTGTTGGCCATGGTGCTCGCTCCCCTGGTGCTGGTCACCCTCCACCGCGCCCTGACCGGCCGGTACGACGCCCACCGCAGGATCGCACGGCGCACCTTCCCCGTGTGGCTGTACGTGGCCGCGAGCGGCTGGCTCGTGTACTGGATGTTGTACGGGCTGCGCTGAGCCGCCTACTCCACCCGCAGCACCGCGCCCTGGGAGGCGGAGCTCACCAGCGCCGCGTACCGGCCAAACAGGCCCGACCGGTACCGGGGGGGCGGCGGGCTGAACTGCGCCCGCCGGCGGTCGAGCTCCTCCGCCGGTACGTCGAGGTCCAGGCGCCTGGCCTCCACGTCGATCACCACCCCGTCGCCGTCCCGGACCAGCGCGATGGGGCCGCCCACCTGGGCCTCCGGGGCCACGTGTCCCACCATCAGGCCGCGGGTCCCGCCCGAAAAGCGGCCGTCCGTCACCAGCGCCACCTCCGGACCCAGCCCCCGGCCCACCAGCGCCGCGGTCACGGACAGCATCTCGGGCATCCCCGGCGCTCCCCGGGGACCCTCGTACCGGATCACCACCACGTCTCCCGGCTGGACCCGCCCCTCCAGCACCGCCTGCAAGGCGGACGCTTCCCCGTCGAACACCCGGGCGGGCCCCCGGAACTGCATCCGCTCCGTGCCTGCCACCTTGATCACGGCGCCCTCCGGCGCCAGAGAACCCCGCAGCACCGCCAGGCCCCCGTGCGGCTTGAGCGGCTGGCCGGCAGGGTACACCACCCGCTGCCC
>FWWM01004533.1_pt1 | contig 32220 bp, 17 predicted proteins | sample 2228351 | NCBI WGS metagenome assembly FWWM01 (sample SAMEA103939774, study PRJEB20133) | metagenome
TGCGGAGTTGCGCTACTCTCACTGGACCTCAGGGCCGGTCTGAAAATCGCAAGAGGATTAAGCTCTCAGCTCATATCTCAGCTTAGTCCTTATGGCCCCCGTACCTATGACTATGGTCCTATAGACAGATGCGCCATTTTCTGCTATAATACATACCGCAGACTGACACCGCAGGCGTTGTGATCTGTAAGGAGAAAAAACCGCTAGAATGAATGCAGAAGGAGAACCGCCCACAATTCTATATATTGAGGACAACCGGGACAACCGTATCTTGGTCAAACGAATTCTCGAAGCTGAAGGGTATCATGTGCTAGAAGCAGCCAACGGTCCCGAAGGCATTGAGCAGGCCAAGGCCGTGCGGCCGGCATTGGTTTTGGTAGACATCAACCTGCCTGATGTAGATGGATACGAAGTGACGGCCCGCTTGAAGGCCTGTGAGGAATTCCAAGACATCCCTATCGTAGCCCTGACAGCCAACGTCATGAAAGGGGATCGGGAAAAGTCGTTGGCTTCCGGCTGCTCAGGGTACATTGAGAAGCCGATTGACGTGGATCGGTTGCCGGCCCAAATAGCCGCTTTTTTGCGGCGATAGCAGGCTGCAATTTCATACTTGTAAAGTGAGCGACATTATGGCCGTGGATTTGCAGGATGCCCATGTTCTTATTGTAGAAGACAACGTCCGCAACTATGCTTTGCTGGCTCGCTTGCTCTCCTTTGTAGGCGTCAAGCAAACAGAGTGGAAACGGTCCGGCTGGCACGTCCTGGAGTTTGCCCAGGACGCCATGCCTCGCGTCGATCTGATCTTGTTGGACATCCATCTGCCTGAAGAAGATGGATACGAGGTACTGGCCCGTCTCCGACAGGATGAGCGCTTCCGCAACACACGGGTGGTAGCGGTCACAGCCGACATCAGCAACACCAATCTGGCTCGTGCCCGAAGCGCCGGTTTTGACGGGTTCCTGGCCAAGCCCATCAACGTGGATACCTTTCCCGACCAGATCCGGCGCATCCTTCGCGGAGAATCGGTTTGGGATCTGGGTTAACTATTCGATGGCGCAGCAGGCCATAAACCTGGTAAATGCGAAACGTCCATCCCTGCCTTCAACGCGGACCGTCCCCACATTCGGGATGCGAGGAGGGTTAGGCAAAACCCTGCTGATTGCGTTTCTGTTTTTGGCTATCTCGCCGCTGAGCCTTTTGGCCTTCTTGACTTATAACCAGATCCGGCATGAAACGCAGCAAAAAACGGTGGCCTCTCTTGAAACCATGATTGCGCTCAACGAGGCCCACCTGGTGAACTGGGCCGAGGGCTACGATCGCGAGTTGAGCCTGCTGGATAGCACGCTGAATCAAGGGGGCGACCTCAGCGTCCGGCTGGCCGCGCTGCAGGCGACCGATCCGACACTGAAAGCTCTTATCCTGGCGGATCGGAACACAGGAGAGGTGATCGCTACCAGTCACCCGGTGGAAACCGATTGGCCGCTCCTCCGGCCGCTCCTGGCCGATGATCGCCGGCTGCTTGTTGCGCCGCCATCTGCAACCGGTCGCCCTCCCCTGCTGGCCATCAGCCACACGGCGGCAGATCACCGGCTTATTGGCTTGCTACAGTGGGATGCCTTGCCCCGGATGGTAGCCGGCGGCTTGGCAGAGGATGACACCAACACCTATCTGGTCACGGCCGAGGGGGTTGTGATCTCGGCCCAGGGGGTTAGCCGGTGGCCCCTGGAAAGCCCAAATATTTCTCAAGACCTCCTGGAGGCCCTACAAGCCCAGACTCGCCCTGGAGCCTATACGAACCTGCACGGCATCCCTGTATTTGGCGCCTATCGCTGGAACCCGGAGTTACAGGTAGCGTTGCTGGCCGAAAAACCCCAGAGCCAGGCCCTGGCCACAGGCAATACCCTGACGGCTATGGTCCTGGGCATCACCCTGACGGCGGCCCTCATCACAGCAGCCATTGCCGCCGTCGTCACGCGGCGGATCACCAGCCCCATTGTCCAGCTTACCGAGACGGCTGCCCGCATGGCCCAAGGCGATCTGAATCAACGGGTGGCTATCAGCCGTCGGGATGAAATCGGGGTCTTGGCCCGCGCTTTCAACCGCATGGCGGCTGACCTGAAAACCCTCTACACCAACCTGGAGGCCAAGGTGGCCGAGCGCACCCAACAGTTGCAACAAGCAACCGAGCTAAGCTGCTACCACGCCATGCAACTGACCATCAGCGCCGAAATCGCTCGGATCGCCACCTCGATCCGCGACCTGGACACCCTGCTGACCACCACCGCCGGACTGCTGTGTGACACCTTTGAACTGGATTGGGTCTCCATCTACCTGATGGATGACAACGGCCGGTGGGTTGTGTGGCAGGCCGGCCAGGAGAATGGCCATCCCCTGCCCCCCCAGAAAGCGCCAGATAAGCCCGAGATGGTAACCCGTGTGATGGCTGAAAGGCAACGGCTGGTCCGGCCCGCAGGCTCGGAGGCCGGCCAGATCGCCGAAGGATTGGAATTGGGCCTCCCTTTGTGCGTGCGAGACCGGGTTCTAGGTGTTATCACGCTGCGTAGCCGCCGCGACGATGCTTTTAGCGAGCAAGATCAAATGGTCTACCAGCTACTGGCCGACCAGATCAGCATTGCCATCGAGAACGCACGGGCCTACGCTGTAGAGCGAGAAACTGTTAGAAAACTACAAGAGCTGGACCAGATCCAGTCCCAATTCCTGACCAACATGTCCCATGCCCTGCGCACCCCCCTGAACTCGATCATCGGCTTTTCGCGGCTTATGCTCAAGGAGTTGGATGGCCCCCTCAACGACTTGCAGCGCAGTGACCTGACCGCCATCCACGAGAGCGGGCGGCAGCTCCTGGGGTTGATCAACGACATGCTAGAGCTATCCCAACTGGACCTGGGGACCGCCCCCTTCTCCCTGTCGGAGGTGAATCTGGCCGAAATTGTCGAAGGGGTGATGGCTACAGCGCGGGCACTGGCCCGGGGGAAGGCAGTGCAGCTGTATGAAGAGCTCCCTGCCGACCTGCCTCTGCTGTACACCGATGGCCAGCGGCTGCGTCAGGTCATCTTGGCCCTTCTCTCCAATGCCGTCAAGTTCACCGCCGAGGGCAGCATCCAGCTGCGCGTCCCCACCGATGATGGCCAAGTACTCATTAGTGTGAGCGACACCGGCGTGGGCATCCCAGCAGCAGAGCGGGCCGGGCTCTTTGCCGAGGCAGGGCACAAGGATGGCAATGGGGCCACACCTGGCTTTGGCCTGGCCATCAGCAAGCGGGTGGTCGAAAAACTGGGGGGACAGATCTGGGTAGAGAGCGAGGTAGGCCGAGGTTCGACGTTCACGCTGTCGTTACCGTTGCACTGCCAAGAAAAGAGGTGACCACGTAGGACAACCGCTAGCGGTTGTCCTACCAGGAGGAGACAAAATGCAGAAGCACAAGATTGTTGCCCAGGTCGTGTTGCTGGCCCTGATCCTGGTCATGCTGGCCTCCTGTGGCAAACCGGCGGAGGAAAAGACGATCAAGATCGGCGTCATCGCGCCCATCACCGGTAGCATCCCCATCGTCGGCCAGTCAACGGTAAACGCTGCGCAATTGGCCGCCCGAGAGGTCAACGACGCCGGCGGTCTGGAGGTCGGGGGGCAAAAGCTCAAGGTCGAATTGATCATCGAAGACAACCAGGACAAAAAAGAGACGGCCGTCAACGCTGCCCAGAAGCTGATAAACCAAAGCGGGGTGGTGGCCCTCATCGGCCCCCAGGCCAGCCGCAACGCCATCCCGGTGGCGGTTGTGGCCGAAGAGGCCCACGTGCCGATGATCAGCCCCTGGTCCACCACCCCCGAGACCACCGCCGGCAAAAAGTATGTTTTCCGTGCCGCCTTCATAGACCCGTTCCAGGGACGGGTGATGGCCCGCTTTGCCATCGAGGAGCTAAAGGCCGAGAAAGCAGCGGTGCTGTACGACGTGGCCAGCGAATACAATAGGGGCATCGCCGAGATCTTTAGGCAGGTCTTTAGCGAGGCTGGTGGTCAGGTGGTCGCCTTTGAGAGCTATACCACCGGCGAGACCGATTTTCGCGCACAGTTGACCGCCATCCGCAACGCCGGGGCCCAGGTGCTCTTTTTGCCCAACTACTACAACGAGGTGCCCACCCAGGTGCGGCAGGCCCGTGAAATTGGCGTCCAGGCGACCATTATCGGCAGCGATTCCTGGGGCCAGATCGAGGCCGCCGACCTGGCCGAGATGGAAGGGATGTACTTTAGCACCCACTATGCCCCTGACATCGCCAGCCCGACAGCCCCAAAATTCATCGCCGCCTACCAGGCGGCCTATGGCCAGGTTCCCGACGACGTGGCAGCCCTGACCTACGACGCCTTTGGCCTGCTCTTTCAGGCCATCCGCAGCCAGGGCAAGTTCGATCCTGAATCAATCCGCAACGGGTTGGCCAGTATCAGCCGCTATGAGGGGGTCACCGGGACAATGGAGTACAAAGGCAGCGGGGATCCGATCAAGAGTGCCGTGATCCTTCAGATCAAGGATGGACGGTTCCAATTCTACCGGCTGGCCGAGCCATAACGGCCGACAGCCTGGGGAGGAAGGATAGATGAGGTTCTTGCGACAGAGTCTGCTGGCCCGCCTGCTGGTCTATTTTCTGCTGCTGGCCGTCATTCCCCTGGCCCTGGTAGGTCTGCTGGCCTACTACCAAGGCCAGAGAACACTCCAGGCGGACATCCTCAGCCACCTGACTACGACGGCCATCCTGAAAGAGGAAGAGATCAACCGCTGGGTCGAGAGCATGAGACAAGATGTCCGGATGCTGGCGCAGAATCCGGCCGTGCGCGAGCAGGCGACGGTGTTGCTGACCCGCAGCGAGAACAGCAGCGAGTTTGCCGCCGCCTACCAGACGTTACAGGTGTACCTGCAAGAGGTCCTGGCCAACAAACCGGATTTCCTGGAGATCATGGTGCTCAAGGGGGTAGGGGGCAAGGTTTTGCTTTCGACCAACAGCGGGCATGAGGGCCGCTATGAGGTGACCAGCTCCTTTTTCACCGAAGGGCGCACAAGGACCTATATCCAAAATGTGTACCTTTCGGCCAGCCTGGGCAGGCAAGCTATGACGATCTCCACCCCCCTCCGAAACAGATCCGGGTACACTTTGGGAGTGCTGGCTGTGCACCTGAACCTGAGCCGGCTCAATAGTATTATGTCACAACGGAGTGGACTGGGGGTCACAGGAGAAACCTATCTGGTAAACCGCTACAACGTCTTGGTGTCAGAGCCCCGGTTGGGGGGCGGGAGCTTTCCTCGCGGGGTACACACCCAGGGGATCGACGCCGCCCTGTTAAAGAAGGAGGATGGAACCGGCATTTACCTCAACTATCGTGACGTGCCGGTCCTGGGCGCTTACCGCTGGATTGACGAACGGGAGATGGCCTTGCTGGCCGAGGTTGAGCGCAACGAAGCTCTGGCGCCGGTGCGCAGATTGGCCCTGGCCATCTTTCTGATCGCCACTGCCGTCGCCGGGGCGGTAGTCGTTCTGGCCTATGCCGTAGCCCGACAGATCTCCAGGCCGGTCCTGGCCCTGGCCGAGACCTCAACGCAGATGGCCGCCGGCGATCTGAGCCGCACGGTAGAGATCCGGCGCGAAGATGAAATCGGCACCCTGGCCCGGGCCTTTAACAGCATGGCTGCCCAACTGCGAACCACGATCGCCGGGCTGGAGCAGCGTGTAGCCGAACGCACAAGCGCCCTGGAGCGCCGGGCCATGCAGCTAACCACCGCCGCCGACGTGGGCCGGGCTGCCGTCTCTATCCTGGAGCCGGAAAACCTGACCCGCAGGGTGGTGGACCTGGTCCGCGAGCGGTTCGACCTGTACTACGTCGGCCTGTTCTTGCTGGACGAGACCGGCGAGTATGCCGTGCTGGAGGCCGGCACCGGTGAGCCGGGCCGCATCATGAAGGAACGCGGCCACAAGCTTCAAGTGGGTGGCAAGTCCATGGTCGGCGCGGCCTGTGCCCTGCGTCGGGCACGCATCGCCCTGGATGTGGGGGCCGAACCGGTCCGCTTCGACAACCCGCTGCTGCCCGACACCCGCTCGGAAATGGCCCTGCCGCTGATGGTCGGCGACCGGGTGCTGGGCGCGCTGGACGTACAGTCCACCCGCGCGGCCGCCTTTTCGGAAGAAGACATTGCCATCCTGCAACTGGTGGCCGACCAGGTGGCCGTGGCCGTGGACAATGCCCGCAAGTTCTCGACCGAGGCTGCCCTGCTGGAGGCTACCAGCCCGATCTTTCGCGTCAGCCGGCGCCTGACCTCGGCCATCACCACCGACGAGATCGTCCAGGCCATCATCGAGTCGGTGGCCGAAACCCAGGCCGACGGCTGCGGGGTGGCCCGCTTTAGCTTTGGGGATGACGGTGAAGTGCAGACCATCACCTTTCTGGGAAGCTGGGGCCGCCATAGGACCCCCTCCTTTCCCGTCGGTCGCCCACTGCCGGCCAGCGCCTCTATGTTTCCGCTGCCGATGCTCCAGAGGTTGTGGGTGGTAGAAGATCTGCTCCAAGACCCACAGATGCCGGAAGACAGGCGCCAGACATTGCTCCGGTTCGGAGCACGAGCCATGATCAACATCCCCTTGCGAAGCGGCACCCAAAACATCGGCATTGTTATCGTTGAGCGAATGACCCCCGGCCCCTTCTCTCCGGTGGACATCCGCCTCTATGAAACCCTGGCCGATCAGGCCGCCGTGGCCCTGGAGCGCGCCCGCCTGTTGGAAGAAGCCGAACGCCGCGCCCAGCAGGAGCGCACTATCCGCAACATAGCCGACCGGGTGACCGCCTCGTTCGACCTCGACACCATCCTCCAGATGACGCTGCAAGACCTGGGCAAGCTGGTGGGGGCCGATGGGGGATATGTCGAGTTGGGCGTGACCAAAAGCTAGCCGAAACAACCGCCCCATTTTCTGAGGAGAGAAGCTGTGTCAGAGGAACAAAAGCAGCCGCAGAAGGAACAGCCACCAGCCCTGAGGCAGGGCAACGGGGCCCCATCGGTCGCAGCCGCCGTCGCTGCCGAGCTACAGCCCTGGCGCATCCGGGCTCTGAACGCCCTGCTGATCGCAGTCTGCGTCGCTGTAACGCCACGAATTGTCAAAAGTGTCATTGAAGCGGTTACGGATCCTCGGTGGTGGCCCCAGACGATCCCATTTGTTGTCGTCTATCTTCTCCTGGTGGCCCTGGCCATCTTTTATCGCCTCGACTTTCGCCTGCGGGCGGGCGGCTTGCTACTCATTGGCTACGGCTTTGCCCTCCTGACAATGGGGATGTTCGGCCTGGTAGGCAACGGGCCACTGACCCTGATGGCGCTGCCCATATTGAGCCTGCTCCTCATCGGTGCACGTTCGGGCATGGCGATGACCGGCCTGAGCGTGCTGACCTTTGCCGCCTTCACCCTCCTGGCCAGGATGGGTTGGTTAGAAAACTGGCTGGTTGTCAAGCAAAACCCCGCAACTGCCAACGAATGGATAGGCGCAGGGCTGACCTTCTCCGGGCTGCTGATCATGCTGATGGTGCTACAGTGGTTCTTCAGCCGCGCCCAAATCCAGGCCCTGGTGCAGGCCCGCAAGACGGCGACGGAATTGGAGGCAGCGCACAACCTGCTGCAGACCCGCGCCGAGGAACTGGACCGCTATGCCCGTCTGATGGAGACAGCAGCCGACATCGCCCGCGATACGACGTCGCTGCTTGACCGCACATTGCTGCTACAGCATACAGCCAACCAGATCGCCAGGCGGCTGGGCTTAGACCGGGCGGCCGTCTACCTGAGCGGCAAGGAAACAGGCGAGATTACGCTGGCTGCTGCTGGTGGCCGTCAGGCAGCCGCAGAACCCGACGCCGAATTGCCGACAGGCGTCGTTCGGCTGTTCCAGGAGTGGGCTCCGCAGACCGTCGTGCTGGAGGAAGGGGAAACGGCACGCTATGAGCTGACCCTGCCGCTCCACGTGGGTGGCGATGTCATCGGCGCCCTGGACATTCAACTTTCCAGACCCACGCCGTTCAACCAGCAAGAGGTCGCTGCCTTGCAGGGGATGGCCGATCAGTTGGCCGTCGCTTTGGAGAACGCCCGGCTGTTTAGCGAGGCCCAGGAGAGCCTGCGCGAGCTGGATGCCCTCTACCGCCACTACACCGCCGAGGCCTGGCAGCAGTTTGTGTACGAGCAGCCCAAACCGGTGCAGCTCTGGCAGGGAGCGGACCAGGTGCCCTCCCAGGCGTGGCAGGCGCTCATCGAGCAAGCCCGCTCATCGGGGATGGCAGCCACAGCATTCAACCCGGAGGCGGGCCGGCATCTGCTGGCCGTGCCGGTCAAACTGCGCGACCTGCCCATCGGCGTACTGGGGTTCCACCGCTCGGCCGAGGCCGGGCCGTGGAGCAGCGAACAGATCGCCTCCATCGAAGCTGTAGCCGACCGGCTGGCGCTGGCCACCGATAACCTGCGCCTGCTGGACGAAACGCAGCGCCGCGCCGCCCGCGAGCGCCGGGTCCGCGAGATCGCCGACAAGATGCGCAGCGCGGCGGACATGGATGCGCTGATCAAGATCGCAATCCAGGAGACAGCCACTATGCTGGGGGCAGCCAGGGCCTTTGTACAGCTGAGCCCCATTGCCGGGCCCCAGGCCGAACCAGGCAGCAGCCAGCAAGCCCTGAACTCCAAGGGGAGCAACGGAACAGAGAGGCAATGAACCGGGCAACTGATGTCGGCCCAGACGCAAACCGGTTGGGCAAACAAGCAGGCAAGACAAATGCAACCAGGCATGAACCATAGAGGGGAGAAACCATAACATGCCTCCCAGAACGACGCCCTCACGGCGACAGGGTTCATTGCAAGGCCAACTGCTGGTGGGTATCAGTGTGATCCTGTTCCTGGCCTTTGTCACAGCCATCAGCGGCTATCTGAGCCTGCGCCGTCTGCAAAGCGGAGCACAGCTTGCCCTGAACGAAGCCGGCCGCATCCGGGAGCTGGGCTTACAGGTAGAAAATGAATTCCTGACCGCCCGGCAAAATGAGGCCAGCTTTTTAAGCCAATGGCGATCCCTGGGATTTGAGGCGGCGGCAGATCAGTTTGCGACGGCTAACCAGGACCACCTGGATCAGGCCAGAGTCCAGTTAGACGCGCTGGAAAGCCTGGTGGCGAAGGCCACTGATCCCAAGTTACAGGCCTTGACCGCTTCAATCGGCAACCTTCGCCCACTGCTAAACGACTACGAAACCGGATTCCGGACAAGTGTGGACCTGATCCGAGAGCGCAGCCGCCCCGGTGGCCTGGAAGATACCCTGACCCAAGAGTTGAACCGCCTGGAAGCGGATGTCACCCCTCTGGCCAACCCCGAGTTCCGCCAGCTCATCTTGCAGATCCGCGCCAACGAACAGGCCTACTTTTATACTGGCCAGCAGGAATATGCCGATAATGTGCACCAATTGGTCAACCGATTCAACGATCTGGTGCTCAACAGCCCGCGATCCGAGCTGGTGGCCGGCGACATCCGGCTGGGGGTCCTGGATCTGACCGGCCGAGCGCAATCCTATCTGGGCCTGTTCTCCGATCTGGTAACCCTGGAACAAAAGATCAACACCAACATCGCTACCTTTCAAAAGATCACAGCCGATATCAACCGCGTTGGCACCGAGATCACCAGCACAAGCGAGGCCGGCCTGAACCGTGCCCGCAACCAGCTGCAGCGGGTAGGCCAGCAGGCCATCATGGCCATAATCTTGAGCGGTGCGATAGCCCTTGCCCTGGGCACACTGGTCACGACCACTTTGACCCGGCGCATTATTCCGCCACTGAACCGCCTGACCCAAGCCGCAGCCGAAATAGGGCGGGGCAACTTGGACCAATCTGTCCCCCTCACCGGCGCCGCCGAACTTGTCACCCTGGCCTCGGCTTTTAACACCATGACCGGCCAGCTGCGCCAGACGTTGGGCACCCTAGAGCGACGGGTAGCCGAGCGCACCCAGAGCCTGCAGGCAGCGGCCGAAGTGGCCCGCACCACCACCTCGGTGCTGGACCCCGATATCCTGGCGAAGCAGGTGGTGGACCTGGTCCGTGAGCGGTTCGACCTCTACTACGTGGGCCTGTTCCTCCTCGACGAGGAGTACCGCTTTGCCGTCCTGCATGCCGGCACCGGCGAGGCCGGGCAAATGATGCTAGCCCAGGGGTACAAACTGGAGATCGGCGGTACGTCAATGATCGGCCAGTGTATAGCCAAAAACCAGGCCCGGGTCGCCCTGGACGTGGGGCAGGAACCCTATCGTTTTGACAACCCGCTGCTGCCGCAGACCCGCTCCGAAATGGCGCTGCCCCTTCGCTCCCGGGGTCGGGTGATCGGGGCCATGACCGTACAAAGTGCCAGGGCAGCGGCATTCGACGAAACAGTCATCGCCGTCATGCAAACCATGGCCGACCAAGTGGCCGTGGCATTGGATAACGCCTATCTCTTTGCCCAAACCCAGGCCGCCCTGACCGAGCTGGAGGCTGCCCAACGGCGCTACCTGGGTCAGGCATGGACCGCCTACACCGGCACCAGGGCAATCGGCGGCTATGAGTATACCGCTACCTCCTTTGTGCCCCTGCCCGGCGAGCCATTGCCTGAGACCCAACGGGCGCTGAGCGCAGGCCAGACCCTGGTCCTGGACGGCAATTCGGAGGAAAAGAAACCAGACGCCCTCTCCACCTTGGTGGTCCCTATCATGCTGCGCAACCAGCCCCTCGGCGCCCTGGGCTTCCAGCAACCGGAAGGCGGACGACCATGGAGCAGTGAGGAGATCGCCCTGGTGGAAATGGTGGCCGAACAGCTTGCCCTGGCCGCCGATAACCTGCGCCTGCTGGACGAAACGCAGCGCCGCGCCGCCCGCGAGCGCCGGGTCCGCGAGATCGCCGACAAGATGCGCAGCGCCCCGAGCATGGAGGCGCTGATGGAACTTACTATCCAGGAGACGGCCGCCACGCTGGGGGCAGCCAGGGCCTTTGTGCAGCTAAGCGCGCCACCTGCCGACGAAACGTTGGAGAAGACTTGAGGCTGATAGAAACAGGCACGATCTGCGCTTGGCTGTGTTCCTGCCTGTTCGGGTCAAGAAGTGTGGGTATGGCTCAAACCTTTCCAAGAGGAGGTGCACAATGAAAACCGGGATCAAAACCGCACTATTCATCTGTCTGGTGACTCTCGTCGTCCTGCTACCTGTGCTGTCTGGCTGTGGAAACGACAAGAAAAAAGTTGAAACAGTCAAAGTTGGTATCCTTTTTCCTCTGAGCGGGGACATGGCCAGCGGCGGTGAAGACAACAAAAACGGCGCGGTGCTGGCAGCCGAAGAGATCAACGCTGCCGGAGGCATCACGGCCCTCAATGGCGCCAAGCTGGAATTGATCTTTGGCGACACCCAGGGCAATCCCGACATCGGTGCCCAGGAGGCCGAGCGGCTGATCAAAGAAGAAGGAGTGGTCGCCCTGATTGGGGCCTGGCAAAGCAGTGTCACCAAGCCGGCCACGCAGGTTGCGGAGCGGTTAGAGACGCCATTCATCGTCAGCATGGCCATCGCCGATGTTATCACCGAACGGGGGTTCCGTTACACGTTCCGCGTCTGCCCCAAGGCCCAGTTCTACGGCCGTGACCAGGTGCGCTTTTTGGTGGACATGGCAAACCTGGCCAACTATCCGGTGCAGCGCGTAGCCCTGCTGTACGAGAACACCGACTTTGGGACCTCGACAGCCCTGGCACAGAAAAAGGCCTTGCAAGAGTACGGCCTTGAACTGGTCGCCGAAGTCAGCTATGTGGCTGAAGGGGCAACCGATCTGCACAGCCAGGTGGCCCAGATCCTGGCCGCCCAGCCAGATGCCATCCTGGAGGTGACCTATCTCAACGATAGCATCCTCATCGCCCAGGCTTTGGCCGATGCCGGGGCAAACCTGCCGGTGGTGGATGCGGCTGGCGGCACGGTCTACACCGAATATATCCAAAAACTCGGTCCACTGGCCGAAAACACGCTGACGCTATCCGAGTACTCCAAATACGCTCCTGGAGCCAAAGAGTTGAACGATCGCTTTCGCGCTCGTTTTGGGGCAGACATCACCGGCAACAGCGCCCATGCCTATCAGGCTGTGCTGGTACTCAAAGATGCGCTGGAACGGGCAGGGTCAACGGATAAAGGAAAGCTGCGCGACGCCCTGGCGGCCACAGACCTGCCTCGTGGGCCACAGATGGTTCTGCCGGCCGAGCGTCTGCGTTTCGACGCGAACGGTCAGAACGAGTTTGCCGGCCTCTATGTCGTCCAAATCCAAAATGGAGACTGGGTGCCGGTCTGGCCGGCCGAATTTGCCGTGGCCCAAGTGCGCCTGAACAGGTAGGAGCAGGAGATGGAGGTGCCAAGCAGGATCCATCAAACCACCGTGCCCTGGCATCGCAGTCTGGCAATACGCCTGGGCTGGGCCTTTGCCCTGACCATTGTCCTGTCGCTGATTGTCGTTGGCATAGGACTAATCTCGATTGCCCGCCAAACCCAACGTCAGAACGTCTTTCAATTGCAGGAGCAAAGCGCCGACAAGGTTGCCCTCCTCATTTCCAATTACGTGGGCAACGCGGTACAGAACCTGATCTTCTTTGAAAAACTAGAGTCCTTTAGCACCATGACGCCATCTGAACAAAAGGCAGCCCTAGAAGGTCTGCTCATCCAGTATCCCACGGTGTTCAGCCAGCTTACCCTGGCAAACAGAGACGGCATCCAAATGGTCCGCGTTTCCCAGTTTCACACTTATATGCCGGCGGAGCTGGGCAGTCTGGCCGGCAGTGACGCCCTGATCACAGTCAGCAGGGGACAGACCTATATCAGCCCCGTCTTTGTCTCACCCGACAGCGGCCTGCTCGCTATGAACGTGGCCGTGCCGGTCGAGGCCCCGGGCAAACAGATCGTCAACATGCTGCTTGCCGAGGTAAACATCACGCGCCTGTGGCAAGAGGTGGCACGCATCAGCATCGGCCAGACCGGCTATGCCTATCTGGTGGATACTGCCGGCCGCTTTATCGCCTACCAGGAACCGGCCAAGGTGTTACAACGCTACGGCGAGGACATGCAACATATCCCCCCGGTGCAGGAGTTCATGACCGGCCAAGTGAAAAAGGCAAGTCGCGTCTACGAGTATGCGGGCCTGACCGGCGAGCGAGTCATCGGTTTGTCTGTGCCGATCGAAGGCACGGATTGGGCCGCTGTGGTCGAGTTGCCGACACGGGAGGCCTACGCCAGCGTGGCCCGGATGCAGCGCTATCTGGTAGGTCTGGTGTTTCTGGGGATGATCGTCGCCATCGGGCTGGGCGCAGCGGTCCTCCGCCGCCTGGTTCGCCCCATCCGCGACCTGACGGCCGAGGCAATTGCTATCGCTGGTGGCGACCTGAGCCACACCGCGCCGGTGCCAAGAGGCAAGGACGAGATCACAGTTCTGGCCCACGCCTTTAACAGCATGACTGCGCAATTGCGGGAGCTGATCGGCACCCTGGAACAGCGGGTAGCCGAGCGCACCCAGAGCCTGGAGGCAGCGGCCGAAGTGGCCCGGGCCACCACCTCGGTGCTGGACCCCGAAGTACTGCTGAGCCAGGTGGTGGAACTGGTCCGTGAACGGTTTGACCTCTATTATGTAGGGGCGTTCCTCCTCGATGAGGAGCAGCACTTTGCCGTGCTCCGTGCCGGCACCGGCGAAGCCGGGCAGACGATGCTGGCTCAAGGCCACAAGCTGGAGGTCGGCGGCGAATCCATGATCGGCCAGTGCGTAGCCAAGAACCAGGCCCGGATCGCCTTGGATGTAGGGGAGGAGCCCCACCACTTTGACAACCCGCTGCTGCCGCAAACCCGCTCCGAGCTGGCTTTACCCCTTCGTTCCCGGGGCCGGGTGATTGGGGCTATAACGGCGCAGAGCACCAAGCCGGCAGCATTCGACGAAGCTGCCATCGCCGTCATGCAAACCATGGCCGACCAGGTGGCCGTGGCCCTGGACAACGCCTTCCTCTTTGCCCAAACTCAAGCCGCCCTGGCCACGATGGAAGCCACCCAACAGCGCTACCTGGGTCAGGCATGGACCGCCTACGTCAGCGCCAGAGCATTTAGCGGCTACGAGCATACCGGCACTTCCCTGGTGCCCCTGACCGGCGAGTTGTTGCCCGAGGCTCAACGGGCGCTGAGCACGGGCCAGACCTTGATCCTGGATGGCAATTTGGGCGAAGAGGGGCCAGATACCTCCTCCACATTGGTGGCCCCTATCCTGTTGCGCAACCAGCCCCTCGGCGCCCTGGGCTTTCAGCAGCCGGAGGACGGGCAACCGTGGAGCAGCGAGGATATCGCCCTGGTGGAAATGGTGGCCGAGCAGTTCGCCCTGGCCGCCGATAACCTGCGCCTGTTGGACGAAACGCAGCGCCGCGCTGCCCAAGACCGGCTGATCCGTGAGATTTCCTCCCGCATCCGCGAGTCGTTAGACGTGGACCGGGTTCTGCAAACCGCCGCACGCGAGATCGGCCAATCACTGGCCCTGCACGATCTGACCATCCAGCTGGAGCCAGATGCCGATCGGGCACAGTAGAATGCCTTTCCTGTCGGGAAAAGGGACCATGATGATGAATGAACGAGGTATAGTCGAACGCCAGGAGACAGCCGGCCGGCCATCCACCGGCCGCGAAAACCGACAGCCCGATAAGGGGCAGACAGGTGGCTGGCAGGCAGCTCTGGATGCCGAACGCCTTCGGATCGCTACCCGCGTCCTGCCCATCATGATCGGCCTGAGCACATTCGTGGGCCTGACCTTTGTCGTGCTCTATTTCGCCCTCGGCCGACCCTGGCAATGGCTGTGGATGATATTCGAAATTGCCTGGGCAATGGTGTCCTTTCTCCTCGCCTACCTGACAGCCCGCCGAGGGCGTCTGGTTCCGGCCGTATACCTGACCACATTGGGCATCCTCCTCGTGACGGTCGTGGGGCCGGCCGTGATCGAGGGCATTGCCGTGGCCGGCGTATCATCCGGTATAGTCGCCATCATATTTGCCCGCCTGTTGGCCGGCCGAACCCAGAACCGGGTAGTGGTCGCCATCACAGGTGTGGTGACCTCGCTCGGGGTAATTCTTGCCGGCTTCCGGGTATTTGAGCCCCTGTCGGTCCCCCCCTGGCTCTATACGTCAATCAACATTGTTACTCTGGATATGACTATCTTCTTCGCCGCCCTGATCCTGGACTCGCGCGATGCCCGATACGAGAATTCTCTGGCCCAGGCAGAAGCATACTCTGCCCAATTGGATGCTCAACGGATGGTCCTCGAACAACGTACCCACCACCTGGCACGCCGAGCCCGCTACCAAGAAGCCACCGCCTCGGTCGCCAAAGATGCGGCCCTGCTGTTGGACCTGCAGACCCTGCTATCACGGGTTGTAACCCTGGTGAGTGAGCAGTTTGGCTTTTACCACGCCGGCATCTTTTTGCTAGACCCTAACCGCGAATGGGCCGTGCTGCAGGCTGCCTCCAGCCCCGGGGGGCAACGGATGTTACAGCGGGGCCACCGGCTCCAGGTGGGGACAGGGATTGTCGGCTATGTCGTCGCCCAGGGAAAACCCCGCATCGCTATGGATGTGGGTGAGGATGCCGTGTTCTTTGACAACCCAGACCTGCCCGAGACCCGTTCGGAATTGGCCCTGCCGTTGCGAGTGCGCGGGGAGATCATCGGTGCCTTGGACGTCCAAAGCCAGGAGCCGGCAGCTTTCAGCGAGGAGGATGTGGCCGTGCTGCAGACGCTGGCCGATCAGGTGGCAGTGGCCATCGGCAATGCCCGGTTGTTCCAACAGCTCCAGGAGAGATTGGAAGCCGAGCGGCGAGCCTACGGCGAACTATCACTCCAGGCCTGGACAGAGCTCATTCGTGCCCGATCTGGGCTGAGCTACCAATACACCCGGTCGGCAGCACCCTCTGGCAGCGGAGCTGCGGATGAGATCCAACAGCCGGGCGGGGAGCTGCTCGAACTCAGGCTGCCGATCAAACATTTAGGCCAGAAACTCGGCACAATGGTTGCTCACAAGCCGGCAGATTCTGGCAAGTGGACGGCAGCGGAAGTGGAAATGCTGGAGACTCTGGGCGAACAGTTGAGCATAGCTTTGGAAAGTGCCCGCCTGTACCAGGATACCCAACATCGCGCCGCCCGAGAACGGTTGATCGGCGAGGTCACGGCCCGCGTGCGCGAGACGTTGGACATCCGAACAGTGCTCGAAACTGCAGCCAATGAACTATACCAGGCCCTGGGCCTGGAAAAGGTTGTTGTCGGCCTGGCAGCAAAAGACGAGGCGCAATAGATGGGGGTTGTCGCCCGGCCCCGCCTTCAGGGCAGTCGGCCCCTCCAGACAGGAGGCAGCCAAAGACAAAGCTGCGACTTGGGATGAGGAAAGAAGAGACTATGTGGACCTGGATGAAACAACTTTTGACATCGCCCGTGTTTGAGGACGAAGAGAAGACACGCCAAGCAACTCTGCTCCGCGCCGTTCTCTTGACCCTGGCCTTCGCCACAGCGATGATCGGGATCGCCCTGCTGGCAATCTATGGTCCCCCGAGCGGGCCGCTGGGTTGGTCAACTCAGATCCTGGAGATAGTCGTGATCGTCTTTAGCCTGGGAATGCTCTTCCTCATCCCCCGTGGCTTTGTACGACCGGTCGGCTGGATGGTTTGCCTCCTGCTCTGGCTAGGTGTTTCCTTTTCGGTCTATAACTTTGGCGGGCTGCTGGATGTCATGATGGGCGGCTATTTCCTGATCGTGGTTCTGGCTGCCTTGATCCTGGGCGGGTGGGGTATTCTGATCTTTACCCTGCTCAGCTCCCTGAGCGGGATCTTGCTGTTTTACGGCGAAGTCAGCGGTTTGTTGCGATTTGCCGAGCGGCAGGTGGAGCCCTTTGATCTGATCGCATATATCACGATCCTGATCTTGATTGGCCTGCTGCTGCGTTACGCCTTGAACAGCCTGACCCGAGCGCTGGACCATGCTCGCCGCAACGCCCATGCCCTGGACGAGGCAAACCGCAAACTGCAGGTTAGCGGCGAGGCCTTGCAAGCCCGCACCCTGGAGCTGGAGCGCCGCAGCCACTACCTGGAAGCAACGGCCGAAGTAGCCCGCGAGGCTTCCTCGGTGCTGGACCTGGAGCAGCTACTCCGGCGGGTTGTCGCCTTTATCTCGAAACGTTTTGAGCCGTATCAGGCAAACATCTTTCTCCTGGACCCCAGCGGCCAGTGGGCAGTCCTGCGGGCCGCATCTGGTGAAGGTGGATTGCGCCTTATGGCGCGAGATTTTCGGCTCAAAGTTGCCGGCCCGGGGATCGTGGCCCATGTCATCCGCACCGGGCAGCCATACGTCGCCCCAGAAGTCAGCCGGGACCCGTTGTACCTCTCCATCGAGGAGGCCGCCGATATGCGTTCTGAGCTAACGCTCCCCTTGCGCGCCCGGGGTGAGATCCTCGGCGCGTTGACGGTACAAAGCCCGGAACCCGACGCCTTTCACGACCAAGACATCGCCGTCCTGCAAACCTTGGCCGATCAGGTGGCCCTGGCCATCAGCAACGCCCGTCTCTTCCAACAGGTTCAGGAAAGCCTGGAAGCTGCCCGTCAGGCCTATGGCGAAGTGGGCCGGCAAGCCTGGCTACAGATCATCCGCGCCCAACCTGAGCTGGCCATTTGCCGGGACGAAAGAGGCCTTTCCACAGTGAGCGCCTGGCTCGATGCCGAAGTTGAACAGACGCTGCAAACCGGCCAGACCATCATCGGCGGCGATGGGGCCACGAGCCTGGCCGTGCCGGTGCGGGTGCGTGGGCAGGTCATCGGCGCGATTGACGCCCACAAACCCAAGGATGCCGGCATCTGGACCAAAGACCAGATCGCCCTGCTGGAGACCCTGGCCCAACAACTGGGCGATGCCCTGGAAGGGGCCCGCCTCTACCAGGAAGCACAACGCCGCGAAGCCCGCGAACGGCTGCTCTCTCAGGTGGGAACCCGGATGCGCGAGACCCTGGACGTAGAAACTGTGCTCAAGACCGCCGTCCGGGAGATGGGAACAAACCTGGGCATCACCAGGGTAGAGGTCCGGTTAGGAGGCGGGCAAGCCCAGCCGGGCAACGCGCCCGATCTGGCTAACGAGGGAAAAGATGGCGAACCGGATTAAACAACTTTTGCCAATATCTGGGGAAGAAGAGAAAACCCGCATTATCAGGCTTCTCTATACTGCTTTATCCACCTTGCTGATATTTACGCTGGGGATCATGGTTTTTACCCTGGCGCTATACGGCTGGCCTCCCCCTCCCACGCAAGCTGGGGTGTTGCTAGCCGGGGGGAGCATGGCGTTGATCAGTGCGGCACTCCTGTTCCTTACCCATCGTGGCTTCCTACGGCTCGCCAGCGTTGTGCTGTTGTCCTTGATGTGGCTGATCATCAGCGGCTGGATCGTGACCATCTCCGGCATCAGCAGCGACAGCAGCCCGCTCGTCTATGCGCTGATCATTGTCCTGGCCGGCCTGCTCTTGGGTGGACGTGGGGCCATTTTCTTCACTTTGGCCAGCCTCCTGGGCGTAGCGGCGGCCTACTATGCCGAAAGCAGCGGGTGGTTGGTCATCACCAGGCACAACTTTGGCGCTGAGGACCTGGCTTTCACGGCTGCGTCATTGCTCCTGCTGGGGTTGTTGCTGCGCTACGCGGTAAATAGCCTGCTTCAGGCAATGGAACGTGCCCGCACCAACGAACGCGCCCAAATAGAGGCCAACCGCGAGTTAGAGGCCATCCGCGCCACCTTGGAGCAGCGCGTGGCCGAGCGAACGGCCGACCTGGAGCGCCGTTCGGCGCAGCTACAAGCCATCGTAGAGGTGGGCCGCGCCGCCACCTCCATCCTGGACCCAGACCTCTTGTGCTGGCAGGTCACCGAGCTGATCCAAGAGCGGTTCGGGTTCTATCATGTGGGCCTGTTTCAGCTGGACGAGACCGGCTATTGGGCCGAGTATCGGGCCGGGGCCGGCGCAGCAGGACAGGTGCTGGCCAAAGAGGGATTTCGGCTGGAGGTCGGCGGATCTTCGATGGTCGGCTGGTGCACACTCAACGCCCAGCCCCGCATTGCCCAGGACGCAAGCCAGGAACCGATACGCTACGAGCATCCCCTGATGCCCGGCACCCGCTCCGAGGTCGCACTGCCGCTCATCGCCCGTGGAAAGGTAATCGGAGCCCTGAGTGTGCAGAGCGACCGACCAGGCGCATTCGATGCCGGCACAGTCGCCATCCTGGAAACCATGGTCGATCAGGTGGCCGTGGCGTTGGACAATGCCCGCCTGTACAGCCAGTCCCAGGAAGCCCTGGAGGCCACCCGCCGTGCCTATGGTGAACTGAGCCGCCAGGCCTGGGGCGAGCTGCTTCGCGGCCGCACCGATTGGGGATATGTCTATGCCCGTCAGAAGGTTTCGCCGACCGAAGGCGACTGGCGCCAGGAGATGATCCGCGCCTTGCAGACCGGGCAGATTGTCCAGGGCAATGGGAATCAGGAGCCAACCCTGGCTATTCCCCTTCGTGTGCGCGATCAGATCATCGGCGCGCTGGGCTTTTACAAAGAGCCAACCGGTGCTGGATGGACGGCTGAAGAAACGTCGTTGCTGGAGGCGCTGGTGAACCAGCTGAGCGTGGCCCTGGAAAGCGCTCAACTATTCGAGGAGACACGGCGCCGCGCTGCCCAAGACCGCCTGTTGGGCGAGGTTACCTCGCAAATGCGCCAGACGTTGGACATGGACACGGTACTACAAACCGCCATCCGCGAGATTGGACAGGCCCTGAACCTGGCCGAGGTTGAGGTGCGGATGGGAAGCGACGATACTCGATTCTCAGCATAGGCCAAAGCTGAGGCAACAAGTCAGGAGATAAAAACTATGTTACAGAAAAGAATCGGAAATTGGTGGAGGTTGATCTCGTGTGCAATCGGCATTGCCCTGCTGTTGAGCGGCTGTGGAGCAGAGAAGCCCAAGGTGTACAAGGTGGGCATTATCTCCGGCACAGATGCCTTTCTCGCCATAGCGGATGGTTTCAAGTCTAAAATGGCCGAGTTGGGCTATGTGGAGGGCAAAAATGTCGTCTATGACATGCAGCAATTGAACGCAGACCCGGCCGGCGAACTCCAAGTCGTCAAGAAATTCGTGGCCGATAAGGTTGACCTGATCTTTGCCTATCCTACCGAGACGACTGAAGCAGCCCAGGCCGCTACCCAGGGCACAAACATCCCCGTGGTCTTTGCCTATGCCGGCATAGAAGGGTCTGATCTGGTGGAGAGTGTGCGCCGTCCAGGTGGAAATATCACCGGCGTGCGCTTCCCTGGCCCCGATTTGATAAGCAAGCGGTTGGAAATCTTGCTCGATATAGCGCCGGGAGTCAAGCGGGTTTGGATAGGCTACGACAAGAATTATACCAATACCGCCCCTGCCCTGGAGGTCCTGCGCCCACTGGCAGCATCCAAGGGGGTGACTTTGGTAGAAACCCCTGCCACCTCCATCGAAGAGATCAAGGCCGATCTCGCCAAGCGGGAGCAAGCGGCTGACATTGGACTGGACGCCATCATCCTCATGCCCGACACCTTTAACCACTCACCCGAGGGATGGGAACAGATTCTCACATTTGCGACGAAACACCACGTGCCAATCGGCGGCAGCTTTTTCTACACAGTACAACAAGGGGCTGTTTTTGGCAATGCGAATGACCTGTTCAAAGTAGGCGAACTGGCCGCGCCGATAGCCGACAAGATTCTCAAAGGCACTCCGCCCGGCGAAATCCCGGTAGTTACTCCTGAACCGACTCTGTGGATCAATTACAAAGTGGCGGTAGAACTGGGGTTGACAGTGCCCGAAGATCTACTGAGCCAGGCCGTGGAGATCATCCGGTGAGGGTATGCCCCAAGCATCAAGATTTCAACGCCCATTCCGGCTGATCCAGGCGCAAGGCGTTGCTGGGGATAGAAGAAGGTGATGTCAATGCGAAGAGGAAAACCGAAAACTTCACGTAGTCTGGCCACTACGTTTTTCATCGCCTTTCTTGCCTTGACCTTATTTACTACGCTGATTGCAAGCATTTCCATTCTCTACTTCTTTGTACAGGCAATACAAGATAGTGTAAACAGCAAGCAACAGCTTACGGCCAAGGGGGCAGCGACTACGGTCGCCAGCTTTATGGAGGAAAAGTTCGCCGAGCTAGAAACAACGGTCAAGATTGGCGAACCAACCCTGGCCTCGGAACAGGAGCAAAGAGCTACGTTGGGCAACCTGTTGGGCCTGGTCCCTGCTTTTCGCCAGTTGATCCTGTTCGATTCACAGGACCAGAAGTTAATCCACGTTTCCCGTCTGTCGCAAGCAGCATCGGGCCAGCTAGAAGAGCGGATAGAGAGGGATCTGTTTGCGCAGATGAGGCAGGGCAACAGATATATCAGCCCTATCTATGTTGATGACGTAACAAGCGAACCGTTGGTCATTATGGCAGTTCCAGCTACAAACCCCTTTGGCGACTTTCAAGGAACGCTGCTGGCAGAAGTAAACCTGAAATTCATGTGGGATCTGGTGGACAGATTGCGAGTTGGCGACACAGGCCTGGCCTATGTGGTAGACAAACAGGGCAATCTGCTCGCCTGTGGTGATATCTCTCGTGTTCTGCGCGGCGAGAATGTAAGCCATCTGGACATCGTTGATGCATTTATGCGCAACCCGGTGCCTGCCGGTGAAGCTGCCACAGAGATAGCTGTGGGCCTCAATGGCACCTCGGTCGTTGGCACCTATGTTCCTTTGGGAACACCTGATTGGGCCGTTGTAACCGAGTTGCCAATAGGCGAGGCCTTCCGACCGGGTATCCAAAGCGCCGCGATCTTGGGAGCGGTTATGTTGATAACAACGGCGCTGGTCGGATTGGCGGCCATCTACCTCTCGCGTCGCCTGAGCGCGCCTTTGCTGGAGCTAACTACAACAGCCGGCCGAATCGCCGGCGGCGAACTGGATCTACAGGCCCCCCTGAAAGGGCCGGCCGAAGCTGTCAACCTGGCCCAGGCTTTCAACACGATGACAAGCAAGCTTCGGGAGATGATCGGCACCCTGGAGCAACGGGTGGCCGAGCGCACGGCCGACCTGGAACGCCGGTCGGCCTATCTGCAAGCCACAGCCGAGGTGGGCCGTGCTGCCGCCTCTATCCTGGAGGCCGAGGAACTGATGCGGCGGGCGGTGGAGCTGATCCGCGAGCGGTTCGGCCTCTACTACGTTGGCCTGTTCCTGGCGGACGAAGCTGGCGAATGGGCTGTGCTCAAAGCCGGCACCGGCGAGGCCGTGCGCACCATGTTGGCTCGCGGTCACCGCATCCGGGTGGGTGAGGGGATGATCGGTTGGAGTGTGGCCCATGGCCAGCCGCGCGTGGCCCTGGAGGTCGGTGAGGATGCCATGCGCCTGGCCACACCTGAGCTGCCCGAAACCCGCTCCGAAGCTGCCCTACCCCTGCGCTCGCGGGGACAGGTGCTGGGGGCGCTTACAGTACAACACACCCAACCCGGAGCCTTTGACCCGGCCACCCTATCGGTGCTGCAGACTATGGCCGATCAGGTAGCAGTGGCGCTGGATAATGCCCGCCTGTTCACCGAGAGCCAAACCGCCCTGGAGGCCATGCAGCGGGCCTACGGCCTGTTGAGCCGTGAAGCCTGGCACCGGCTGCTGCGCTCCCGCGCCGCCTGGGGCTACCGCTACACGCGGTCTGCCGTCAGCACCGCCGAAGGCGAATGGCGGCCAGAGATGCTCCAGGCCCGCCAGACCGGCAGAACCGTGCGGGGAAACGGAACAGGAGAGCCCTTCCTGGCCATCCCGCTCAAGGTGCGCGATGAGGTGGTAGGTGTGCTTGGCTTTCGCAAAGGCACCACCGGTGGCCCCAATCCGGCTGATTGGACCGCCGATGAGACAGCCCTGCTGGAAGCCTTTGCCGCCGAATTGGAACAGGCTCTGGAAAGCGCTCAACTGTTCGAAGAAACGCAACGCCGCGCCATCCGCGAACAGCTGATCGGCCAGATCACAGCCCGCATGCGCGAGACGCTGGATGTGGAAACGATGATCAGAACGGCTGTGCAAGAAGTCCGCCAAGCGTTAGGGCTGCCAGAGGTAGTGATCCGGCTGACGCCGCAAGCGATCGCCGGAACCGAGCCCACCGGCTCACCGGGCCGGCACCCCTCGGAGGAAGGGAAGTAGCATGACACCCGGCGACGCCCGCCAACTGGAGGCAGATATGCCTGAAAACGTGACTGTACCGACAGAGGATCAGCGCCGGTCAAAGCTCATCGAGCGCCTGGCCTATGTCGGAATTGGTATTGCCCTTCTTACTATCGGTTCCTATGTCCCCCTCTATGTCCAGCTCAGAGCATGGCAATTCCTGGGGGTCATCGGATTCCTCACCTCGGCCATCTTTTGCCTGAGCCCTGTGCCGAGGCTGGGCCGCCGGGGAAAGTTTGAAACTGCCGGCTATCTGATGGTTCTGGCCGTCTTTTGCGGCCATGGCTGCGGCGAGCTGCTGTGGGCCAAAGCAACTCTCTACATCAGTCTCGGCGGCATACTGCTGATCTTTCTGATAGGCATTGCCATCCGCCCCCGGCGGTGGGGCATCTGGGTGATCGCAGGCGCTGTCTACCTGGCCTTTGTCCTGCTGGTCAATCGGTTCGAGCCTCTACCCCGCTACGACATCAACCAATCTCCCAGCCTACGCCTCTTCCTGCCTATCATCACTGCCATACTGGTGCTGCTCGCCTTCTGGCAAGTGGCGCGCGCCTTCCAGATCGGCAACATTCGCACCCGGTTGTTGATCGCCTTTTCAACCGTGGCCACCCTGCCGGTACTGGTCATCGGCAGCGGTTCGGTCATCAGCGGGCTGACCACCGACCGGCAAAAAACACTCCTCCAACTGGAATCGGTAGCCATTCTCAAAGTGGCAGAAATTCAAGCCTGGGCAGACAACCTCAAATCTGAGCTGGCCCTGACACTGTCCAGCAACGACGACATATGGCGGGTAGCCACCCTGTTGCAATCGCCGGAACCCGCCACATCGGCGCTGGGCTATGGAGTCAAGAATCGGCTGGAGAAGGTACTCAAGGAAACCGGGCATTTTGGAGAACTGTTTCTGATGGACCAGGAGGGTAAAGTGGTCCTGTCCACCGATCCCGGCCAGGTGGGCGCGATTTACCGTGCCGAGCCCTACTTCCAGAAGGGACTCCAAGAAGCATACATTGGGTCACCATACTACTCTCCCTCCTTGCAGAAAATAGTGACTGTGGTTGCCCGTCCGATCACCGACTTTGAGGGGCGAGTGATCGGCGTTCTGGCCGGCCGGGCCAATCTGGACCGGCTGGAGCGGATCATGGAAGAACGAGTCGGCTTGGGGAATACAGGCGAGACCTATCTGGTTAGCACCAATCACCTTTTGCTGACGGCAAACCGCTTTGGAGAAAAAGGGGTCCTGGCCTACACCGAGGGGGCAAATCGGGCCCTTGAGGAACAGCTTTCCGGTTCCGCAGCCTACAGGAACTATCGAAACGTGCCGGTTTTAGGGGCCTATCGCTGGCTGCCAGAGCTGCAGATAGGGCTGCTGGCCGAACAGGAGCAGGGCGAGACGTTCCGCAGCACCTACAGGACGTTGGGCATCCTCGGCAGCGCAGCTTTGCTTGCGATCCTCCTGGCCGTGGGCGCCGCCCTGTTCATCACCCGGACCATTTCCGCTCCCCTGACCAATCTGGCTCAGATCGCCACCCAGATTGCCGCAGGCGATCTGACCCAGACCGCTCCGGTAGGAAGAGAGGATGAGATCGGCACACTGGCCCGGGCCTTTAACAGCATGACCGCTCAGCTACGCGGGTTGATCGCCGGTTTGGAGCAGCGCGTGGCCGAGCGCACGCAAGAGCTGGCACGACGATCTACCTATCTAGAGGCTTCTGCCGATGTAGGCCGCGCCGTCTCGTCCATTCTAGAGGCAGACCGCTTGATCGGGCAGGTTGTTGACCTGATCCAGGAGCGATTTGGGCTGTACTACGTCGGCCTATTCCTGCTGGATGAAAGCGGCCGGTGGGCCGTCTTGCGGGCTGGCACCGGCACAGCCGGGCAGGCGTTGTTGGCCCGGGAGCACCGCCTGGAGGTAGGTGGACAATCCATGATCGGCTGGTGCATCGCCAACGCTCAACCCCGGGTGGCCTTGGAGGTCGGCGAAGATGCTGTGCGCCTGGCGACCGCCGAGCTGCCCGATACCCGCTCCGAGGCCGCTTTGCCCCTGCGCTCCCGAGGACGGGTGCTGGGTGCCCTCAGTGTGCAACACACCCGACCCGGCGCCTTCGACCCGGATACCCTCACCGTGCTGCAAACGATGGCCGACCAGGTGGCCGTAGCGTTGGACAACGCGCAGCTATTTGCCGAACGCGAGCAGGCTTTAAAGATGGTCCAGCGAGCCTATGGCGAGCTGAGCCGGGAAGCGTGGCTCGATCTGCTTCAGGCCCGGCCCGAGCTGGGCTACCGCAGCGATGAACATGGCCTTTCCGCTGCCGGCGATGTATGGCGGCCAGAGATGGAACAGGCTTTGCAAAGCGGACAGACGATCCGGGGCGACGGCAACACCCCCGGTGGCGAACGGCCCCTGGCAGTGCCGATCAAGGTGCGCGGCCAGATCGTCGGCGTACTTGATACGTACAAACCGGCCCAGGCTGGCGACTGGACGACAGACGAGATCGCCCTGTTGGAGGCGATCGCTACCCAGTTGGATTCAGCCCTGGAAAGCGCCCGATTGTATCAGGAAACACAACGCCGCGCCCTCCGCGAGCAAGCCATCCGCCAGGTTACCGACCGAATGCGCCGTGCCGTGGACGTGGAGGCTATTTTGCGCAATACAGTGACCGAGCTGGCCAGGGTGTTAGGTGCCCCACGCGCCTACGTCCGGCTGGGTATCGAGGGAGCGATGCCTGTCGGGCAGGGCAGTGAGCAACCGGTCAACTCGCCGGCCGGCGAGACACCCCATAGCGAAGGAGACCGGCCCAATGACTGATCAGAGCAGTCTGCACGAACAGATGCGCCGTCGCGCCTTACAGCTCCAGACCGCCGCCGAGGTATCTCGCGCCGCCTCATCCATCCTGAACCTGGATGAGCTGCTGCCCCGCGTTGTGGACCTGATCCGCGAGCGGTTCGACCTGTATTACGTGGGCTTGTTCCTGGTGGAAGAGATCCCCCAAGGACGGGAAGATGCCGGTCGCTGGGCCGTCCTGCGTGCCGGCACCGGCGAGGCCGGGCAAAAGATGATACAGGCCGGGCACAAGCTGGCCATTGGCGGCCAATCCATGATCGGCGGCTGTGTGGCCAGCGGCCAGGCCCGCATCGCCCTCGATGTGGGCGAAGAAGCGGTGCGTTTCGATAACCCGCTGTTGCCCCTCACCCGCTCTGAAATGGCCCTGCCCCTTATCAGCCGGGGGCGGATCATCGGTGCCATGACCATCCAATCGGCCCAACCCGCTGCCTTTTCCACCGAGGACATTACCGTCCTGCAAACCATGGCCGACCAACTGGCCAACGCCATCGAAAACGCCCACCTGTTCCAGGAACGGGAACGGCGCATTACCGAGCTGGCTATCGTCAACGAGATCGGCCAGGCCCTGTCCACCGCTCTAGACCTGGACGAGCTGCTGGAAGCGGTACATCAGCAGGTGAGCCGCCTGTTCGACACAACCAACTTTTACATCGCCACTTATACAGAGGGCGACGACCACTGGGCCACAGCCTTTCACCTGGAGCACGGGCAGCGACAACCCTCTGCCCACTATAGCATCACCGCCGGGCTGACCGGTCACATCATCCGCACTCGCCAACCCATCCTCCTCCATTCCGTCGCCGAAAATATCGCTTTCCATCAGGCTTTGGGAAAAGAGATGATCGGCGAAATTGCCCGCTCGTGGCTGGGAGTGCCCCTCCTCACCGCCGACAAGCTGGTCGGAGTAATGGCCATCCAGAATTATGAGCATGAATACCTGTATACTGAGCAGGACCTGGCGCTGTTTTCTACCGTCGCCGCTCAGGTGGCCAATGCTCTGGACAACCAACGGCTGCTGGCCGAAACACGCCGCCGCGCCCGCGAAATGGAGGTCATTAATGAGGTAGGGCAAGCCATCACCTCGGTACTCGACCTGGATGAGGTGCTGCGCCAGATCGTGGATACGATCAAAGAGCGATTCGGCTACTTTTTTGTCGGAATCCTCCTTCGGGAAGGGAATCATCTGGTTTTCCGCAGCGGGAGCAAGATCGGCCGTTCGGACACCCGCTGGGAACGGGGCGATGTGCGCCTCAGCCTGGACGATCAGAGCCTGAACGTAGCCGTTGTGATCGAGGGCCGGCCTATCCTGGTCAACGACGTGAGCACCGATCCACGGTATAAACTGGCAGAAGGGTTGGAGCCGGTTCGGGCGGAGCTGGATGTGCCCATCGTGGTCAAGGGTCAGCTCATCGGCACGCTCACGGTACAAAGCGACCGCCCTAACGCCTTTGATCAAACCGATCTGCGTCTGCTCCAATCCCTTGCTAACCAGGCCGGTGTGGCGATCGAAAATGCCCGGCTGTTTCGGGAAACGCAGAACCGGGTCCGCGCTTTGGGAGCATTGTACCGATCCGCGCAGGCTGTGAGCAGCGAGCTCGATCTAGACACCTTGACCGATCGCCTGGTGAATGAGGCCTGCCGCCTGGTCGAGGCCGACTATGGCGTGTTGGTCACGTTGGACCCCGCCACCGGCGGCATCCTGCACTTTAAAACAGCCGGTATCGAAAAAGGCGGCTGTCTGCTCAGCAATCTGCCACAGGGCAAGGGGGTTCTGAAGCTGCTGCTCGAAGGACAGGCCGTCCGTGTGGACGACCTTCGCCAGCACCCGGCCTTTGAGGGGTTGCCGAGCGGCCACCTGCCCATCGTCTCCTTCTTGGGGTTGCCCTTGCTCTATCAGGGTCAGGTGCGGGGCCTGCTGGGGGTGAGCAACCGGGCAACCGGCCCCAAATTCGACGCAGCCGACGAGGACCTGCTGGGCAGCTTTGCCGCTCAGGCGACGATCAGCCTGGAGAACGTTCGCCTGTTCCACGAAGCCCAGGCTCGCCTGGAACAAATGCAGATCTTGGCCGAAGAGCTGGCCGTGCTCAATGAAATGGGCGCTGCCCTGACGGCGATGCTGGATACAGAGGCCGTGATCGAAAACCTCTACCTTCACACTGCCCGCCTGATGGACACGACCAGCTTTTTCATTGCCTTGTATGAACCGACGACAGACACGGTTTCCTTCCCATTGGCCGTCGAACAGGGCCAGCGAGTGCGGTGGCGCCCTCGTCAGGCAGGCAAGGGCCTGACTGAGTACATTATCCGGACCGGAGAACCTGTGCTGATCAGAGAAGAGATCGGCCCCTGGCTGGAACAACACGGGATTCAACAGATCGGCAAGCCGGCCTTGTCGTGGCTGGGTGTGCCGATAAAGATCGGCGAGCGTGTGCTGGGCGTGATCGCCGTCCAGAGCTATGAGACCCCCCGCCTGTTTAGCGAACACCATCGTGACCTGTTAAGCGCAGTGGCCAGCCAGGCAGCGATAGCCTTGGAAAACGCCCGCCTGTTTGAAGAGATCCAACTCTATGCCGAGGAACAGGCCACCCTGCGCCGCATCATCGAGACCCTCGGCAGCTCCCTGGAAATGCAAGAGATGCTGCATGCGGTGCTGCGAGAAGTGCTGGCAGCCCTGAATCTGGATGCTGCCCTGGTCAGCCTGAGGGATGAGACAACCGACCGGCTCTACCTAGCCGCGCAGCAGGGGCTACCGGATGCAATGGTCAGCCAACTTGAGCAGAATGGCCTGGCTGGGACATTGTACGAGCTAGCCTTTGAAACCGGCAAGACAATCCACATCGCCGATGTCCGGCAGGGGGCGCCGGTAAATGCCGATGACCTGATCCGATATGAGCTGTACAGCTATACCGGTATGCCATTGGTCCATATGGGCAGACATCTTGGTGCCATCTGCCTCTTTAATCGTGCTGCCCGCTCTCTGACCGAGCGGGAACTGGCGCTTCTTGCAGCCGCCAGTCGCCAGATCGGGATCGGGATGGAAAACGCCCGCCTGTTCGCCGAAACGAACCGACACGCTGCCCAGCTGCAATCGCTGTATGTAACTGCTGTGCGCCTGAACACCGAACGGAACATACCCGATCTGCTTCAGATCATCGTCGAGCAGGCCGTTACCCTCCTGGAAGCTGAAGCAGGGGGCTTTTACCTCTACGATCCCGAATCTGATGAGCTGGTCTTCTCTATTGGCACCGGTTACTTTACCGAGTTTGTCGGCTACCGGCTCAAGCCGGGGGAAGGGTTGGCCGGCCAGGTATTTGAGAGCCGCCGCCTGATGACCATCGAAGACTATCAAAGCTGGCCTGGGAAAGCAGCCCTATACGAGGGGGAAACCCGGCTGGAAACGATTCTGGGCGTGCCGCTGCTAGGCCGCGAAGGGGTCTTGGGGGTACTGGACATCGCCGGGGGGCGGCAGAAGCACACCTTTAGCGCCCAGGATATATGGCTGGCCGAACTTTTTGCCACTCAAGCGGCTATTGCTCTAGAAAACGCCCGTCTGTTCGACCAGATCCAAACTACTCTGGCCCACACCGAGTCGCTATATCACACCAGCCGCCTCATCACCGCTGCCCAAACCGTGGACGAAGTGCTGGCCGCCGTCCTGGAATACGCTCACCACCTTGCTCCCGATCGCTGTCTCATCGCCCTACTGGACGACCCCGAGGCTGCCCCGGCCGACCGCCAAGTCGAGGTTCGAGCTATATGGGACCGTGCCGGCAAAGAGGCTGCCTTCCTGGGCAACCGCTTCACCCCAGCACACATCCCACCGATCGGCACCCTGGGGCCAACCGACCGGCTGATAGTGGACGACTTTGCCACCAGCGACCGGGTGGACGAACGAACCCGCGCTACCTTCCGCTACCTGGGGGTGGGAGCTGCAGCCATTATCCCTCTGGCAGTCGGCGGCCGGCTGTTGGGCTGGCTGCTGGTCGAGACCATCGGCCGGCCCTACAACTTTACCCAGCGGACGGTAGACGCTCTGCATTCCATCGCCAGCCAGGCCGCCGTCGCTTTGCAAAACCTGAACCGGTTGCAAGAGATCCAGGCCAGGGCCGAACAGGAGCGCGCCGGCCGGGCCATGCTGGCCTTGCGCGTCCGCGAAGTTGACTGCCTGAACGACATCGGGCGCAAGATCGACGAGACTCCGCCCATCCCCGACTTTTTGCAATGGGCCGCGGAGCGCATCCCGGCAGCCTTGCAATACTCGGACCTGTGCCGGGTGGCTATCGAGTTCGAAGGCCAGGTCTATGGCGCAGCCGAGGCGGTCAAGTTGCCCCGACAGATGGTCCAGCAGATGCGCATCGGCGGCACAGGAGTGGGCCGGGTGTATGTGGCCTACACTCAGGATTACGACTTTCTCGACGAAGAAAGCGCCCTCCTGGGCGACATCACCCGCCGGGTGAGCGGTTATATCGAGAATCGTCGCCTGATTCAAGAAACCCAGGCCCTGGTCATGCGCGAGCGTCTGGCCCGCACGATTGCCGACCGGGTGCGCCGCGGAGTGGACCGGGAAGCCATCATGCGAATTGCAGTACAGGAACTGGGACGAACATTGGGGGCTTCTGAAGCCGTTATACGCCTGGGCACACAGGAGCAACTGCTCTCCGTCCAGGAAACACCAGCTTCTAAAGCATGAGAGAAAAAGCGAGCTTGTTCGCCCATGGCGGAGGATACTCGGCCATGACACCGGGGACAACGGTCCCCTCTGAGATTATGCGGGGGATATAATCATGAAATTCAAACTGAATATGAGAGAAGAAAACATCTTACACGCCGAATTCACTGGTGACATTGATAAAGAGGACTGGCTCGTCTACTTTAACGAGTACCAGGCATTTTTAGGCATGGCTACAGAGGAGCGGCCATTGCACTTCATTGGCGACGTAAGCCAAATGGGCAAGATATCGGCTTCGGCCCGCAAGCTTTTCATCGACTCGTTCCGCAACCCAGACCCCCGCGTCGGAAAGACAGCCTTGGTGGGAGTCAGCCCCTACGTCCGAGTTCTCACCGGGTTCGTCCTGAAGGCAACCGGCCGCCAAGATATCCGCCTTTTCGCCACGGAGGAAGAAGCCCTGGCCTGGCTACGGGGTGAGACTGACGAGGAATGAAGCGGCCCCTGTACCGCCCCCTGCCTGAGATGGGGAATATGGGCGACAAATGGAGCCAGATGAGTTATGTTAAGGAGTAAAAAGGCATGAGCGACATCGGCCTGGAAGAATATAAACGGCTGGTGGAACAACAATGCCAGGAGCTGCTGGGGGTAATCCAATCGGTTGCTCTGGGAGACCTGGAGGTCCAGGTCGAGATCCCAGAAGGAATTGAGGCTCTCTCCGAGCTGGCCGTCGGCCTGGAGATGATGGTGGATGACCTGCGAGAGATGATGCTCGAGCAGGAACGAGCCATGGCCCAAATTGAACAAAGCCGACGGGAACTGGAAGCTGCTCTGGCTGAAGTGACAGCCGTTCAACGGCGCTATTTTCATCAGGTGTGGGAAGAACACGCTGCTGCCCAAGCGAACATGGGGTACTTTTGCTCCGAGGGCGACGAAGGCCCGACGAGCCAGGCCTGGCTACCGGCCATGACCCCAGCCGTGCAACAGGCAGAGATCGCCATCGAAGACGATCCGGCAGCGGAGACAAGCCTGGCTATCCCCCTGCGACTTTACGGCGAGGTGATCGGCGCCATCGGTTTCCGCCGCGAAGGCTCCAGGCCGTGGAGTGAAAACGAACTTGCCATCGTTGAAACGGTGGCGGAGCAGGTAGCCCTGGCCCTGGAGAACCAGCGCCTGTTCGACGAGGCACAACAGGCCACCTTCCTCATGAGCGAGCGGGTCAAAGCTCTCGACTGCCTCAACGACATCGGGCGCAAAATGGAAGAAACCCCACCGGTGCCCGACTTTTTGCAGTGGGTGACCGACCGCATCCCGCTGGCCATGCGCCACGCCGATGTGTGCCTGGCGGCTATCGAGTTCGAAGGCCAGGTCTATGGCGCAGCCGAGGCGGTCAAGTTGCCCCGACAGATGGT
>FWWM01004536.1_pt1 | contig 32195 bp, 29 predicted proteins | sample 2228351 | NCBI WGS metagenome assembly FWWM01 (sample SAMEA103939774, study PRJEB20133) | metagenome
GGTGCGATGTACGAGGACGGGGCGCGCACGACCCGGCGGAGCAGCCTCCTCCTGGTCGGGGGGAGCCTGATGCTGGTCGCCCTCGTGTTGTTCGGGCAACGGGCCCCTCACCCGGTTCGCCCCATTCCCCCAGAGATATCCCCCCCGATGCGAGACGGAATCCCGGCAGATGTCACATCTCGGCCGGACCACCGCGCGGATTCATCGGCGCCGGCTCCGGAGGAGCCCCGCTATCAGGAGGCGCCCCGGGTGACCGGTGATCCAGGACCGTGAGCATCGCGCCTTTCGAGCGTTTCCTGCGTGTCACGCAGACAACAGACAGCAGATCAGCCGTGCCCGCAGCAGACCTCGTATCGTTCACTCGGCATCTCCTTCATGGCCTTGAAGAGGGAGGCCCGCTCGCTGTCCTCCAGAACCTTGTCGATCGCCGGATAGAGAATCCGCTCCTCTTTCACGTTGTGTGAAGCGAGGACCGCCTGCAGCCGTTCTTCCTCTTGGTCGCTCTCCGGATTCCGCGCCTTCACTTTCTCGTGAATGGCCTCCAACAGCTCTCCGACCTGCCGGTGCTCCATGCGCATCATCTGCGTTGGTCCGCCTTCGGCGAGGCCGGTCTTCTGCTCCCAGATCGGGAACAGTAGGTCTTCCTCCCAGACGATGTGGCGTTGCAGACCGAACTTGAATTGCTTGAAGGCCTCCTTGGCTTTCGAATAGTCGCTCCGCTTCAGCTTCTGAAACGATGTGAACAGCGCATCGAGCCGCCGGTGATCCTGTTCGAAAGACTCTCGAATCGTCTTCGCTCCCATTGTTCTCTCCTTTGCATGCCCCCCTATCAACTTCCCGCCGTCGTCGCTCAGAGCCCTACCTGCCGATTTCTTTCCTGAACGCTTCCTTCCCGGCTTCGAACGCTCCGGTCAGGACTTCCTTTTTCTCCTTCAGGAATTGCTTGCCTCGTTCGATCGTCTCATCCAGCGCGGCCCTGGCTTCTCTGGCCTCCTCCAAAATCTCTTCTTCGGCTTTCCTGGCATAGCCCCGCAATTCCCTGCGCGTCTCTTCCCCGGATTTCGGTGCCAGGAGCAGGCCTGCCATCATCCCGAGCAGAGCCCCGCTCACGAACGCGAACAAGACGGTCATCCCGGACATTCCGCTATCGCGAGTTTCCATAACCGCACCTCCTTGTTGCTAATGAACGTTTGAAGAGTGCCGGACGGTCCACAGAGAGTCAAAGCAGAGGGCATGCCACAGCCTGCGGCGCAACCTGGAGTCGACTTGCGCTGATTTCTCAAACTCTTCCTTCAGATGAGCCGGCGGGCTGGGATGGCGAAGGACGCAGGTTGAGGCATTCCGGCCCCGGCCCGCTTCCTGCTCTGTTGGAAAAGGCGACATCGGCAGGCAAGACAAGCCGGCGAAAGCCGACAAGGTCGGTTATCGTGCGAACGCCGTTATCGGCCTTCCGGGGATTCTGCGCAGCACTCGCGTTCCCGGGACCCCCTGTCGCCCATCCCACTGCGCGGCCCCATGCCGCGACGCGGGCCCATGTGCTCCCCTGGTACGTGGTCGCCGACGAAGCTCCGCTCGTACCGGATGATCGCCCAGATCTCCTCGTCCGTCAGCACGTTGCCGAACCCGATCATCGCCGTGCCTGGTGAGCCGTGTTTGATCATCCAGAACACCTCGCCCTCCGTCCGACGTCGCCAGAATCCGTGATGGTGAAAGTTCCGCGGCGAAGGCTCCAGGCCCATTGCCGCGATGCCGTCGCCCCGACCGCTCGCGCCGTGACAATTGAAGCAGGTCCCTTTCCCGTGGTAGAGCGCCTTGCCCTTCTCGACCACATCCGGCGCATCCGGCAGCGGATTCGTCAGCGCCCGCGCTTCCGCCAACTTGTCGGACGGCACTCTCGGTTGCAGCATGTTCCGCTCTGCCGCCGACAGCGGCGCCGCGGCGATGAACCCCAGCAACGACACGATCGTGTGAACTCGGCTCCTTCGCATGTCCATTGTCCCTTCCTTTGCTTGGAAAATGGTTGTCATGAGCCTTCGACAATGCCCTATCCGATCCCCTTTATCCTCCCCCAGCCTGGAAGGGGGAAGGAAGGGGACATTTGCAGGACAGCGAGCAGCAACCAGCTCTGAGCCATTCGCCGCCGGCTGTTGACTGCTCGTTCGCCATTCGCTGTTCGCTATGGCTATTTTCTACGGGGATCAGAACGCCACGGTGCGGTCACATTCGGCCACGGCCTTGATGTAGTCCGGCATGGCCTTAATCGTGGCACCCGCAACGAGATCGCCTGAGCCGATTTGTCGCGCGACGGCACAGGCGCCGCAGACCCAAATCGGCACTCCGGTATTCTGCACCGCGGCCAACAGTTCCTTCAGCGGCGTCAGGTTGACTCCGGTCACATGATCCGCCACGCCCTTGCGGGCCAACACCACGGCCTCGTTCTGGAGCCATAACACCACATCGTGACCCTGTTCCTTGGCCGCCTTGGCCGCCATGAAGGGGAGCGTGGCCATCGTCGGATCGTCCGTGCCTCGACTGCCGGCAATAATAAAGGTCGCCATTCCTGAACCCTCCGTCCCTTGTCGTTCGCATCTCGTATCTCGCGAGCGACGCTTCACCAGATACGCATCACGCGCTCAATACGGCGCATCCTCGGGCTTGCCGCCCTTCGGCCAATCCTGTTCTTTCCCGGGCAGATCCGGGCGAGGTTGGCTATTGATGAACGCCGCCACGTCGTAGGCTTCATTGTCGGACAGGGTCCAACCCCAACCCCGAGGCATGTTGGCCTTGATGAACGAGGCCGCGACGCTGATACGCGCCATGCCGGCGCCGATGTTGTATGACCTGGGCCCCCACAGGGGCGGCGCCGCCATCGTCCCTTGGCCATCGGACCCGTGGCAAAACGCGCAGCGTGCCGCGAACACCTGCCGGCCCCGCTCCGGGTCGGACTTCCGACTTCCGGCCAGACGGGGAACGCCCCGCCAGGGAATCTTCGCGCCTTTCGGCACACCTTGAGATAGCCATTCAATATAGGCTACGACCGCCTGCAGGCGCGAACTGTCGGCGGGCAGCGCCTTCCCATTCAGACTTCGTTCGAAACACTCATTGATCCGCTCGGCCAACGTCACGACGCGACCGCGGCGTGCCCGGTACTCGGGGTAGACGGCGGCCAGACCGACGAACGACGCCGCATTCGGGTTCAGTCCAGCGTCCAGATGGCAGTTGGTGCAGTTCAAGGCGTTGCCGACATAGGCCTTCGCATACTCCCGCGTATTGACGACGACCTGATAGCCCAAACGGATCTGTTCGCCCCGCTGATCGCCCGGTATGGTGTCCGGCGGGGGCGGGGCAAAGACCAGGTCGCTCCGGTCCGATGATCCGAATGCGTCCGGCGACTTGATCTCGAAGGCTCCGGAGCAGCCCGCAAGGGTCAGGACAGCCAGGACGGAGACCGCGGTTCGCTGTCCCGACCGAAAAGTATCCCGGACCGTGCTGTCTATCGACCGAACTCGCATCATGTGACCGATTGGCGCTGCTTCGTCTCGATCGCGATTTCCACCGCCGGCGGAACGGCCAGCGACTGATGGACCGTGCAGCCGCGCGCGACTTTGAGCAGCCGCTCTTGCTGTGCGGTCGTCACTTCCGCAGGGAGCCGGAGACGGAGCGCCACGGCGCCGACGCGGTGAGGTTGTTCGGCCATGGACCATTCGGCGTCGATCGTGAGCCCGTCGGCGGGAATGCGATGTCTCGCGCAGAACCGGGCGACGAAGTAGCCGACGCAACCGGCGAGCGAGCCGACGAACAGCTCGACAGGGCTCATCCCGGCATCCTCTCCGCCGTCTTCAACAGGCTGGTCGGTGACCACACTATGACGGCCGCTGGTCAAGTTGAATCGTGTGCCGCCCTGATAGATCACGGTGAGCTTCATACTGACTCTCTCAAAGCGAGGCGCTCAAAAGTTTGATCGTGTTGACCGTGATCAACCAGAGCGTGAGACCGACCGTGATCGTCGCGGCGGTCGCGCCCATCGCTTTAGGCGACATCAGTTGGCCGAGTCGCGCGCCAAGCAGGATACCGGCCGCGCTGCCCGCAATGACCAAGGCGGTCAGCCGCGGATCGAGCGCGCCGAACTGCAGATGGCCCATGATCCCGCCGGTCGAGATCAGCGCAATGATCATCAGGGAAGTCCCCGCCGCCAGCCTTGGGGCAAATCCCAGCACGAGTACCAAGGTCGGCACGATCATGAAGCCGCCCCCGACGCCGAAAAATCCGTTCACCGCGCCCACCGCGAGCCCGATGGCCGCGACTTTCACCCAGCACGTCCGGGGAAAGGCCGCGGCGCACGGTTTCTCCCCCTCCGCAACGAACCGAGACCGCCGTACCGCACCATGAGAGCCCGCGCGATCAGGAGCATGACGCCGAACCCGATCAGCAGGACTTCACCCCGAACCAGCTTATGGGCGTACGCGCCGGCCCACGAGCCGATCATGCCGGTCCAACTGAAAGCCAGAGCCGCTTTGGTCTTGATCTGCCCGATCCTGCCGTATTCCCACACACCCAGCAGCGCCGAGGCGGCGACGATTACCAACGACATGCCGGCCGCCTGCTGCACCGGGATGCCGGCGATGGAGGCCATCATCGGCACCGCCAGGAGTGCCCCGCCTGTCCCCGTGGCTCCGAGCTGCAGGCCGATGGGGACGCCTGCCGCCACCGTGAGAGCCGCTTGCCAGATCATGGAGAGCGCTCCGCCGTGGAGCAGGATCCTCTACCTGAAGCCTCCGTCGATAGAGGGATCGCATGCCGGGAAAAAGGATGCTACGCTTCCAAGCCCATCCCGAGACCAAGCCCGATCCAGGCGCGCAGGAGATCATGCCTGGTGACCGTATAGGCCACTTCGCCGTTCTTCTCCACCGGCAGGTTCAGGAGACGCTTTTCTTCCATGATTTTCACCGCCTCTTGGATGGTCGTCGTATCCTTGATCGCAATCCGATCCTTGGCCATGACCTGGTCGGCGGTGCATTGGTTCAGATCCTTTCCAGCCTCGAGCGCACGAAGGACGTCGAACTCGCTGATGAATCCGATGAAACGGTTTTTCTCGTCTACGACCGGCGCCCCGGTGTGTGCGTGGAGAGCAGCTCGACTGCGACCGCCAATCCGTTCTGCTTGGCGTAAAACTTCAGCTCATTCGTGGACACGATCTGCCCGACGGTTTTCAGTCCCCCGACCGGTACTCCTACAGCGACATTCGCCATGGCTCCCTCCTTGATGGATTTGAATGATGGTTGACGTTCCCGCCGTTCAGCCACTGCGGCCGGTCCGGCGCATCTTCACGCGACGCCCCTCCGCCGCGCCTTGCCTTACTCCCTGATGATCACGCCGCACGCGATCCGGGCTCCCCCGGGTGCATCTTTGTTCGGAGGATCCGGGAGATACTTGTCCTCCTGCTCATGGATGATGAATGCGCTCCCGTCTTGGTCGAACAGCGTGGTCAGGCCCGGCGAAAGCGTGACACGGCTCGTGATCGTGTAGAGCGAGCCTTTCCGGTCTTCATTGACCACAAGGTTGGGCAGGTCGCCCAAGTGATAGGGATGATTCCCCAGGCCCGGACTCACGTTCGCCTCGGGATTGACCTGTGGATCCACGTTGCCGTCATAGTGGCCTTTGGCCGCCGCAAACGGCTCGCAGTTCCCCGTCTCGTGAATATGGATGGCATGCCGTCCCGGAGTGAGCTTGCTGTCCGCCGCCCCTTCGATTTTGAGCCTGATCCGCACCCGGCCTTCGTACTCTTCAGAGAGGCGCGCCTCGCCGGTAATTCCGGACCCGGCCAGCATCGCTTTCGCTTTCAGCGGGGCGTCCAGTTTGCCCGTGTGAAATCTGGCGCAGCCGACGACAGCGAGCAATGCGGCGGCAACGATAAAAGAGTTGGCTGTCGAATTTCTTCTCATAAGAATGCCTCCGTTGGAGATCCTCTCGCTGGGAATCAGCCTGTCCGCTCACGGCTGTTGGTGCAACTTGGCAATGCCGAGGGCCTTCAGGATCGCTTTCTCGTAGTAGGGCTCGCTCACGCCCTTTTTCATCTTGTGGAGGAAATATTTTTCCAGGGCGACCTTGGCGAGATGCACCCATTTGCCCTTCTTCGCCCAGGTGACGTCGCGCGGCGCCATCTGCGGCAAGGCCACGAAGGCCACGCCCGTGTCGCCCATGTCGGCCAGACAGATCGCGTTCCAGGTCGCCGTCTCGCGTTTGGGGTTGTTCTCGATGTCCGCCTTGATGTTGTGCACGGCCGCCGAAACCATCGACTCGATCATGTAACCGGTCTTGGGCGCGCCGGTCGGGACCGGGGTCTGCTCGACCGGCGGGATCGCCACACACACGCCGACCGCGTAGATGTTCTTGTACTTCGGATTGGCCTGGTAGGCGTCGATGTTGACGAAGCCTTTCGGGTTACACAACCCGGGTGTACCCGCCACGGCGTCCACGCCGGCGAACGGCGGGATGAACATTGAATAACGGAAGGGAATCTCCTGGCCGTCTTCGAGCAACAGCTTGCCAGGCTGGACTTCCTTGATCGCCACGTTCGGGATGGCCTTGATCGAGTGCTCCGCGAACTCGTCTTCCATCAAACGCCGGGACTTGCCCACGCCGCCCAACCCCATGTGTCCGATGTAGGGCTCGGCCGTGACGAAATACATCGGCACTTTCCGGCGCAGTTTCTTCTTGCGCAGGTCCGCATCCAGGATGAACGCCATTTCGTAGGCCGGTCCGAAGCAGGAGGCGCCCTGCACCGCACCCACCACGATCGGCCCCGGATCTTTGAGAAACGCCTGGTACGCGCCCCAGGCCTGCTCCGCGTGGTCCACGGTGCAGACCGACTGAGTGTAGCCGCTCGGCCCCAGTCCCGGCACCGCAGAAAAGTTCAGTTTCGGCCCGGTAGCAATGATCAGGTAGTCGTACGGCACCTCGCCCTTGGCCGTGACGACCCGGTTCTGTTCGGGCTCGATCCGCTCCGCCGCGGCATGGATGAACTCGATCCCTTTTTTCTCCAGCACCGGGCCGAGCGGGAAGCTGATGTCCTTCCGTTTTCTCCACCCGACCGCCACCCAAGGATTGGACGGCACGAAGTGGAAGTAGTCCACGTTCGAGACCACCGTGACCTTGTGTTTGTTCCCCAGCAGCGCCTTGGCTTCATAAGCCGCCGGCAATCCGCCGATCGATGCGCCGATGATCGCAATGCGTGCCATGACCAACCTCCGGTTGGAATTCAGAATTAGCCCTGATCCGAAAATATTTCTCTCGGCAACAATGCCTTTCCCCGGTTCCCGAAAGGATCCTCTCCCTCGCGCGGGAGGGAGAGGAGACAGGTGAGAGTGGTATCCAAAAAGAACCCCCTCACCGCAGCCTCTCCCCCAATGGGGGGCGAGGAGAATAGAGGGCTCAAGGTCGGAAAGAATTTCGGATCAGGGTTGGATGTGAAGATCGTCATTGGCGGCCGACGACAAGGCGAATGCAAATCACAAGCGCTCATGCAGAACGGAGCCCTTGGTAGTCCCTCTGTGACCCATTGACCAATGACCTTGACCGTTGACCAGTGATTGAGAGGCCTGCCATGCGCGTCAAAAAACTGCTGCACACCCGCATGCGCGTCAGCGACATGGATGAGACGATCAAGTTCTACACCGACGTACTGGGTCTTGAAGTCCTGGAGCGGAAAACGTCGCCGCGCGGCTCGCACCTGGCTTTTCTTAAGGCGCCCAACGGCGAAGAACTGATCGAGCTGTGCAGCTTTCCGCCGAGCGGCCCGGTCAAGGTCCAGGAGGATTTGGTCCATCTGGCGTTCGAAGTCGACAACCTGGATGACACGATCCGGGCTCTTGAAGCCAAGCAGGTCAGGATCACCGACGGTCCGACCAGGACCTCCTCCGGCAGCCGCTTCATCTTTATCGACGCTCCCGACGGCTACGAGATCGAATTGATCGAACGGCCGCCGGGCACGGCGATCGTGTGAGAAATGTCATCGGCCAATGGTCAACAGTCAATGGTGAAACGGCCGATGACCCTTGACCAATGACCAGTGACCGTTTTCCCAATGAAAGGATCGAAGATGAAGAACGCCTTCTACCGTGGCCACGGCCTCGGTAACGATTATCTCGTGATGGACCCGAAGGAGTTGTCGTTCAAACTCACGCCCGCCAACGTCCGGGCGATCTGCGACCGCCATTGGGGCCTGGGCGGCGACGGCATTCTCGCGCCCGTCCCCTCCAAGAACGCCGACTTCGGCCTGCGCATCTTCAATCCCGACGGCAGCGAAGCGGAAAAATCCGGCAACGGCCTGCGCATCTTCGCCCGCTATCTGCATGCGACCGGCCGCGTCCGCCGGAAAACCTTCAGCGTGGACACGAAGGGCGGACGGGTTGCGGTCGAGCTGCATCTGGATCGGTATGGAGAGGCCAGCGCCGTGACGGTCGAGATGGGGCGGGCCTCCTTCGAGCCCGACGCGCTCCCATGCAAACTGTCCGTGGACGAGCTGATTAACCAGCCGATCACGGTCGCCGGACAAGACCTCCGCTTTACCGGCGTCAGCGTCGGCAATCCCCATTGCGTCGTCTTCAAGCCGAAGGGAGCGGAGTGGACGCGAGACGAACTTCTCCTCCTCGGTCCGGAACTCGAAAATCATCCGCTCTTCCCCAAACGAACCAACGTCCAGCTCGCCGTGCCGACCGGTCCTCGGGACATTTTCATACTGATCTGGGAACGGGGCGCGGGAGAGACCCAAGCCTCCGGGTCCTCTTCCTGCGCCGCCGCCAGCGCGGCCGTGCGGTTGGGCCTGGTGCGGAGCCCGGTCACCGTCAGGATGCCGGGCGGCGCCTTGCGCATCGACGTGGACCGGGACTTCGCCCTCACCATGCAGGGACCCGTCGCGGAAGTGGCGCGCGGCACCCTGAGCCCGGCGTTCGTGCGCACATTACGCTGACGAGTCAACGGTCATTGGTCACGGGTCAATGGGAACGGACAAAACCAGAGGCAATAGGGTCAAGACATTCCAGGACTTGGAAGTCTGGCAAGTAGGAAGAAGGATTCGCAGCCAGCTTTATGGAGTAGCCAACCGACTCCCTGATTGTGAACGCTATAACCTATCAGCGCAGATCAGAAGGGCTGCAGTCTCACTGACTTCGAACGCTGCGGAAGGATATGGGCGTTCTCATTTCAAGGAGAATGTTCAGTGTTGTCGCATCTCCAGGGGCTCGGCCTATGAGTTGATTGACCATCTCATTGCGTGCCAAGATGAGCGTTATCTGAAAAAGGAGGTAGCCCAAGACTTACACCGCGAACTGGTAACGTTTTTGCGCCTTCTGAACGGATACATTCGCAGCATCGGCAGGCCAACAAGTGGTCAATAGTCAATGGTCATTACTCATTGGGGGCAACGAAGCAAGCCGATTGCCATTGACTGTTGACCATTGACCATCTTAACCGTTGACCAATGACCCCTGAACTCCAATCCAAGCTCGACCGCCTTCCCGAGCAGCCGGGCGTCTACCTGATGAAGAACCGGCGGGGGGAGATCCTGTATATCGGCAAGGCCACCGTGCTGGCCGACCGCGTGCGGTCGTACTTCCAGCGCGGGAGCGATCACACGCCGAAAACCACCGTGCTGGTCGGTCAGGTCGCGGACATTGAAACGATCGTCACCCGATCGGAACTCGAAGCCCTCATCCTCGAAAGCAACCTGATCAAACGCCACCGTCCCCGATTCAACGTCGTCCTCCGCGACGACAAGCAGTATCCCTACCTCCGCCTGCCGATCAAGGAGAATTTCCCGCGTCTGTCGATCGTCCGCCGCGTGCAGAAAGACGGCGCGCTCTACTACGGCCCGTACACCCCGGCCGGCGCCCTGCGCGAAACCCTGAAGGTCATCCGCAAGGTGTTCCCCCTCGCCACCTGCGAGATCGACATCGACGGAAAGGCCGAGCGCGCCTGCATTGAGTTCGAGATCAAGCGATGCATGGCGCCCTGCATCGGCAACCAGACCCGCGACGAGTATCACCGGATCGTCAAGCAGGTCCGGCAATTCCTGGAAGGGCGCGACACCGAGTTGCTGGAAGACCTGCGCGCCCACATGCACGCGGCGGCCGAGCGGGAAGACTTCGAAGAGGCGGCCCGGCTGCGCGACCGGATCTTCAAGATCGAGCGGACCTTGGAGAAACAGCGGATCACCCAGACCGCTTCGACGGACCAGGACGTCATCGGGCTGGCGCGGCAGGGAACGGCGGTCGATCTCCAGATGCTGTTCGTGCGCGGCGGCCTGCTGATCGGGCGCAAGGATTTTTTCTGGACCGAGTCGGCGGAGGCGAGCGACGAAGAACTCGTCCGGTCGGCTATCGAGCAGTTTTACAACAAGGACGGTCTCCCGCCGAAGGAGTTGCTGGTCCCGACCGAGTTGGGGGACGCGCCGCTGATCGAGCGGTGGTTGTCCGAGAAAAAAGGCGAGACCGTGCGGGTGTTCGCGCCGGAGCGGGGAAAGAAACACCAGTTAGTCCAACTCGCGGAGGAAAACGCGGCCGCGGCTCTCGCCGACCATCTCCGCGACGAAGAGACCGATCGCCTGGCGACGGAGGAACTGAAGCGCTTACTCCGCCTCGACAAGGTTCCGCGCCGCATCGAAGGATTCGACATCTCCAACACGATGGGCGACCAGTCGGTCGCCTCGCTCGTCGTGTGGGAGGACGGCCAGGCCAAGAAATCGGACTATCGGAAGTTCCGCATCCGGACCGTCGCGGGAGCGAACGACTTCGCCAGCATGAGGGAAGCGGTGATGCGGCGTTACGGCCAGGCCTGTGGTGAGCAAGGCCGAACCACCGGAGATCTGCCGCTGCCGGACCTCGTCTTGATCGACGGCGGGCTGGGCCAACTCGCCGCCGCGATGGAGGGCTTGAAGCAAGTCGGGCGCGCGGAGCTGCCGATCATCGGGCTGGCCAAGGCCCGCGGCGAGAAAGAAGAGCGCGTCTTTCTCCCCGGCCGCAAAAACCCCGTCATACTCAATCCGTCTTCGCCCGCCACACACCTGCTCCAACGCATTCGCGACGAGGCCCACCGGTTTGCCATCGCCTACCATCGAAAGCTCCGAGGAAACGCCCTGGTCGCGTCACGGCTCGACCAGATCATCGGGATCGGCGAGATCCGGCGGAACACTCTGCTCAAGACCTTCGGCAGCCTGGAAGCCATCGCTCAGGCGACGGACGAAGAACTGAAGCACGCGGGCCTCGACAGCAAGACGGCGGTCGAGGTTCGGAAGGCGCTGTCTCAAACTTAACCGTTCGTTGTAAGCCGATAACTTACGTAGATCTCTCCTCAGTCGGAATGCTTCCGCGTGAAGGGGAGCGACTCTTGCGCCGAGAACGGCGGGGGACTATAATCCGGCCGTCTCCGGAAGAGTCTTACGCATATCTCCGCTCCCCAGCGTGACGGTGAACAACCACCCCGGCTCGAGTATTCGGTTTACGGGAGGGTGACCGATGGGGCAGTTCAGAACGCCTTTCCCCGCCAGACTCTTCACCGACTTCTCCAAGCGCGAACTTCAGGACTTTCTCGAAATCTTCCACTATTCCGTTGAGGCCGAAACCAACGAAGACGTAGTCGGTGTGCTGCGCCTTCTCCAAAACATTGTGCCCTGCCCTCACATCATCGGGGGGCTGGTGCGTGTAGACCAGACTGGGCGGGTTAAAGAATTTGCGAACGTGCTCAACATCAGTTACCCCAACGACTGGCTCCACCGATACGCCCAAAATGGGTATGCGCAAGTCGATCCTGTTCTGAATTCTCTCATGACCAGCCTGGAGACACAGGTTTGGGAGCATACGTATCAGAACGTGACCACCACCAAGCAGAAAGAATTCATCGAAGATGCGAAATCGTTCGGGTTGGTGAACGGCGTCACGACCGGCTCGCTGGAAGCCCGGCGCGGTTTGGCGAGCTTTTTCTCCTTCGCCGGCGGCGAATCCAGCGATAACCAGCGCTACGCAGGCATTCTGGAATACGTCATCCACCATCTGCACCAAGCCTTGGTCAAGAACGTGCCGAACCCCGCCTACAACCGCGTAAACGGCCTCTCCTCCCGCGAACTTGCCGTCCTCAACTGGATGAAGGACGGAAAGACCAACTGGGAGATCGCTCGCATCCTGGGTGTCACCGAACGCACCGTCCGCTTCCATATCGAGAGCATTTTCATCAAGCTTGACGTGACTTCAAGAACCCAGGCGGTCGCGATGGCCGTCGAAAGCGGCGTCTTGACGGCCACTTGACCGCCGTTCCTTCGCTCTGCAGTTCGATTCCTGTCTCAGGCCTTCACTAATTCTCCGCTGATCGGGACCGTATGCTCTGCCTTGACCTCGGCTGTCTGTAGCGCGGCCGCCTCGCCACGAACCTCCGCGTTGTCCAGCGTCGTAATCCACTGCAACAACTCCGGGTGCTTCCGCGCGCTCTCCGCTCGGAACTGATCCCAGTCCAACATCGCCGCCACGGAAACCGCACCGGCCGGCGGCAGCGTCACGACCGGGCTGATCGGCTCGCAGGGAAAGCCGATCGCGCGGAGCACACGTAGAAACCGCTTCTCGACGACCATATAGAGGTACCGGACATCGTTGAAGATCGACCACTGATACACGCCTTTGAATAACGCCAGCATCATACGGGACGAGAGTCCCTTATCGTGAATGCCCGGATCCACAGTCAGCCGTGTGATTTCCACCGTATCCGGCTCTTTCCGAAGACGATATCCGGGAAGCAAACAGGGTCGGAACTCCGACTCCAACATGAACGGCCCGGGCGGCGCCAGGATACGAAACAAGCCCGCCAGGGTCCCATTGTCCATGAACAGACCGACCGATGTTGCCCAAGCGTCATAAGAATCCACCTCCAATTCGATGGGCGAGGCCGGCACCCATTGCAGCCGGTCGACAAAGACTTTGTGGCGCAACCGATAGGCCTCCACAAGATCTTGTCGCTCCGTGAGCGTTTTGACCAAAAACCGCCCCTCATAAAACGCGATCTTCCTCCAGCCCTCCATGACCGCCTCCCTTCTTGTGCGCAAGAATGCGCTGTCAGGGAACCCGTGATGGTCGAAATTCCATGTTTTGTCACCTGGCGGAGTCGCCAGGTGTGCCGGCCGGTTTTCTTTGGCATGCTGGAGGGAAGAAACTGCCCGGTTTTTACCCCTAGTCGGAGGAACCCATGGACAGGCACAGCGGCAAATCCCTTCACGTGTATATCGTAGACGATCACGAAGTCGTGCGGGCCGGATTACGGGCCATCCTGGAATCCGCTCCCGACATCACCGTCGTCGGTGAAGCGGGCGCCAGAACGGAAGCGGTCCGGGAAATCGTTCGCCTGACACCCGATCTCGTGTTGATGGACGTGCGTTTGAAACGGAGCAGCGGCATCGAAGCCTGCCGGGATATCCGGAGAGTCTGCCGCGAAACCCGTGTCCTAATGCTCACCGCCTTCACCGAGGAAGACCTTGTCCTCGACGCCGCGTTAGCCGGCGCCCACGGCTATCTTTCCAAGTTCGCGAGCAGCGCGGCCCTGATCAGCGCGGTGCGAGCGATTGCGGCAGGCCGGACGGTTTTCGACAGGACGATCGCAGGGCGGGCGTTCGAGATGAAACCTGTCCTCGCCACGAAACCTAGGACTGGGCCGGAGAGCCTGACCGCGCAGGAACAGCGTGTCCTGACGCTGGTCGCGGAGGGTAAGACCAACAAGGAAGTCGCGGCCGAACTCGACCTGAGCGAAAAAACCGTCAAGAACTATCTCGCCAATATCTACGACAAGCTCAACATTTCGCGTCGCGCACAGGCTGCCGCTCTCTATGCCAGAGGGATGAGGGCGGTCACTCAATACACCGTGCGAACACACTGACATCGGCGCGGAGCCGGCATTTCGGGGGCTCCACGCGCGACAGTCGTTGCTGCCTACGCTGTAATCGTCGCCGGACCAGCCGCGCCCGGGGTTCGTTTATTCCATTCCCTCCGCCCGGCTCCCTTGAAGCCTTTTCGGCGGCAGGCGGCGCTGTCTCGTTTGCCGGAGCGAATTGACAGATGGCCGTTGTCTCACTAGGATACGGCCCCTGAATGCAGCCGGATACGGTAGACGTCCGAACGTGTAGAGACCCGTTGATCCTTCCGCCCGTCACCCCGTGCAGCGAACGCGATCCGCCGATCAGCGAGAAGACAGCATGTCCAACGTGACGCATTCCACTCACTCACCGGGCACGGCCACGACCTCAACTGCGGCGACCACGGACGTCGCCGGCCGCGTCGAGCGCGGATTCGAGGTTATCGTGTTCGCCAGCCGGTGGATTCAAGCGCCGCTCTATGCCGGCCTGATCGTCGCCGAACTGCTCTACGCGTACAAGTTCCTGGTCGAGCTGTGGGAGATGATCCACAACATCCGCGAACTGACGGAAACGATTTTCATGCTCGGCGTCTTGTCCCTCGTCGATATCACGATGGTCGCCAACCTACTGACGATGGTCGTGATCGGCGGCTACGCGACGTTCGTCAGCAAGCTCGACCTGGAGGGGCACCGAGACCGGCCGGACTGGCTCAGCCATGTGGACCCGGGCACCATCAAGGTCAAGCTGGCGGCCTCGCTGATCGGCATCTCCAGCATTCATCTCCTGAAAGCCTTCGTGAACGTGAGCAACGTGCCGCCCGAACACATCAAGTGGCAGATCTTCATCCACATGACATTCCTGGGCTCCGCCATCCTGCTGGCCTGGACCGACAAGCTGATACAAAAGGATCGCAAGCATTGAGCCGCCGACTCGGCATCATCCTCGTCCATCAGTCTGCCACGCACGAGCGAGATGGTACGGAGTCGAGTCGAAACGCCGGGTGCCGCAGTGTCCGGCGCCACCCGTCAACTCTGCCGGCACCTCGTTCTTCACCACCTGCGCTCGATGCGCACAGTCTTGTCCGCCACGCGGCGGCGGTTCGTGACGTGTTCGCAGGTGCGCCGCTGGCGCGTTCGGCACGAACCACGAGACCCTGGCAGGCACACGAGAAACGGTGGACAGCCTGACCGCCCAGCCCCCACCGAGCGCCAACGCGCTGGCCCTCTCCGAGCAACGGACGCGTGAAGGCAGTCCTTCTGCACGCAGGGCGGCCACCCTGCAGCATGAAAGTCGCCCCTCACCCCAACCCTCTCCCGCCGGGGGAGAGGGAAGTGCTGATGTGTTCCCTCCTCCTCGATGGGGGAGGGCTGGGGTGAGGGTGAGCTGACGGCTGATAGCTGGCGACTCACGGCTATTTCATTGCAGCAGGCATGGCGGGAAAATGACGGAGGATCATATGAGTCCGCTCACGTGGTTGGGCTTCGGCTTGGCGTTGTTTACGACCGGTTGCTTTGCGCAGATCGAAACACTCCCCTCGTACGGCGGCCCGCCCCTCTTCGCGGCGCCGCCTGAACAGAACCTGCTGGTTGGCTTGGCCGTGTCCGGCGGCGGCAGTCGCGCGGCGGTCTTCGCCGCCGGCACCCTGGAAGCATTGGCCGAGGTCCCCGTTCAAACCGCCCAGGGTCCGCGGAGCGTGTTGGAGACGGTCGGGTACATCTCCAGCGCCTCCGGCGGCAGCCTGGCGACGGCCTACTACGTCGCAAAGAAACCGCCGAAATCCGAGCCGGTGCTCGGCGAACAGGGTCTCTCGCCGGCGTACCGTCGGTTCTTCGAGTCCTTCAAACTGGACATGCAGACGAACTTCCAGCTCCGGGCTGCAATCCGCCAGGTCCTTCAGTTTCGGGCGTTCAACCCTTCGAAGTTCGCCTACTCGTTCGCGGACGTCTGGGACGTCGGCTTTCTCGGCGGCATGACCTTCTCGCAACTGTATGAGCGCGAACTGCGCGGCGACAGCCCGCGCGTGATCCTGAACGGCACGTCTTACAATACCGGGCGGCGCTTCGTGCTCACGACGTTGCCGGCGTCCGAGTTCGATTATGACTTCGTCGGCCGGCTGATCGCGGATCTCAAGAGCCGGCCGGGTCGGGTGACGGAAGAAGGGCTTGCCCTCATCGCCAAGAGCCTCGAGGGAGCGAAGGAGCAGTTCCTACCTTCCACGTTCCAGGAGATCGGCGGCGATCCCCGCAGCCTCCGGCTCTCGTCGGCCGTCGCGACCTCCGCCTCCTTCCCGCCCGTCGTCGGCCCGGTGACCTATCACGTGGCGGGAGCCGGCACCTATCATCACATCGGCGACGGCGGCTTGTTCAACAACCTGGGCACCGAATCGTTGACCACGGTGTTCCTGATGAAAATCTCTCCCGACCCGGGCGAGACGCGCAAGGGCCTGATCATCGTGATCGACGCTTCGTTCCCGTTCGACGCGGGACGGTATGAATTGGACGGTACCCCCAAAGGCTTCGGAGTGTTCAAGGACGATCCCTCCCGGATCGTCGGTATCATGGAGGAACGGGCCAACAGCTACCAGGCGATGCTCTGGCACAGCCTGCGCGTGCGGGGCGGCGTGCTGCCCGAGTTCGGCAACCTGCGGTTCGTGGTGCTGAAGCACACCGACGCCGACTGGGAAGGATACGGCGACCTGCCGGACGCCTGCCGGAACGAGTTCCCGCGCACCGCCACGCCGGAGCAGATCAAGCAGGCGGTGAACCTGATTCCCACGCTGTTCAAGATCAAAAACGACTGCCACGGCGCGCTGCTGATCAAGGCGGCGCAGAAGGTCGTCGGCAAATCCCGGCATCGGATCATCGGATTCTTCGAAACCCGTCGATCGTGACGGCAACAGAAGGAGCGTCTATGACCGAGCACGTCGTCCACACAGCCGGCACCAAAGCAGTCCCGCCGCCGGCGCCGCAACCGGGTCCCTGGCAGCGGCTCAGGCGTCCTCCGTTCACCGTCAAGAATCTCCTCTCCGATCTGCTCGCCATCACCTCGGTGCTGGGACTCGCCTGGAAGTTCGACCTGATCACTCCCTATCTCTATCTGTTTCTGGGGGTGTGTGTTGATGGCGGGGTACTGGTTCTGGAGGTTCCGCCGGGTGGCGGGCAAGGATCAGGTGCGACTGGTGCGCGCGCTGGCGGGGAACGGTCGCCGACTGTTCGCCGTTTTGTATGCGCTCGTGGGACTCTACGCTCTTCTTCGATTTCACCAGGTGGCCGAACGAGCGGCGATCGCGGTCGGTTGGGGCGTGGTGGGCTGGCTGATCGTTCGGCCTCTCATCACGGAGGGAGCGCGCACGGAAAAACTCATGATGCGGAGCTTCACGATCGGGAGTTCCATCCTGGCCGTCTGGACGATCGCGTCGCTGGCCTACGATCCGTTGAGTTTTTGGATCAGCCCGCGTCAGAACCGGGCGCCGAACCCGACCGTCTACGAGGAACGGGAACACCTTCGGCAAGCGGAAGCGCCCGACGTGACGATCGCGGTCGCGCTTTCCGGGGGCGGATACCGAGCGGCGTCGATTCACACGGGAGTGCTCAAAGCGTTGGAAGCGCACCGCATCCCGATTCATTACCTCTCGACGGTATCCGGCGGCTCGATCATCGGCTCGTACTACGCGATGGGGCACACCCCGCAGGACTTCGCGGAGCTGCTCAGCCGGAAGAAGCCCGGTCTCCCGAACGATCTGTTCCATCTGTGGAACCTGTTCGGCGCGCTCGTGATGCCGGGGAGAAGCGACAGCGACACCTATGCGCGACACTTCGCCCATCTCTACTTCGGCGACACGCGCCTCAGTCAGATCAGGACCCCGACCCTGCTGGTCAACGTCACTGATTATGTCTCGGGTGAACGGGAAGTCTTCTCCAGCGATCGCGCGTCGGGGACAGCGGACGTCCGTCTCGCCGACGCCGTAGCCGCCAGCGGCGCATTTCCAGGAGCCTTCGAGCCGAAAAAAGTCGGCAACCGGCACTATATGGACGGAGGCGTCGTGGAGAACCTGGGGTTGGAGGGCCTGCGGCAGTTCCTCTTGTCGGACAGCCAGCCTTCGAAGCCGGACATCCTCATCATTTCGGACGCCAGCAGGGAGGACAAGGACACGGACTCCGGCGAAAAACGGTTCCGCTTTCAACTCCTGAAAGACGCGAGTTCCGCTTCGTACCAGGCGCTCCGTTTACATCTCTATCGGATCTACACCGATACCAGCTATCACCCCGAGGACGACCACAGCCTGGTGCAACCCTATTTCCAGCAGCATTCGCACATCTACGGCACCGTGGGAAAACATGACGACCACCTGTTCGTGTTCGTGCTCAACGGCACCAGCCAGGCGGAGCGACGCTACATGGAGCGGCGAGGGGAAGAGGACGCAGCCAAGGGGTTTTCGCCGGAGGACGGATCGGTGATCAACGGACACACCGCAGAAACCGTCGCGAACATCGCCACGTTGTCGGAATTGACCAAGGCGCAGGTCGTCCAGGGAGTCTGGGTCGGAGAGACCATCGCGGCCAAGTACGCGGGAGCCATCCGCTGCACCTTGCAGCACCTGCGTCGAGCCAAGTTGGAGAAACAGGCGATCGATCCGGAGAAGGTCCGAACGGATTGCGGCACCGCCTCCCTTCAACCATGAGCCGGCAGCGAGCGGCGAACAGCTCAGAACTGGCCGTCATGAGCTCGAGGCTTACCCCGCGGAATGCCCCACCCTCCCCTCCCCCTTGAAGGGGGCCTTCGACAATCGTTCGACTGAACCCGCGCCGAGGGTTCAGTCGAGTGAGGGGCGGGTGGGGGTGAAGCTACCGGCCGTTTGCTATTTGCTGCAGACTGGTTTCAGACAGAGTTAACCCTGATCCGAAGATATTTGTCTCGGCAACAATGCCTTTCCCCGGTTCCCGAAAGGCTCCTCTCCCTCCCGCGTGAGGGAAAGGAGACAGGTGAGGGTGGTGTGCGAGAAGAACCCCCTTACCGCAGCCTCTCCCCCAAGGGGGGCGAGGAGCAGAGCGGGCTTAAGGTCGGAAAGAATTTCCGATCAGGACTAACCCTGATCCGAACATATTTGTCTCGGCAAAAGCGCCTTTCCCCGCTTCCCGGCCTCTCCCCTAAGGGGGCGAGGAGCAGAGAGGGCTCACGGTCGGAAAGAATTTCGGATCAGGATTAATACGCGGGCGTCAGCGCGCCGTGGGCGTCCTGCCAATGCGGCGCCCAGGCGAGCGCGACCAGGCGGACGGCGATATTGGTCTTGGTGGGCCGGAGCGCGATGGTCTCGAGCGGTTCGGTTAGTGGATCGATCTTGGACAGCAGGGTGTCCGTTTCCGCCTGAAACTGCATCTCCAAATCGGCGAGCTGCTTGCGGATCGCCTCGATGTTTTCCTCGGCGCGGGCGACGTCTTGGGCTTCCTTGATGGACCGGCCGATGCCCCGCGCCGCGGTCGTGGCCTTCCCCAGCGTGGTCGCGCTGATCGTCTTTCTGCCGAGAAACGCGCCCAGCACCGTCGAGCCGAATGAGATCGCCGTCTGCAGATGTTGCGCCTTGGCCTGCTCGGCTTCCCGTTCCTTGGCCTGTTCGGCGCGGCGAAGACGGTCCTGCAACGCGGCCATCTTGGGTCCGTACTTGCCGCGGAGTTGCTCCGTCACCTGATCCCGCCGCTCGTGCGCGAGCTGGTGGAGCCGGATGCGAAAATCCCGTTCGGTCTCGCCGGGCTTGGACACCTCCTTCAACGACGGGCTCCTGAACAACTCGATCTTCTGAGCGCGGTAGAGCCAGTTGGCGAAGTCCTTGCTCCACACATCGTAGCTCTTCCTCTTGGCGGCCGAGGAGGGAAGCGACTCATACCGCGCCGGGTCCTGTGGCACCCGTTTAAGATCGGCCACGGCCACGTCGGCTTCGGCGGCGTCATCCCAGTCCACCGCCACGGGCGCGTCGGTCACCCGCACGAGAAACACGCGATCCTGGGAGACGTCCGCACCCACCTTCGCGTCCGCCATCCGGATCTGCGCCGCCCCCAGCAGTCTCGGTTGATAGACCAGATCAGCGCCTGTCGGACGGGCGCCGCGGACAGGGATGAAATATTGTGGAATGTCGGGCGACAACAACGGACGTGAAACGTGACGCGTGACGCGTGACGCGTCAGGCGTAGACGGAGGCTTCTGACCTCTCTCGCCTAACGTTTCACGCCTCACGCTTAACGCATCACGCTTTACGGGGTCCATCAACTTCTTGATCTGGTCGCGCGTGAGCGGGCCGCGCAGGTAGGAGAGCGTCCAGCGGGTTTCGAACACGACCGGCGCATCTTCATGGATGTTGTGCATCAGGAAGATCCGGCTGCCCAGCCCGGCCAACAGGTGTTCCATCTTTTGCCGGTCGAAGCGCTTGCCGCCGCCGGTCGCCGCACCTTCGAGTCCTTCCAACACGCGCGCTTTGTCCCGCTCGGTCTGCAGGCGGCCGATGAACCACGTGCCGGCATTCGCCAGGCCTTTGTAATCGAGATCGACCGGGTTCTGGGTGGCCAGTACAACGCCGAGTCCGAACGCGCGGGCCTGTTTGAGCAGGGTGAGCAGCGGTTGCTTTGAAGGTGGGTTGGCGACCGGCGGGAAATAGCCGAAGATCTCGTCCATATACAGGATGGCGCGGAGGATCGTCGTGCCCGCCCGGGTACGAACCCACCCCAGCGTCTGGCTCAGCAGCAGCGTGACGAAAAACATGCGCTCGGCGTCGCTCAGGTGGGCGATCGAAAAGATCGCGATCCGGGGCTTGCCTTCCGCGGTGTATAACATCCGGCCGATGTCCAACGCGTCGCCTTCCAGCCAAATCGAAAAGCCCGGCGCAGCCAGCAGATTGTTGAGTTGCATGGCGAGCGCGAACCGGTCCTTCGCAGGATAGAACGATTCCAGATCGAGCACGCCTACGTGAGAGACCGGCGGCGCTTGAATCTGCCGGATCAGCGTGGCGAGGTCCAAGTCCTGTCCCTGCTTCCACGCCGTCTCCAGGATGGTTGAGATGAGGATATGCTCGCGGCTCGTGATCGGATCGGCCTCGATACCCAGGAGACCCAGCAAGCCGGTCGTGGTCGTGCCGATCCGTTCGCGCAAGAGTTCCGCGTCGTCGAGGATGTCGCCCGAAGGGGCTGCGAACGACTTGACGATCGACACCGGCAGGCCAGCGGTACTCCCCGGCGTGTAGACGACGAACTCGGCGGCATCCCGCAGGCGCCGGATGCGGGTTCCGTCCTGTCCCCACTCGGCCAGGCCCTTCTTCCACAACTCCGCCTGCTGCCCGGCGTAGTCCGCCGGGGACAGGCCCTTGTTGCGCGCCTCGGCTTCATTGATCCAGGGCGCGAAGTCTTCAGCGCGCAGCTCGGGGAAGGTCAGGAGAAGATTGGCCAGGTCGCCTTTCGGATCGATGACCAGGGCGGGGATACCGTCGAGAGCGGCCTCTTCCAGCAACCCGATGCAGAGGCCGGTCTTGCCGCTCCCGGTCATCCCGACGCAGACGGCATGCGTGACCAGATCCTTCGAGTCGTAGAGCAGCCAGCCCGGCTTGGGCTTCTTTTTGGCCGGGTCATACGGACGGCCGAGATAAAAGGCGCCGAGCTTTTCGAACTCTTGCATCGCTCCGTGGTATGACAATAAACCCGACGCGAGAGGGCGGAGCCACACCCCCGGCACTCTTCCCGCCTCGCCCATCTCCGACTTCATGCTGCATGGGGTGCGCCAAAGGCTCGGGCATCCCCACCGCGGAATATCGAGACGGCCGGTTTAGGCAAGGACTGCCGGCCGGCTCACCGCCTACCGCGAACGACCTGTGATCGGGTCCTCCCAGCGCAACCCCGGGAAGCGGGAAAAATCGGCGTCAGTGGAGCACAACACCAGACCATGCTCGATGGCCAGGGCCGCCAGATGGGCGTCGGGAACCAGATTCGGGCGTCCCGCGGCGTGAGCAAGGAGTGGACCCAGGACCTCCTGATGCCGCTCCGTGGGCGTGGGCACCCAGGATGGGGAACAATCCAGCCATTCGATCACTTGCCGCCAGGCATCCTGCATCGGTTCGGGTCGTTCAAACACCCGGGGGTTGGAAACCAGTCGAAGAAAACTCAGGAGACTCGGCCAGGGCAACCCGACGGGAGCGGTCCCATTGAGTCGCGCATCCAGCCATGCTCGTGCAGCCTCGTGTTGCGGCAGCGACGACACATGGGCGTACACCAACAGGTTCGCATCGACCAGGATCACCGAAACGCGTCGTTCTCCGCGACGGCCAGCACTTCCGCAACGTCGTCGATGCCGCCGATCAAACAGCGTCCGAGCGGCACCGCTGCCGTGTGATAAGGCGTCCGTGGCCCTGCCGGCGCCGCCAGGTGCTTCAACCCCTCTCTGAGGGCCTCGTTGATCAGCTCCTTCAGCTTCGCCTCCTTGCGAACCTTCCGCAACCGGCGAAGCTGAGCCGCCACATCGTCATCCAGCGTCAACGTCGTTCTCATGCATCAAAGCATAAATACCGTGATGTCAAGATGTCAAGCTGGCGACTCACCTTCCAATCCCCGCCTCTCGGAGCACCTGTCCCGTGTACGACCGCTTCGATTTGGCCATCTCCCGCGGCGTTCCTTCGGCCACGATCTCGCCGCCGTGATCGCCGCCTTCCGGTCCCAGGTCGATGATCCAGTCGGCGTTCTTGATAACGTCCAGGTTGTGTTCGATGACCACGACCGTGTTGCCGGCTTCGACCAACCGGTTGAGCACGTCCAGCAGGCGCTGGATGTCGGCGAAATGCAGACCGGTGGTCGGTTCGTCCAGAATGTACAGGGTGCGGCCGGTGGCGCGTTTGGACAATTCGCGCGAGAGTTTCACCCGCTGCGCCTCGCCGCCGGACAGGGTCGTGGCGGACTGGCCGAGCTTGATGTAGTGCAGCCCCACGTCATGCAGCGTCTGCAGTTTCGCCTTGATCAGCGGGATAGGTTCAAAAAATTCCAGCGCCTCGTCCACCGTCATGTTCAGGATGTCCGCGATGCTGCGGCCCTTATAGTGGATGTCCAGCGTCTCTCGGTTGTACCGCTGGCCCTTGCAGACCTCGCAGGTCACATAGATGTCCGGCAGGAAGTGCATCTCGATCTTGATGAGGCCGTCCCCCTGGCAGGCTTCGCAGCGACCGCCCTTCACGTTGAAGCTGTAGCGGCCGGGCTTGTACCCGCGGACGCGCGACTCCGGGAGATTCGAAAACACATCGCGGATGAACGTAAACAGGCCCGTGTAGGTCGCCGGGTTGGAGCGCGGCGTCCGGCCGATCGGGGACTGGTCGATGTCGATCACCTTGTCGAGCGCCTCGACACCCTGCAATTCTTTACAGCCGTCAAGCCTCACCGCATCTCCACTCCGGACTTTTCGCCCCTCTTCGTGACGCGTGACGCGTGACGCGTGACGGGAAGGCGGCTGAGGGCTGATGGCAGATTGCTTGGTTCCCAGGAGCTGCGACAGCGAATGAAAGAGCACCTCGAGAACGAGCGTACTTTTTCCCGAGCCCGAAACGCCGGTGACGCAGGTGAACAGGCCGAGCGGAAAACGGGCCGTGATACCCTTGAGGTTGTGTTTGCGCGCCCCCACGACCGTGAGAAAGCCCTTCGGTTTGCGCTCTCGATGCGGAAGCGTCACCGAGAGATCGCCGCGCAGGTAGCGGCCGGTGAGGGAGTCCTGATTCGCCATGACGTCCGCCGGCGTCCCTTGGGCGATGATCCGGCCGCCGTGCGCGCCGGCCCCTGGCCCCAGGTCCAGGATGTGGTCCGCCGCCCGCATGGTTTCCGCATCGTGTTCGACGACGATGACCGTGTTGCCCATGTCGCGCAGGCGCAGGAGCGTCTGCAGCAGCCGCCGGTTGTCCCGCTGATGCAACCCGATGGACGGTTCGTCGAGGATGTAGAGGACGCCGACCAGTCCGGAGCCGATCTGCGTCGCCAGTCGAATCCGCTGCCCTTCGCCGCCCGACAACGTCGCCGCCGGCCGATCCAGCGTCAGATAATCGAGCCCTACGTTGACCAGGAATCCCAGCCGTTCACGAACCTCTTTCAGAATGCGTTGGGCGATCAACGCCTCGCGCTCCGTCAACTTGAGGGACTGGAGGAAGTCCGCCGCCGCGCGGACGGAGAGTTGCGTCACGTCCGCGATCGACCGGCGGGCGATCTTCACGGACAGACTTTCCGGTTTCAGCCGCGCGCCCTTGCAGACGGAACACAGGTCGAGCAGGGTGAAATCCTCATCCTCGAAACAGCCCGGCGTCATGGCATAGCCGATGCCGTCGCAGGCCGGACAGGCGCCGTGCGGGCTGTTGAACGAAAAGATGCGGGGCGTGATTTCCGGGTAGCTGACGCCGCAGCGGATGCACGCTAGCCTCTCGCTATACAGGTAGGTCCTGCCGTCTTCGGTCAGCACCCCGACCAGGCCCCCGGCCAGCTTGAGCGAGGTCTCGACCGAGTCGGCCAGCCGCCGAGCCAGCGCCTCGCCGGATTTCATGACCAGCCGATCCACGATGATCTCGATCGTATGCTTTTTCTGTTTATCAAGCGTGATGTCTTCGCCCAGATCCACGAGGCGATCGTCGATCCGCGCCCGCACATAGCCGGCCCGGCGCATGTCCAAGAGTTCCTTCCGATATTCGCCCTTCCGTCCGCGGGCGATGGGCGCCAGGATCTGGAACTTGGTTCCCTCCGGCAGCTCCCGGATCGCGTCGACCATCTGCTGTACGGTCTGCGCGGTGATCTCCTCGCCGCAGTTGAAACAGAAGGGATGCCCGACCCGGGCGAACAACAACCGGAGATAGTCGTAAATTTCCGTGACGGTGCCGACGGTGGAGCGGGGGTTGTGGCTGGTGCTCTTCTGTTCGATGGAGATGGCCGGCGACAGTCCTTCGATCGAATCCACGTCCGGCTTGCCCATCTGTTCCAGGAATTGGCGGGCGTAGGCGGAGAGCGATTCGACATAGCGCCGCTGGCCTTCAGCGTAAATCGTGTCGAAGGCAAGAGAGGATTTGCCCGACCCGCTCAGGCCCGTGATGACGACGAGCTTGTCCCGCGGAATCTCAAGATCGAGATTCTTGAGGTTGTGCTCCCGCGCGCCGCGGATGACGATGGAGCCGGACATAGGGAGCGGGATTATATCATGGGGGCGAGGGACGAAAGCGTGCCCGTGTCAACGCCGGCGGCCGGGCGGCCGCCTGAGCGCTTCGCCCCAGCACGCCAGGAATGCGGTGACGAAGTCGTGTTCCTTGTCCGCCCCGACGGCCAACGGGGCCAGGGCCAGCGCCACCGTGAGGGCGAGGTGATAGCCTTCCGAACGGGAAGCCTCGGCGCGCCGGTAGGCGGGATGGGCGTCGTTCACGACAACAGTGGATTCGACCAGACGACCGAGCTCCGGATCGTCGGGCGCGGACTCAAACCGGATGGTCAGCCCGTAGCGCGCGGGGCGCGGCTTGCCGCGCGCGCCGGGAAGGACCGTATCGGTCGCGGGCGACTCCACCTCAGTCTCAGGCTGGGCCGGCGGTTGAGTCGGCTCTTCCGCTGGTCCTGGCTCTTCCGCCGGTTCCTGGAGATCCCGGCTTTCCGGCTGCTCCGCGTGCTGCTCACCGATCGCTTCCTCCGCCGATGGAGTGACCAGCGCGGCCATCGGGCCTTGCCCGTTCTGAGCCTCTCCTCCGCGGCCGATCGGCAGCCGCTTTTGCCCGCCGGCCCGTCGCTCGACGAGGGAGGCCAGCAGCGGAAAGTCCTCCGCCAGATCCACCAGCACCTGTTCGAGATCGCGTTCGACCGGCCGCACTTTCCGCCGGCGCACCTCTTCCGTGGGCTCGCGCCCGTCTCCCCACGCGGAGAGCTGCGCCGACACCGCCTCCTGCAGGGCTTTCCGGTACGCAAGATAGATCGCGCCGCGGGAACCGACGCGGACGAAATCGCCTTTATTGAGCGTGAGACAGGCGGCCAGCGCCGGCGCTTCGACCACGCCGCCGATCCGATCCGGCGCCGACGGGGTGAGGCCGAGCCAGTCCCAGCCTCGTTTGATGACCTTGCCGAACGTGCAGATCGCGATGCCGCGGCGATCCTCGGGCAACGGCGCCGGCTCCCGGACCAGATACCCGACCGCGGCCGGCTTGCGCTTGCGGGCCAGGCGCATCGCGATCGGCGCGGTGTCCGCCCCGCGCCGGGTCTCGGGCGGGAGCCGCCGGCCGTTCACTTCGAAGGCGACTCCCTTGGGATAGTGGGATATCAGGATGTCGGTGAATGCCGGATCGAGCAGCGACTGAAAGTGACGGCGGACGGTCGTCTCGACATACCCGTCATCGAGCAGGGGCGAGAGCGCGTTCTGGAGCTTGAGCCGGACGCCCGTCCCTCGTTCGACGACGAGGCCCGGGGGCGGGATCCACCTCCACGGCGCCCGATGCCGCGACGCCAGCGCCCATCGCGTCGCCACATGGGTCTTGCCCCGGCGCGTTTCGGTCACGACTTCTTCGCAGACCAACAGCCCGAGCTTGATGCCGACGCCGGCGAAGCCGATCCCCTCGCCGCGGGTCTTGGTGCTCGCCGCGAGGTCGTGATACCGGACGAGATCACGCCGCTGCATGCCGGACCCGTTATCCACCACGGTCAGCGTCGCTTGCGCGGGGTCGGTCTGCATGGAGATGCGCGTGGCGCCGGAATCCAGGGAGTTCGCCACAATCTCGGTCAGGATCGTTTCCTCGATCGCGCCCGGATAGGCATCGCGAAGGTCTTCCAGGAGGTGCAGCAGATCGACGCGGGTTTCGCCCATCGCAGCCCCGTGCGGTTGCGCCGAGTATTGGTGCCGCGCGCCGAAAGGTCAAGCGGTTTCTCAGCCGACTCCGATCCGCTCGCCTTGACAACGTCCGGAGGCGGGTGTTACGAGCAAGGCCCATGCTGCAGCTTGATGAACGGCCCGGGCGCGCGGAGGCCCCGAGCGAATCCTCGGCGACGACCGTGTCTTCCTGGTCCGGCAAGGCCCGCGAGGACGCGGTGCAGCGGATGTTCACCGCGATCGCCCGCTTCTACGACCTGAACAATTCCCTGTTGAGTTTCGGCCTCCATCACCGGTGGAAGCACCTCGCCGCCTCGTACGTACCGGCCGTCGAGAACGGGCGCGCGCTCGACATCGGCGCCGGCACCGCCGACTTGGCGCTGTTGATCGAACGCCGCGTGGGACCGAACGGCTACGTCGTGGCCACGGACCTGAACGCCGCCATGCTTCGGGAAGGCGCGCGGAAGGTCGCCCGCCGGGGCTTGAGCCGTCGCATCCCCTGCCTGCGCGCGAACGCGGAGGACTTGGGCTTCAAGGACGAGAGCCTCGACGCCGTGACCACCGGTTTCTGCGTGAGGAACGTCGGCAACCTGCCGCGGGCGCTCGGCGAGATCCATCGCGTGCTCAAGCCGGGCGGCCGGTTCGTGTGTTTGGAATTTTCCCAGCCGGTGCGGCCGTGGCTGCTGAGGCTCTACGATTGGTATTCGTTCCGGCTCCTGCCGCGCATCGGGACGCTGGTCGCGCGCGACAAGACCGGGGTGTATCACTATTTGCCGGCGTCGATCCGGACCTTTCCGGATCAGGACCGGTTCAGCGCCCTGCTGCGGGAAGCCGGCTTCCGGCAGGTGGAGTACCGCAACCTCAGCGGCGGCATCGTGGCGATCCACATCGCCACGAAGTAGCGAATTATCAATTCTGAATGCTGAATTATGAATCTTCGTGACCGACCGAATCAGCAATTCAGAATTCCTAATTCAGAATTCAGAATTCTATGAAGTCCATCCTCTACGTCTTCCTTCCGTGCAAGAAGGTCTATCCCATCGGGGTGACCTACCTGGCGGATTTTATCCATCGGCGGAAGCCGGAGGTGCGGCAGCGCATCCTGGACCTGTCGCTGTATCCGGAGAAAGAGCGGTCGCGCGTGCTGCGCGACGCGGCGTCGGCGTTTCGGCCGGACCTCGTCTGCTTTTCCTGGCGCGACATTCAGATTTTCTCTCCCCACGAAGGCGACGCCTCGCTGGAACATGCCTTTAATTTTTATTTCGCGAGCAATCCGCTCAAGCGGATCGTGGCGTCGGTCGCGGGGCTGAAGCAGCTCTACCATTATTACAGCCACATCCGCGCGAACCTGTCGTATCCCTGGCTGATCCGGCGGGAATTCCCGACAGCGCAGATCATGATCGGCGGCGGCGCCTTCACCGCGTTCGCCGATCAACTCATCGAAAAGCTGCCGGAAGGAACCATCGGCCTTCTCGGCGAAGGCGAAGAGGCGATCCTCAAGGTGGTCGAAGGGCGGCCGCTGGACGGCGAGCGCTATATCATCCGCGACGGCAAGCAGATCCTGAAGGGCGAGCAGCGCACCCCGGCCCTGTTGGATGCGCTCACGGTCGATCTCCCCTATTTGACCTCGATCTTCCCTCAGTACACCGAATACCTCGGCGAGGCGATCGGCGTGCAGACCAAGCGGGGCTGCCCCTACGACTGCGCCTTTTGCCTCTATCCCTATATCGAGGGCAAACGGGTCCGCTACCGGCCGCCGGAGATGGTCGTGCGGGATCTCTCCCAGCACTATCATCAGTGGGGCGCACGCCGGTTCTGGTTCACGGACGCCCAGTTCATCACGGGCAAAGAAGCCTACCCCCAGTGCACGGAGATCCTGGAGCGGATCATCAAGGAGCAATTGGAGATCGAATGGTCCGGCTACATCCGAACGTCGCTGATCACCCCGGACCTCGCCAAGCTCATGGTCCGTTCGGGGGTCGGAGACCTGGAAGTCGCCATCACCTCCGGGTCCCAGGAGGTCCTCAACAACCTGCACATGGGCTTCAAGCTGGAACGCCTCTATGACGGCTGCCGGTACCTGGCCGAAGCCGGGTTCAAGGGCAAGGTCATCCTGAATTACTCGCTGAATTCTCCGAAGGAAACCGAGGAAACTCTGCTGCAGAGCGTCGAGTCATACAAGGTGGTGGCCTCGATCCTGGGAGAAGACCGGGTCTTTCCGCTGATGTTCTTCCTGGGAATCCAACCGAACACCGACCTGGAGCACCGGCTCTTGGAGGAGGGCTATTTGTCCGCCGGCTACAATCCCCTCATGCTCACCCCAACCAGTATCCGGAAGCTGCTCTACAACCCGGCGCCGCTTAACAAGATCATTGCCAAGGCCTGCCTGGCCGCGTGGGAAAGAAAACATGGGAGTCGCGACCCTCGAGCCTGGACCGGCTCCCTCTCCCAGTCCCAGGCCAAGTATGCCGACGACAACCTGATCCGCGGCATCGAGGGCAACTCCGGCCGCGATGCGCTCCTCACCCTGGAAGAAATCCTCCGCTCCCGCAAATCACCCCGGTCCTCGACGCCGACGGTGGATCGACCTGCCGCTAGTTCAGTGAGCTCACCCTGATCCGATATTCTTTCCGACCGTGAGCCCTCTCTGCTCCTCGCCCCCTTGGGGGAGAGGCTGCGGTGAGGGGGTTCTTCTCGGACACCACCCTCACCTGTCTCCTCTCCCTCCCGCGGGAGGGAGAGGATCGTTTCGGGAAGCGGGAAAAGGCATTTGTTCCGAGACAAATATGTTCGGATCAGGGCTAGCTTTCTACCTCCTCTTCCTTCATGTAAGAATCGGGTGGCGTTGACCAGGGTGCCCCTGACCCGTTGCCAGGACCCACTTGCAACTGCGAGAGAGCAATGGATGCCCCCAGCAACGGGTACCCTCACAGCGGGGCCCGCGGGTACCCGCCTGGCGGGTGCGGGCGGGGTGCGGGCACGGTTGGGCTGGTCAACGACAGCACCCGATTATCGCCACCGCCTCCCTTGCAATCCCCGCAATTCCGGTGCTATTATCCGTGCTCATTTCGGCCCGGGACCATTTTTGTCTGGATTTTCTTGGGATTAGCTCCTGTCGGCCGATGGGTTCCTGAAGGAGGCGCCTCGATGTACAAGACGATCTATATCCCGGTCGACAATTCGGACCATTCCAACATGGCTGTTGACCTCGGGATTCAGCTCGCCAAAACCTTCGGCTCCAAGATCGTGGGCAGCCACGTTTATGCGGCCAAGATGCACGATAAGCGGTTCAAGCAGATGGAAGCCGGCCTTCCCGAGGAATACCACGACGAAAAGGAGCTGGATCGGCAGCGGCAAATCCACGACTCGTTGATCACCCGCGGATTACAGATCATCACCGACTCCTACCTGGATTACGTCGACAAGAAATGCTCCGAAGCCAACCTCCCCCTGGAGCGGCGCTCCCTGGAGGGACGGAACTGGAAAGTCCTCGCCGAAGACATCAATACCAACGGCTATGACCTGGTCGTCATGGGGGCGCTGGGGGTCGGGGCCGTCAAGGACAGCGTCATCGGGAGCAACACCGAACGGGTCGCCCGCCGCGTCCGCAATTCCGACATGCTCATCGTCAAGCAGACGCAGCCCATGACGGGCGGGAAGATCGTCGTGGCGGTGGACGGCAGTCCCTACTCCTTCGGCGGGCTTATGACCGGCATCGCCTTGGGCAAGGCGCTGAACAAACCGGTCGAAGCCATCTCGGCGTTCGATCCCTACTTCCACTACGCGGCCTTCCACAGCATCTCCGGGGTGTTGAACGAAGAAGCCGGCAAGGTCTTTCGTTTCAAGGAGCAGGAAAAGCTGCACGAGGAAATCATCGACAGCGGCCTGGCCAAGATTTACCAGTCCCATCTCGACATTTCCCGCGAGCTGGCGCAGGCCGAGCAGACCGACATCAAGACCACTCTGCTGGACGGTAAGGCCTTCGAAAAAATCATCCAGTACGTCCGCAAGGAGATTCCGTGGCTCCTCATCGTCGGCCGGATCGGCGTCCACAGCGACGACGACATGGACATCGGGAGCAACACCGAGAACCTCCTGCGCAGCGCCCCCTGCAACATTCTGATCTCCAACCGCAAGCATGTGCCGCCGATCGACACCCAGGCCGAGTACACCATCGCCTGGACCGAGGAAGCCCTGCGTCGGATGGAGAAGATTCCGGTCTTCGCCCGCGGCGTGGCCAAAACGGCCATCCACCGCTATGCGATCGAGAAGGGTCACACCATCATCAGCAACACGGTCGTGGACGCCGCCGTCGGCCACATCCTGCCGAAGGGCGCCATGGAAGCGATGAAGGCGCTCGGGGCGGGGCTCGATGCGTCCGGGATCGATCGCAACAAAATGCAGGCGGACGACGAAGTGGCGAAGGACCTCATGGGCTCCACCCTCAGTGGGATGATGACCGAGATCGTGCAGGAGAAGCCGAAAGTCAGCGCGGGCACGCAGGCGTATCTGGACCGGATGAGCCAGAACTATTTCGTCTGCGACGGCTGCGGCTACATCGGCAAGGGTGACACGCCGGTCAAGTGCCCGGTCTGCGGCGCGACGGGGGATCGGTTCAAACAGGTGGACAAGAGCATTTTCGAGGCGGCGGCCAGAGCCGAGGGCGGGCTGGAAACCGATGTGGCCTACGACGACGTGCCGATGCAATGGACCAAAGACGCGAAGGAAGCCATCCGGGCGGTACCGGCCGGGTTCCAACGTCGCCGCGCGAAGGCGAAGATCGAGAAGAGCGCGAGAAAGCTCGGCATGACCACGATCACGCTGGAATTCGCCGCCCCCATGATCAAGGAAGCCGCGGCGGAGGACTATACCCCCATCTTCGCCAACAAAGGCACCGGCACGGCGGCGGCCGCGGAAGCCAAACTGGCGGCGGCCGCGGAGATCCGGGAGCCCGGCCCGGCTAAGAGCGACCACGGCAATGGAAACGGCCGGACGGAGCCGGCCTCGCCGTACACCTGGACGCCCGAGGCTCAGGCCAGGCTCGAGCGGGCGCCCGAAGGCTTCATGCGCGACTGCACCCGCGCGCTGATCCAAAAGCACGCCGATAAGATCGGAACGACCGTGATCACGCTCGAAGTCGCCAACGAGGGGATCGAACAGGCCAAGGGCGTCATGCAAGAAGCGATGAAGACCGGCAACCTGAAGGACATCATCGCCAACCTCACTGGCAAACCTACTTCGTAGGTTTGCCAATTCTGAATGCTGAATGTTGAATTCTGAATTGAGTGGCAGGAAGAAGGGCCACGCGACGGCTTGAAGTTGACGTTCAGCACTCAGAATTCATTCCGTAATTCATAATTCAGAATTCATAATTCAGAATTCACAATTATAAGTATGGGTAAGTCGCTGCCGATCATCAATGTCCCGCAACAGCTCGCGGGCGTGCTTGGATCGCTCGGCGAGCGGATCACGCGGTTCACGC
>FWWM01004540.1_pt1 | contig 32171 bp, 24 predicted proteins | sample 2228351 | NCBI WGS metagenome assembly FWWM01 (sample SAMEA103939774, study PRJEB20133) | metagenome
CCAGGTCGTGGGACCCGCCACCTTGATCCTTGCCGGATACCAAAAGGACGAGGCCCTCCTCCGCATCTATCAGCACCTTGAGGCGATCTTCGATGGCCTCTCTGCTCAAGAGGTCATCCTGTTTTTGGATGAGCCGGCGTTGGGCCAGGCCGGGTTCCCCTTTCAGCCCCTTTGGGAGGCCATTTTCCGGGAATTCCCGGCCATCCGCGGAGTTCATGTGTGCGGAAACATGCAATGGGACTTACTTTTTGCCGCAGACGTCGAAATCGTGAGCTTCGACGCCTCTCGCTACGACATCACCCTTTACTATCCCCGCTGGGGAAAGCGCGTGGCCTGGGGCATCACCGCCCCCAGCCAGGTCAAAGACTTTCAGCCCGGGGACTTGATCACGCCCCCTTGTGGCCTCTCGCCTCACCGCTATCGGTCCGAGGACCTGCTTGAGGTGCTAAGCCTTCTGCGCCGGGCGGCGTCAGCCTTCGGGCTTTAGGCGATAAATGCCGCACAGGACGTGCACATCTCGTCCAGCGCGGACCCGCTCCAGAGCTGCCGCGGCTTGATCCCAAAGCCGATCCCGCTCCTCCCGACTTTGGTACGCCACCTCCATGCGAATGAGGTATTCCCCATCCCGAGTGAGCAAGGCCCGCAAGCGATAGGCCCGGTGGGAGGCGTTGAGCAAGGCTTCGATTTCCCGGAGGGTCTGCTCCAGCACCTCGGCCAGGACGGGATTGGTGCGGGCATGGCGCTGAATGCCTTCATCCCCCAGCCGGGCTAGGGCCTCCATGGCTTCAGTTCCGCACAATTAACGTGTCGTCCCGCTCCCGCCACTCTAGGGCTTTGACTCCTTCCAGCCGAATTTCCTCCTCGAACAAACGCCGCAGGATAAGGACCCCGTTTTCGAAGTGGAACTCCACCACGCCCTCCGCGATCTTGGTTTCCCCGCGCCGCACAGTAATGGCGCACATGCTGCCCTCCTAGTGGTCGTAGGCCGGAGGCAACCCCAACGCCCTCCGCTTCTGGTCCAGCCAGCCAACGAGGGTCTCCGCCATGACCATGGGGTCTCGCTCAAACCACCACCTCCCACCGGTCAGCCGCTCGATCTCCTCAAACAAAAACCTTGTGGTTTCCTGGCTTCCGCTGGTAGGGAAACCCACGCCGAACAACACGTTGACCCCGCTGGCCACGAAGTAGTGCCCAATGGCCACGGCCTTCTCGCTCATCCATTCTGGAGCACAACCCGCGGCGGGCACTTGCGCAATGTCCTCCCCCAAGCCGCCCTCGTGGACCATGGCGGTGGCAGCGATGAGAAGTCGGGAGTTGTCCACGCAGGAACCCATATGCAACACCGGGGGAATACCCACAGCCTCGCATACCTCCCGCAGGCCCGCACCCGCCTGCTCCGCAGCCTCAGGCACAAGCAACTCCGCTTTGGCCGCGGTGATGGCCCCGCAGCCCGTGCTCAGCACCAGGACATTCCGACGGATGAGCTCCTGAACCAGCGCAGTGTGCACGTAGCCTGCGTCCACCCGAGGGTTGTTGCAGCCCACCACACCGACCACGCCCCGAATGCGACCATCGATCACTGCGTCGTTGAGGGGGCGGTAACCAAAGCGGTACTTCCCGCCCAACATGTAGTTCACCGTCTCGTGGCTGAACCCGGCGATGAGGTCGAGCGAGCCTTGGGGGATGTTCACCGTGCCCCGGTTGGGGAAGTTTTCGATGGCCCGGCGCACAATTTCCCGGGCAACCTCGAGGGCGTTGTGGTGGTGGTAGGGGATGTGCACAGCCCCGGGGATCTTGGCCTTGTCCGAGGTGGTGATGATGTAGGTGTGGAAGCAACGGGCCACGGTGGGCAAGGAGGGCATGACGCACTGCACGTCCACCACCATGGCCTCCACAGCCCCGGTCATGAGGGCCAACTCCTGCTGGAGGAAGCTTCCGGCGATGGGAATACCGTGGCGCATGAGGACCTCGTTGGCTGTGCAGCAGATCCCGGCGAGGTTGATGCCCGTGGCCCCCTTGGCCCGCGCCAACGCCAGCATCTCCGGCTCCTCGGCCACTCGCACCAAAAGCTCCGGCAGCGCCGGTTCGTGTCCATGGATGATGATGTTGACCTGGTCCTCGCGAAGGACGCCCAGGTCCACCTTGGCCCGCAGGGGCTCGGGGGTGCCGAACAAAATGTCCTGGAGCTCGGTAGCGATCATGGACCCGCCCCAGCCGTCGGCCAAGGCCGTACGTGCTGCTTGCAAAAGGATATTTTGCGGGTCCTGGTCCACGCCGATGGAAGTGCGGTGGAGCAACTCCACGACCTCTCGGTCGATACCGCGGGGAACAACACCAATTCGGCGCCACAGCTCTTGCCGCCGAGCCGGAGCCCGACGGATCAGGGAAATTTCTCCCTCTTGCTGACCGAAATCGGCGAGAAGCCTTTGCCCCACGGAAAGAGCAAGTTCCTCGTCCTCTTTGCCCTCGACCTCCAGGCCCAGGGCGCGGGCCAGGTTCCGGAGCTTTTCGGGGTCCTTGATGGTATAGCCGGGGGCCTTGCCTTGCGCAGCCGCCAAGAAGAGCAAAACGACTTCCCGGCCGTGGTCGGAGTGGGCAGCAGTCCCAGCAGCCACCATCCTCGCGAAGTTCTTGGCCGCAATGGACGCGGCCGAAGCCCCACAAACCCCAACCCCACGATCTTCCCGCCCCTCCATCACCCGGCAAGGGCCCATAAAGCAAGCCCGGCAGCAGATGCCCCCAACACCAAACGGGCAGGGCGGCTGGACCTTAACCCGCTCGAACACCAAAGGCACCGCCTTCGCTGTGACTCCTCCCTCGTCGTCCACCATGGTATCCTCCTTTTTATGATCCCCTTTCGGGCGCGGGGTTCCACGCCGCACCCCGACGGAGGTGAAACGCCCGCACGTAATCGTCGGAATAAATTTCCTTGTTCAGCACAAGTTCCGCTGTGGCCACAGCGATCCTCAACTCTTCATCGAGCACGTCGCAGATGGCTGCATCCAAGCCCCGGGCCATGGCCATGAGCAGAAATGCGCGGGCCAGCACTTTGCGCTGCTGGGCCCCGGAGCAGATGTTGGAAAGTCCCACCGAGATGTGCGGTGGGGGATCGGAAAGCAAGGTGAACTCGTGGATGGCTTCCAACACCTTGGGAGCTTGGTCTTGCATGAACCGGATGGGCATCAGGATTGGGTCGAGGAAGACGCGGTCGGGGGGAAGGCCAGCTTCGAGGGCGGCGGCGAAGATCTTGGCCCCGTTCTCCACCCTCCTCGTCACGTCCTGCGGGCTTCCCCGCTCGTCCATCGCCACGCCCAAAAGGGAAGCACCGCTGCGGGCCGCAAGCTCCACGACCCTGGCCAGCTTCTTGTCCTCAGCCGTGGTGGAATTCAAAAGCGCGGGTCTTCCGTCCAAGGCTTCCAAACCCGCTTCGAGGATCTCGGGTTGGGTGCTATCGATGGAGATCGGCGTGGGAACGGCCTCCTGGACGACCTGGATGAGCCACACCATGTCCTTGGGGTCTTTGGAAACGGCGCCGATGTTGACGTCCAGGTAATCGGCCCCGGCCTCAGCCTGAAGCTTGGCCCACTTGATGACCGGGCGCGGGTCCTTCTCGCGAATGGCCCTCCCAATATCCTTGAACCCCGCGTTGATGCGTTCCCCAATGAGGATCACGTCGCCTCCTTCCCCATGAGCTTCCGGATAAACGCCTCCACAGCCTGCACGGCCTGGGGGTGACGTAGGATGAGGATGTCCGCTCCGGCCATGAGATAAGTATAGGCGGTGGTCGCCTCCCAAAGTGGGCCGCGCATCCGCACATCCCCCCACTCCGCCACCTCGGCCTTGGCCTCCTTGACCCCCCAGGCCTGCGGGCCCACGTCGCACAGCATGGGCATGGCCATGACCTTATCCCCGCTTAAGCCGGCGATCCGCGTCCGCTCCATGATGGAGTACACGTACTCAATCCCATAGCCCAAGGCGCCGGTGGAAGGGTAGATCACGAGGTTCTCCAAGGGGTAGCCGCTATCAAGGGCCAGGATGTTCACCTGCTTGGCAATGTTGATGTCCACGGGCGATTCGGCGATGAGCTTGTGGCCGTAGGCCGTGGCAATGGCGGTCATGGTTTTGTAGTTCTTCTGGGTGCAGGTGCCCAAAAGACAGTTTTCCCCCTTGGCCGCCTCGGCCACCGCGGGAAAAACCTCGTTGTCCTTGTCCTCTTTTCCGCAGCCCCAGATGATGAGGGGAACGCCCACGGATTCGAGGACCCGACGTACGGCGCGCACCGCGTGATCGGCGGAGCGGTTCCCCAGCAAGGGATCGATGCCCTTGAGGCGCAGGCAGATGAGCTTGGCTCCGTAGGTTTCCACACACTTTTGCGCCCACCGGCCGGGGTCCTCGAGCACGTCCCTCAACGGCTCCTTAAGGGATTCCGGCCAATCCTCCGGCGGAATGTCCCACACCTCCATGGCCACCACCGGCGGGTGGGGCATCTCACCCTCGAAAAAGTAGAAGGGCAGAGTGGTCTCTCCTCCTACGGTGACCGTGGAGGTGCGGGTTCCGCCGGACTCCTTGCCCGCGCCAATGGTCACGGTGTAAATCCTAGCGGCCCACTTTTTCCGGATGTCGGGAATCTCCAAGATCTCCCTCCTTGACGGCTTCCATGATTTGCAGCACCTGGGCCACGGCCCTTCGGGCCGGGGCATCCTGGGCCAAGCCCTTTAGGGGTTGGCCCGCCAAGGCCAACTCCAAAATCCCTTCGTCGTGAGGAACAACACCGGCCAACGGAATCTTCGTTCTTTGCAGCTCTTCGCGCGCCCGGGGGGAAACCTCGCCCCGAAGGTCGTTGAGCACAAGCATTTCTTGGCCCACGTGAAGCTCCAGTTCCCGGGCCAGGGCGGCAATCTTCGCGGCCGAGCGAATGGAGATGGGATCATCGCGGGCCACGATGAGCAAAAAGTCCACGTTGGAGGTGGTCCGGCGGGAAAGGTGCTCCATCCCCGCTTCGTTATCGATCACCACGTACCGATAGCCTGTGCGCAGGATTTCCATGTACTTGCGGAGGATGTGGTTGACCATGCAGTAGCAACGGGGGCCCTCCCCACGGCCCATCACCAGAAGGTCCACCCCAGGTCCTTCCACCAAGCAGTCGTGGAGGCCCTGCTCCAGGTAGCGGTCCTTGGCGATGCCGGGAGGGAGTTCGGCGATATGTTGAAGGACCTCTTCGCGGAGGCCGCCGATCGTCTGGCGGACTTCCAGGCCCAACAGCTCGCCCAAATTGGCGTTGGGATCAGCGTCCACCGCCAACACGGCCCCATCCCCACGCCGGATCAGCTCGTCGATGAGGAGGGCGCTGACCGTGGTTTTGCCCGTGCCCCCTTTACCAGCCACAGCGACGGCCAGTTGCCGCTTCATCCTTGGACTCCATAGCGCGAGAACTCCCGCAGGTCTGTATGAGGGATGAACTTGGCGGCCATGAACTCTTCGTAGTAGCGGGGCTCGGTGATCAAGTCGAAGTACGTGGCCTTCCGGGCAATTGCTTGCGTTTCCTCAAAGGCGGCGCGGGAGAGCAAGGCCAGTTTGGCCCCCAAAATCGCGGTGTTCCCAGCAAAACGGATTTTCTCCCGGGGGATGTCCGGAAGGAGCCCTAAAAGCACGGCCTTGTCCGGGTCGAGGTAGTTGCCGAATCCGCCGGCGATCCAGACCCGGTCGATATCTTCCCAGCGAAGGGAGAAGGCGTTGAGGAGGAGTTTGGCCCCAGCGTAGATGGCCGCTTTGGCTCGAAGGAGGTTCTCGATGTCCGCTTGGGTGATGACGATGTCGTGCCCCGTGGCCGAGCGGTCCTTGGGCACGACAACGAATTCCTCCAGGCCGTCCTCCCCGCGGATGCGCGGTGAGGCCTCGGGCCGGAGCTTGCCCGTTCGGTCCACGTAGCCCATGCGGTAAAACTCGGCCACAGCGTCCACGAGGCCGGAGCCGCACAGGCCCCGGGGACGGCCGTTGCCGATGACCTCCAGCTGCACATGCCCGGAGGGGGTGATGGTGACGCGTTCGATGGCCCCTTGCGCGGCGCGCATTCCACAGCGGATCCCGCTTCCCTCGAATGCCGGCCCGGCCGAAGTGGAGCAAGCAACCATCCAGTCCTTGTTTCCTAAAACGATCTCCCCATTGGTACCGATGTCGATGAGCATGGTGAGCCGGGAAGCGCGAGACAGGCCGGTGGCGAGGATCCCGGCGGTGATGTCCCCGCCCACCCAGCCCCCGATGGCGGGCATGCAGTACAAAAGGGCCCTGGGGTTGACCTTAATCCCCACCTCGGCCGCCCGCACCGCCGGCGGATGGGCGGCCACGGGAACATAGGGCGTCTTGCGAATGGACGAAGGATCCAAGCCCAAAAGAAAGTGGAGCATGGCGGTGTTGCCCGCGGCCATGACCGCCGTGATGTCCCGCAAAGGACGGCCATTGCGGGAGGCCACAGTCTCAATAAGCCGGTTGATGTCCCCCACCACCGCTTCTTGCAGGGGCTGCACACCTTCCCGCTGGGCGTAGAGGATCCGCCGGGTTACCTCGGCCCCGTAAGGGGCCTGCGCGTTGTAGCAAGCCTCGGCGTCCAGCGTCCGCCCGGAAACAAGGTCCACAAGGTGCACCACCACGGTGGAAGTGCCCACGTCCACAGCCACGCCGAGGTTGTGGGCGCTGCGATCCCCGGGTTCCACCTGGATGACCTCGGTGGTGGCCCCTCGGCACCCCACGGTGAACGTGGCCTTCCAGTGGCTTTCCCGCAGCAGCTGGGGCAGGCCCGCGAGCACTTTAAGCCCCATTTGGAAATGCGAACCTGCCAGGACTTTCTTCAGTTCGCGGTACACCCGCTCTTGATCGGCCAGGTTGTCCTGCAACGTGGGGGGAGGAATTTCCAGAAACACCTTGCGGACCAAGGGCTGATGGGGAAAGGTTGGGCGCTGTTCCAGCACTTCCGCAAGCGCCCTGAACCTTTGGGCATCCCAATCGAGCTTGGCCAGGGCCTCTTCGGCCTCAGGGATCCACACTTCCAGGTCCTCGAGGGGCTGGGTTTGGCAAGCCAGCACGTATCCGGCCTGGATTTCCTCGCGGCTGAGGAGGGTGGTGGGGGGAGCGACGACGCGGCCTTTGGTGAGGAGGACACGGCATCGGCCGCAGATGCCGTCCCCTCCGCAGGTGGAGGGGATCAGCAGCCCCGCCTCCTTGGCCAGCTGCAGGAGGGTCTTCCCTGGCTGGGCCTCGACTTCCTCGCCGGCGGGGAAGAATTTAACCCGGGGCATGCTCACGGCCGCCACTCGTTGCGCAGGAAATGGGGAATCCCCGCGGCGTCCTCCGGGCCCACAATGACCTCCCAGCCCGTCTCGTCCTCGATCTCCGCCCGCAGCATGGCCACAAGCCCAGGGATCACCAGCTTCTTGTGCCGCACCTTCTCCATGGCCCCTTGCTCCTTGACGGCCTTGATGATCGTTGGAGCGGTGAACTTGTCGTCGGCATAGGCGTTCAGCACGCCCAACCCCCCCGTGTCCACCACCACCACGTACGCGGGAACTTTGCTGTTCTCCACTTCGCCGGCCACCGTGTAGAAGGTGAGGGCGAAGTTGGTGGTCACGAGCACGGGAGAATCCGGGCCGGGTTGCCCAATTTCATAGAGCTTGGCCTCGATCGCGTTGGGCTTCTGCGGGTCGGTGAAGATGTTTTGGCGCACAGTGAGAACGGGAAGAAGCACGTGGGGCTCGGCAGAGTTGAGCACAAGGAGGCTGGCGTACTTGCAAATGTAGGCCGCCGCTTCCGCCGCCTCCAGCAGGGGATCCGGGCTTTGTACCTCCGCAAGGACAGGGTAGCCCAACGATCGGAACGTTTTCTCCAGGGCCAACCGGCGAATTTGAATAAGGCGCATTAGGGTTTCGCGGGGATTTTCACCCGCAGGATCCAACACCAAGTCCTCCACGCCCTTCCCTTTGAGCTTCTCCACCAGGTCGGCCAACAGCTCCAGGCGGGAGGCACGCACCACCAAGGGGACCTTATGGCGGGCCGCCAGTTCCCCCATGGCGCTCCAATTTTCTTCGGTAGCGGCCCACACAAGCGGCCGAGCCGCCGCCACCTCAGGAAGCACCGCGCCCACCACGTCGGGATTAGGACAGCGCAGCAGAAGGGGGAGATCTGTGCGCTTGCGCACCTCGTCCACCAGGGCTTTGTACGCTGCGGCGTGGAGGCCATCGCTTTCTACAGCCACCATGTCCACCCGGATTTCCTGGCCCACCCGCACAAACCGCAGCTTTTGGATCTGACCCAGACGCTCGGCGAGCGGATGGGAGGGGGTCACCTTGACGGCGAGGCCGGGAGGATGGTGGAACTTGTCCTCGTGACGGAAGAGTACGGTCTCACCGCCCAAGGTGAGCTGGTGCTCGCCTGTTCCCACGCTCACCGTGCGCATGGGCGGGGCCTGGGCTTCGCCCAGGGCGGCCTTGGCCTCGGCCGAAACGTGGGGGCACTGGTCCAGAGGCACCTTCTTGGCGGCCACCTGCATGGCAAAGGCCATACACGTGGGGAACTGGCAGTCCCCGCAGTTGGTGCGGGGAAGGAGCTTATAGATGTCAATGCCTGTCAGCTTTTTGACCATGATCCCTCCTACACCAAGGCCTCCATGGCCAACGCAGGATGCCCCACCCGCTCGAGGAAGGCCAGGAGCTCCTCGGATGTGGTGGCGTCCTCCTCGGTGGCGATCTTGTCGATCAGGTCAGGCTCACCGATCTCCTTGAGCCGGGCCTCAAGCCGCGGCCGAATCTCCTCTTTCAGCATCTTGGGCATCCACACCACCCGGCGGATGCCGCCCTCCGCGGAGATGAACTTCTCGCTGGTGATGTACAGCTTGCCCACGCCCAAGAACCCCGGCATTTGCGTTCCGCCCCCGATCTCGCCCGCTAGGTTGGAAAACGTGAGGCCCAAGGGCGTAGGGCCCAAATACTCCCGGTTCACCAGGAGGACCCCGTTGGCCTCGGGCACGATGGCCACGATGACCTCAAAACACCCACAGCTGGTCTGCGGGTCGCTCATGATGGAGTACATGCTGACTTGGGTGACATTGCCGCGGGAGGCTTGGGCCACGTACTCGTTGACGCCGGCGAAAATGCCCTTGATGGGGTCCAAGGTTTCGCCTTTCTTCACCGGCTGGTTGGGGCCATGGGGATCCATCTCGTAGCTGGCGGCGCAATCCAGCCAGGTGTAGGCCCCGCAGAGCCCCAACCGCTGAGGAGTCACGATGCACACGTGGTTGGGCGCATAGGACTGGCACAACACGCAGCTGTAGAACTTGTCCACGTCCTCGTCGCGGAGGCCCAGGATCCGGTCGTCCCGCTTGCGGTACACCTCCCGCGCCTCCTTGAGGAGCTCTTTGACCGCGGCTTCGTCGGTGTAAATCTTCACCTGGACCTTGTCCACAATGGCGGAGAACTCGTCGTGGAACTTGGCCACGAGCACTTCCCCGTAGTGGCGCAGGCGGAACCCTTTCTTGAAGGCGTCCTTGCTTATGCGGATCCAGGTGATGTCCCGTTGCCCGATGTGCATGACGCCGCTGATGCAGCTGATGAAGTGGTGGATGCGGCGTTCGAGCACGGGTTCGAACTCTTCTTTGAGGTTGCGGCCGGCCACCTCCACGATCACGCCCAACGGCATCGCCCCGCCCTCCTCAGCCTGGTCAATATCCGGACCCACCACCTCAATTTTTCCATCCTCCACCGCGTCCATGGGCCGGGCGCGCAGAAGCTCAAAGGAAGCGGAGTATTTACCCCCAAACTCCACGTGGAGGTTTTCCTTGCGCACCCGCTCCCCCTCAAAACCCGCCCCGTAAGGAACGGGGATGGGGATCTTGGCCACCTTGATCTTGAGGCCCCGCACCTCCACCGCCTTTTGGACGATCTTGTCCCGCGGGATCCCGGAGACCACGTGCTCGTAGGTGCAAATTCCACGCGGAAGGATTTGGGGGATGGGCACATCGGCCACCACGGGGAAGCCGAAGTTGATGGCCCCGGCCGCGGTGGCGTACTTCTCGTCGGTGAGGAGCTGGTGGCCGTCTTGAGCGGGGTCGAAGTCGGCGCCCAAGGCCAAGACAAAGGCGTGGACCCGCTCTTTGTTGTACAGGAGGATCTTGCGGGCCGCATCCAAACTTCCGGGCTTGATGCCGCCGAAGGTCATGGCGGCCCGGGCCGCAAAGTTCAGGGCGTGCACCGCCGCGGAGGTTTCTTTGCCGTAGGGAACAAGGAACACGTCCCAGCCCATCTCCACACCCTCTTCAGCCAGCTGCTCGGCCATGCTCTTCCCGCGGGTATGGGAGGCCATGAACACAAGGATGTTCCGCTCCTGGAGGGAGCGAGCAAGCTCCACGGCCTCTTCATTGGTGGGCAAGGCCCCCACACAGGCAGCAAACCCCGGCATCCGCCCGTCCACCAGCTTGATCCCTTGGGTGCGCAAAATGGCGTCGTCGGTGAACCCCAGCCAGGGCGGTTCCGGCTCCCATCCCCGCAAATACTTGAGGGCTTCCAGGATTTCCTCGGCCAGCAACGTGGCGATCCCCGCGTCCAAAGCCGGGCCCAGGTACGGCAGCCAGCGCCGGTCCTCGGGGATGGGAGGAAGAAGGGAACGAGCGATGCTCAGGACCTTTTGGGCATCGCCCAAGGTACGGACTTCGATTCCTGTGAGGGCCAAGGCCAACGGGAGGAAGTACGCGGTGTTGGGGAACTCCAGCTTCTTGGTGGGGCCGTACCCTTCAAGGGCTTCCTGCAGTTCTTTTTGGGCTTGGGCCACGTAGCCGTGCGCCCCTCGTATGGCCGCCTTCGCGATGATCCGAGACATCACCACCTCCGCGCTTGCCCACCTTCCGCGGTGTGCAGCAAGGGAATATAGCCAGGGGCCCAACGTTTGACAAACAGCTAAGAAGCTAGAGCCGAAGCCCACGCGAAGAGTTGTTGGATGGGGGCCAACGGCTCACGGGGCAAGGGAAGGCCGCGACCGACGGCCGCCAGCTCGTGCGCATAGGGAATAACCGCTACCAAACAGAGTTCTTGTGGAAGGCCTCGTTCCACCAACTGTAAATCCTCGGGCGAGCGAACCTTGTTGGCCACAGCGGCCCAGCGCTCCAGGCCCAGGTCCTTGGCCAGCTGCACGATCCGCTGGGCCGTTTCCAGGCTGCGCAGGTCGGGTTCCACCACCACCAACAGGGCGTCCACGGCCTCGACTGTTCCCCGGCCCAAGTGTTCGATCCCCGCTTCCATGTCCACGAACACGGCTTCATCCCGGCGTAAGAGGAGGTGGCGGAGGAGGGCGCGGAGGAAGGTGTTTTCCGGGCAGGCACAGCCCGCTCCCCCTGTGCGGATGGCCCCCAACACCAAAAGCCTGACCCCGTCCTTCTCCACGCTGTAGTGGTCGGGGATGTCGTCCACGTTAGGGTTGAGCTTGACCAAGCCGCCTTGGCCGACGCGACGGGCGATGAGGTCGGAAAGCTCGGCGAGGGGGCGGGGAGGGTGGGCAATGCCCAGTGTGGCGCCCAAAGTGGCCGCAGGATCCGCATCCACGGCCCAAACGCGGTAGCCCTGGCGAACCCCCTCCAAGGCGAGCAGGGCCACAATGGTGGTTTTACCCACACCACCTTTTCCCGCCACGGCAACCTTTATCCCGCGGCCTTCACGATCCTTTGGCATAGCATCCGCCCCAAGATCGCCAAGCCGTCGGTGGGGAGGTAGCGGGGAGCCACGGCGTCGAAGAGCACGGTGGCCCGCGGGGGGATCTCCTCCTCGCCGTCCCACCACACCACGGCCAACGGCACCCGCGGCAAAGCGCAAAACTCGTAGGCAGCATCACCAAGCGCAAGGGGCTTCCCCCCCAACCGTTCTGCCCCACGCTGGAACGCCGTCCGATCCCTGCCCAGCCGGCGCACGAGGTCGTCACCGGTGTAGCCCTGGAAAGCGTGGGTGTAGAAAGTTCCGTGGGGAAGTTCAGAGAAGGCGAGCCACTGGCCTGTCGGAAGGCTCCCGTCGCTTTGTACAAGGTAATCAAGCACCAGGGCCTGCACTTCTTCTGGACTTTCTTCCCCGGTGGACTCCAGGACCACCAGCCCTGGCCAGGTGACGATGTACGGCTTCCCCACCACCTGAAGGGCCAAGCCTTCGGGGCACGCCGTGAGTCCAGCCCGCTGAGAGAGCTGTTCCGGGGTTAAGCGGGCCAAAAAAGCCCGAGCCTCCGCGATCTTCGGCCGCAGCGACCTTCGCCATGCCTCCGCCATGGAACTCCCACTATAATCCGCAAAAACACAGGAGGGAGCAATGGGCAAGACCATCGACGGCCGCGCAATCGCCGCGCAAGTCCAAGGGGAACTGAAAGAGCGTGTGGACCGCCTCATCGCCAAGGGCGTCACCCCCAAGCTCATCATGGTCCGGGTGGGCAACGACCCTGCCTCGGTCTCGTACATGAAGCAGAAGGAGAAGGCCTGCACAGAGGTGGGCGTGGGCTCGGAGACCTGGGTCTACCCGGAGCCCACCACGGAAGCAGAACTCCTTGGGGTGATCGCCAAACTCAATGCCGATCCCACGGTCCACGGAATCCTTGTGCAGCTTCCCCTGCCCCGCCACATCAGGGCCAAAGTTGTGGTGGAGGCCATCCACCCCCTCAAGGACGTGGACTGTTTTCACCCCCTGAATGTGGGGAAACTCCTGTTGGGTGAGCCGTATCTTCTCCCCTGCACGCCCCATGGGGTCCACCAGCTCCTCCTCCGCAGCGGCTACTCCCCCGAAGGCAAGCACGTGGTGATCTGCGGGCGAAGCAACCTCAACGGCAAACCCCTCTTTGCCATCCTCATCCAGAAGGCCGCAGGGGCCAACGCCACCGTTACCGTCTGCCACACGGGCACACCCAACCTCGCTCAATTCACAAGACAAGCGGACATCCTTGTGGCAGCGATGGGCTCGCCCCGCGCGATCACCGCGGATATGGTCCGGGAGGGAGCGGTGGTCATCGACGTGGGGGTGAACCGTATCGAAGATCCCTCAAGCAAGTCGGGCTTCCGGCTGGTGGGGGACACGGACTTCGAGGCCCTCAAGGACAAGGTGGAGGCGATTACGCCTGTGCCGGGCGGTGTGGGGCCGATGACGGTGGCCATGCTCCTTTGGAACACAGTGAAGGCTTGTGAGACCCAGACTGGGCTTAAGCCCTAGAAGGAGGGCAGCTTGAAGAAGTCTTTGGCGCTCGTTTTTTGGGTGATGTTGGCGCTTTCCGGTTGGGCGTCGGCCCCAACGCGGATCGTTGTGGCCGGCATTCCCTTGTATACCGAGGTTTTGTTGGCCCTGGGCTTGCAAGAGGCCATCGTGGGCGTGGCCGAAAGCCCGGAAAACCCTGAAGAGGTGCAACCCTTGCCCAAAGTAGGGCTGGTGTGGGCCCCGAATTTGGAAGCCATTTTGGATTTGGAGCCCGACTTGGTGTTGGGGGCTCCACCCTTGCTCCGCGATCGCCTCAACGCCCTGGGAATCCCCGCGTTCTCCGTGGGTGGGGAAGACATGTGGATCACCAGCATCTCCGAGGTGCTGGAGGGGATTGTGGAGCTGGGCCGGGTGGTGGGCTTGGAGGACAAAGCCCGGGTGCTGGCCGGAGCACTGGCCATGGAGATCCTGGCGCTGGAGGCCCGGGTGTTGGGGCGCGAGCGGCCTCGGGCGGCCTTTTTCTACCTCTACGACCCCGCAAGCGCTCCTTACGTGGCCGGCGCAGGAACGCCGGAAGACGAGGTGATCCGCCGGGCCGGAGGCCTCAACGCCTTCGCCGACCTCGAAGGCTACCCCCAACTGAACGTGGAGGAAATCCTCCTCCGCGATCCGGAGGTCATCTTCGTGGGCACAGGGCAGAAAGAGAACCTCTTCCATCACTCCGCGCTGAGGAACCTCAGGGCTGTGCAGGCCGGCCAGATCTGGGAAGTCCGCGCCGCGGACCTCGTTTCCACGCGGGTGGTCCAGGTCCTCCTCCTGGTGGCCCAAGCCCTTCATCCCCAGGCCTTGGCAGGTGAACGTTGAGCAAAGCCCGCGTTTTGGGGTTCCTTGTCGTTCTTTTGGTGGGTGGGGTCCTGGCGGGGCTGGCCTTGGGGCCTGCTTCCCTCCCCTTGTCCCGCCTGGTGAACCTCGCCTTGGGGGAAGTGCCCACCCCAAAAGAGCGCGTGATCCTCTATGGGGTGAGGCTGCCTCGGACGCTTTTGGCCGTGCTGGTGGGGGGGACGCTGGCCTGTGTGGGGACTGTCATGCAGGGGGTTTTTCGCAATCCCCTGGCTTGCCCCTACGTTTTGGGCTTGGCCAGCGGGGCCGCGGCGGGGGCGGCCGCGGTGATCAAGCTGGGATGGGCTGGGGGACGGCCGTGGGCCCTGCCCTTGGGCGCATTTGTGGGGGGCAGTGTGGTCACGGGCATAGTGGCCTTGTTGGGTCATTCCCGTTCACGGACCCATCCTCTGTCGTTGGTGCTTGCGGGCGTGGCCTTGGCCACGCTGTTTTCCGCGGTCACGGCTACGCTCGTGTACTTCTCCAGCCCGGAAGAAATGGCGGCCATTTTGGTGTGGACCATGGGCGGTTTGAGCCGTGCCACCCCTACTGCTGTGCAGATCTTGGCCCCCGTGGCCTTGATGGGGACCCTGAGCGTGCTCATCTTCGCCCGGGACCTCGATGTGCTGGCCTTGGGTGACGCGCAAGCTCAGCACCTGGGGACCTCCCCGGGCCAGGTGCGGGGGATCCTCTTGGTGGTGGCCACCATCATGACGGCCACAGCTGTGGCTTTTGCCGGGCCGATCAGCTTTGTGGGCCTCATTGTGCCCCATGCCCTGCGGCTGGTGTTGGGGCCCCGCCACCGCCCCCTGCTTCTCGCCTCGTATTTGGGGGGAGCCACGCTCCTTGTGTGGGCCGACCTCGGCGCGCGAACCCTGCTCCGGCCGGTGGAGCTCCCCGTGGGGCTGATCACGGCCTTCTTGGGCGTCCCTTTCTTCCTTGTATTGCTCAGGCGGCGATGGGGACTGTAAAAATCGTGGTCCAGGGTGTGCGCCACACCTTCCGGGACGCGGTAGCCCTGGCGGGTGTGGACTGGGAAATTGGCCAAGGAGAGCTTTGGGCCCTGGTGGGGCCCAATGGGGCAGGAAAGTCCACGCTCCTGCGCCGCCTGTCCGCAGGGATCCGAGGGCCTGGTTTTATTTTCCTGGACGGCAAAAGCTTGGACGCCTGGCCCCTGGCAGAACTCGCCCGCCGGCTCACCATGCTGGAGCAGGAACAGCCCACGGACCTGGGGTTCCGCGTGGAGGATCTGGTGGCCCTGGGCCGGCATCCCCACCTTTCCCGCTGGAGCGATCTCAGCCCCCAGGATCGGGCCAAGGTCCGGGAGGCCCTGCAGCGGCTGAAGCTCGATTCCCTAGCGCACCGGCGCTTCTCCGAGCTTTCCGGGGGCGAGCGGCGCAAGGTGCTTCTGGCCATGGTCCTGGCCCAGGACACCGATGTGCTGCTTTTGGACGAGCCCACAGCCCACCTCGACGTGGCTTACCAGCTGGAGATCATGGCCTTGCTGCGGAACCTGGCCGAGGAAGGCCGGGCCGTGGTCTGCGCCATGCACGACCTCAACTTGGCTTGCTCGTTTGCCCACAAGATGGCCCTCCTGTGTCAGGGGCGAATCCTGGCCCAAGGGATTCCCGAGCAGGTGCTCCAGCCTGAAAACCTCCGGCAGGCCTTTGGGGTGGAGGGGGTGGTGGAGCGCAACCCCCTCACCGGGACCCTCCACGTGTTTTTCGCTTTTCCCAACTCGCTGATCCCCGCAGGGACCCCCAACCCCCTTCACAACCGTGCCCCTCCTCCCTAAACTAAGGGTATGGAGGGGTCGAAGTACGTTCAGCTGAGAGGGGGGGCCCTCGATCGGCGTGCGTTCACGTCGTTCTTTCAGCTTCGCAACGGCGCCTCCGTGCTGGTGCGGCCCATGCAGCCTGAGGACTTGCCGGCCTGGCGGGCCATGCTGGAGGCCTGCTCCCCCGAAACGCTGTGGTTGAGGTTCGAATGCCATTCCAAGGAGCGGCTGTTGGCCGAAGTCGAGCGGTGGTGCCAACCGGAGCTCGGGACGCAATGGGTCCTCGTGGCCGAGCTCGCCAATCCTCCCCAGCTGATCGGTGAGGCCCGGCTGTGCCTGGATCCTCAGGGCCGGTGTGGGGAATTTTGCGTGCTGGTGGCCGATCCGTGGCAAGGGCAGGGCTTGGGAAGCTTTCTGACGGACCGCTGTTTGGACCTGGCCCGGGCGCTGGGGGTGGAGCGCCTGATCGCCGAAGTCCTTCCTGAAAATGCCCGCATGATCGCCCTGTTGCGGTCCCGGGGCTTTGACCTCTGCCGGGATTGTGCAGGGCGGGTCCTGTACGCGGAAAAGCGCTTTACGTAGGGCGGAGGGCGGGGAAGAGGCGGCCGTCCCGCCCGGGCATGGGCTCAGCGGCAAGAAGCGCGGAAAAGATGGCTTCTTCGGTGGCCTCGGCCGCGGCCCGGTACAACAGCCCCATGGCCCTCGCACGGTCCGGAACGTAAACCACGTTCCGCCGCTCCTCGCCCCGCGGTAACCGGAGGCCCGTGGAAAACGCCAAGAAGAAGTCGCCGCTTCCCGTGTCGGCGGGGGCTCCGGTGCGGGCGGCCCCCAACGCCGCCCGCCGGGCCAGCCGGCTCAACTGCTCGGGAAGTAGCGGCGCATCGGTGGCCACGACCACAACAAGCGAGCCCTCCAACGGAGCCGCCGAGGGGAAAGGACGCGGGACCGAGAACGGAGGGCGGAAGTCCTCGGGCCGGCCCATGTTCGGCACCGCCAATGCCCCCACAGTGAACCCCTCCACAACCCGCGAGGCCGTGCCCACCCCGGACTTGAACCCGAAGGCCACCATGCCCGTCCCCGCCCCCACGCACCCCTCCTCCACCCCTTCCCCAGCGGAATGCAACGCCATAAGAGCGTCTTCCTCACGAACGGGCCGTGTCTCAATGGCGGAAAGCCGGCCGTCGTTGCACTCCAACACCACAGGGTTGATGGACCTCGCCTCGGGATGGCGTGCCAACGTCCACGTGAGGAGCGCTTCCGCGCAGCGGAACACCGCCAACGTGTTGGTGATCAAGATGGGCGTTTCCAGCTCCCCCACGTCCCGCACCTGAGCAAGCCCCACGGCCTTCCCGTGCCCGTGGAGCACGAACACACCGGCGGCCAAGGGCTCCGCGTACGGGTCCCCTGGCGGGACAATGGCGGTAACCCCTGTGCGTACAGCTTGGGCTCCCTCGCCTTGGATCAGCGTGCGGTGCCCCACAAGGACCCCGGGCACATCGGTGATGGCCCCGCGGGGCCCTGAAGCCCAACGTCCCAGGGAAAGGCCTGCACGGCGAAAGGCGTTCACCGGTAAAGGAGGAACTCGTAGGGGTGCGGGCGGCTGGCCACTTCCTGGGCCTCCTGGCGTTTGATTTGGATCCACAGCTCCACGAGCTCAGGAGGGAACACCCCGCCCAAGGTGAGGAACTCGTGGTCGTCTTCCAAAGCGTCGAGGGCGTCGTCGAGCGAGCGGGGCAGCGAGGCCACCCGCCGTCCTCGCCGGGCCACGTACAGATTTTCCTCGAACGGCCCCCATCCTTTGGCCACAGGGTCGATCCCTTGGCGGAGGCCATCGATGCCGGCCATAAGGCAAGCGGTGAGCGCCAAATAGGGGTTGCAGGTGGGATCGGGTGGCCGGTACTCGATGCGCGCCTGGGCAGGTTCCAAGTACCCTGGGATGCGCACGGCCGCGGTGCGGTTGGCCCGGCCGAACGCCAGGTGCACCGGGGCCTCAAACCCCGGCCGCAAGCGCCGATACGAGTTGGTCGACGGGGAAACGATGGCCGAAAGGGCCCGCCCATGGGCCAGAATCCCACCGATGTAATGCAGCGCCTTCTCCGACAGGCCTTCCTCGCTTCCAAACAAGTTCTGTCCACGTGCAGCCAGATACTGGTGGAAATGCAAACCGCTTCCAGGCTGTCCCCCCAGCGGCTTGGGCAAAAAGCAGGCCACCAGGCCTTCATCGGCGCAGACGCGGGCGATGACGTCCATGGCCAACGCGGTCCAATCCGCGGCCTCCAAAAGCCGGCCCAGCCCCAGCTCGATTTCCATCTGCCCGTAAGGACCACCCTCGTGATGGTGGTACCGCACGGGGATGCCCCAGCGGGCCAGGATTTGCCCCACCCGCTCCCGCACGCGGCGACCGCGGTCCTCCGCACCATCGATGTGGTACGCCGTGCGCGGCCCTGGCCCGGAGACCCGGGCCGCAGCGTCCAAAGGCACCACCTCCACCCCGTGGGCCAAAGGTTCCGCCTGCGGCCAAATCGCCTCGAACACATAGAATTCCAGCTCCACCGCAAACCACGCCTCGTCGGCCAGGCCCGAATCGCGCAGGAAAGCCTCAGCGGCCTTGGCCACCGTGCGCGGCGCGGAAGGGCACAAACCCTCTCCGGGCCGGGCGAGGTCCGCCAACAGCACCAAGCTGGGGGGCTCGCGGAGGGGGTCCAACCGCGCGGTGTTCAAGTCCGGCAAGAGAACCATGTCCCCTTCTTCGCTGGTGGCCAGCCCGTAGTGAGAACCGGCCACCCCTACGCCCTGCTCCACCACTTCAGGGGAAAACGCACTGGCCGGCAACGTCAAACAGCGCAGCCGCCCCAAAACGTCCGTAGCCCTCAGGTCCACCCACGGCACGTCTTCCGCTTGGATCAGGGCGCGAATTTCCTCGAAGGTCATCGGCTCTCCTTACGGCTGGGGAATGGCCAGGTCCGCCGGCCCCCAGCCCGAAAGCACGGCACCAGGATAACTCGCCTGGATGAGCTCGTGCAGGATCTCCGCGTGCTTCACTTTTTCCCGGCCCCAGTCGGCCAGGGTCTTACCGGACACCCACGGCTTGTACAGCGCCCCTGGCCCCACCACGCACGCCGGACCCGGCTCATGCTTGAAGTAACACGGCGCGCACACCCGCACCATCTCCGGACCGTCGTAGAAGCGGTTGAAACCGCCAAACGAGTCGGTGAGGAAAATGTGCAAGTCCATAGGAATTTTTACGGCCTTGCGGATGGCGGCAAGCTCGGGAAGGTCCAGGTCGGCCACGGGATTGAACGTGTTGGCCCCCAGCTGCTCAAGTACCTTGGCCCCAGCGGGGTTGCCATGCCCAGCAAAGATGGACACCTTGAACACCACGTCGCTGGGGAGGTCCCCCTGGGCCCGCATCTGGGAAAGTAGCCACAGCAAGCCTTCGTCGAGCACGAGAAAGCCGCGGAACCCCAGCTCCACCGCGCGCAGGATGTCGGCAATCACGTACCGCAACTGATCCGCGCCGCGGAAGCGCAAGCCCGAAAGCCCGCCTTCCGGGGTCACCAGCTGCCTTCCCGTGTCCCACCCCGATCGCGGCCCCGGGGTGAGGATGACCTCCACCCTGGCCTCGGCTGCGATCTTGGCAAACTCCTTGAGCTCGCTGCGCGTGAGCAGGGTGGCCCCCATCACCGCGGAGATCATGCGGTGCACAGGGATGTTGCGCTTTTGCGCCTCGTCCACGATGGCCTCCAACACCTCCGGCCGTTCCACCCCGGAAATCTCCATGCGGTACTGGGCCCCGTCGGGGAACCGATGGGGGCTTGTGGGGAGATCGAACGCGTCGCGACCGGGCACCCCGTATTTCTCCATCAGCGCTGCCACCTTCGCCTGGTCCATCACCGCCTCCTTGGTTTAAGGGTGTCCGATCTTACCCGTTGAGGATTGCTTAGGGCGACTGCGGCCGGCGGTCGAGCTCCACCAGCGCGCGGACCACAAGCTCTTTGAACCGCGGAACGTCCACATCCACGGCCACCTCAGCGTTGGGGAGCTTGCCCGTCACCCCGTACACGTCGGCCACGGTGGCCCCGCGGGTGAGCTCCCCGTGGATCTCCACGTCCACGTAAAGGGGCTTTGTGCGAATGAGGGTGGGGTCGATCACAGCCGCCACGGCCAACGGATCGTGCAGCGGTGCCCCCGCAAACCCAAACAGCTCCTCGTTTGCGCGGATGAAAAACCGCAAAAGCTGGGCGAACGTGCGGGCGATGGGGCCACCAGTTTTTTCAAGCACAGCCACGTCTTCCCGGGTGAACAGGGCCTTGTGGGTGGCGTCCAATCCCACCATGGTGAGGGGCACACCCGCGTGGAACACCAGCCGGGCGGCCTCGGGGTCCACATAGATGTTGAACTCCGCAGCAGGAGTGACGTTGACGTCGCGGATGCCTCCGCCCATGAGCACAATGCGCGCGATTTTGTCTTTTACGTCCGGCGCCAGGGTCAAGGCCACCGCCACGTTGGTGAGCGGCCCGGTGGGCACGAGCCACACCTTCTCCGGTGAACGGCGCAAGGTGTCGATCAGGAACTCCACCGCGTGGAGGGCAAGGGGCTCCCCACGGGGCGCGGGGAGATCAGCGCCGTCCAGGCCAGAGACGCCGTGGACCTCTGGGGCGGTGACCAGTTCGCGCAAGAGGGGCTTGTCAAAACCCCGGGCCACGGGCACCTGTTGGCCGATAAGCGAAAGCACCTTGAGGGCGTTGAGGAAGGTTTTGTCGCCCGTTTGGTTGCCGGCCACGGTGGTGATCCCCAGGAGTTCAATTTCGGGGGAGGCGCAGGCCAAGCAGATGGCGATGGCGTCGTCGTGACCAGGATCGCAGTCGAGCAAAATCTTTTTCATTTCGCGTCCCTTCCGGGCCGCGCCCGGCCGCGTACCAGGTCTGCCAGCGAGTCGGCGACCCAGGTAGGCACAATGCCCTGTTGCCTCACATCCTCCTCGCGGGAGATGCCCGTGAGGACCAGGGCCGTGTCCAAGCCGGCCTTCTGCGCCCCAAGCACGTCGGTCTCCAAGCGATCGCCGATCATGAGCACCTCGGGAGCAGGCAGGTTGAGAACATTTAAGGCCACCTCAAAGGCGTGCGACGAGGGCTTGCCCACCACCTCCTCGGGTTCAAACCCCATGCCCCGGAGAGCACCCACCACCGCACCAGCTCCGGGTACAAGGCCTTCCGGCGTGGGAAACGTGGCGTCGCTGTTGGTGGCCAACAAGCGGGCTCCCCGCAGCAGGGCCCGCAACGCCTGGGCCAACTTGGCGTAGGTGAGCTCCCGATCTATGCCCACGACGATCCACTCAGCCTCGTCGGGGGAGACAGGGGTGTGGCCGGCTAGGGTCATCTCCTCCACGATGCCCGTCTCACCGAGGGGCCAGAACCGCACTGGGCCGTAGCGCTGGCGAAGGTACCAGGCGGCCACGAAGCAGCTGGGCACTGCCTCGTCGGGGCCGACGTCAAAACCGAGGGCTTGGAGGTGGTGGGCCACGGCCCGGCGGGACTTGGTGGAGTTGTTGGTGAGGAGGAGTACCCGGCCGCGTCTTTTGAGCTCGGCCAAGGCCGCGGCGGCCCCGGGGAGGGGGGCATGGCCGCGCACCAACACCCCGTCGATATCGAGGAGGAAGCCGCGGTAATGGGCCAACGGGTGGTTCATGGGGGCAATGTTATCCGGAGGTTTGACACGGCCATGATCGGGCGCTTAGAATCGTTGGGCCGGAGGGATGCTCGAGTGGTCGAAGAGGACGGCTTGCTAAGCCGTTGCTGGGGCTAAAACCTCAGCCGTGGGTTCGAACCCCACTCCCTCCGCATGCGCCCGTAGCTCAGGGGACAGAGCGTTGGCCTCCGGAGCCAAAGGTCGCAGGTTCAAATCCTGCCGGGCGTACCACCTTTTCATCTCGGACGAGTCCTGCTGTGCCCTCAACCACCTGCCTTCCGACAACACCCCGGGACTTCACAGCCCTCGGTCACTTGGCTAGAATGGCCAAGCACGTGAGCTGGAGTTGACCGGGATCGGCGGAACGATGGAGGCGGTGGAGCTCGATTCGCTGGGGCGAGACCGGGCCGTGCTTGGTCTGTTGTGGATTCGCGTCCTCCGGGCACATTGGCCCAATTCAGCGCTTTGGAAAAGCTCAATCCTCTCCCCACCCTGTTGGACCTATGGTCGAACAAGACCTATGGAAGGGAGATGAATGGCGGGGCTCTTCAACCTAGGTAACCGTGTTATCAAGCATTACGCGAGTTACGTCGAGAGCTTTTTGAACTTCGCTGATCCCCGCATTAAGGAATTCGTCCAAAGGGAACTGATTGAGGCCAACAGACTCTGGCCAGAACCCCTGCTTGAGGTCAGTGCCAACTACGTCTTCGGTCCATCGCTTCGGCAACTTGTCGAAGGAGGACGCATCCACCCACAAGTGGCTGAGATCATTGGTGTGGAACGCCTGTACAAACACCAATATGAGGCGATTTTGCGCGGCCTGCGCGGTGAACCATTTGTGGTTACTTCAGGCACAGGCTCTGGCAAGAGCCTCACCTATTGGATTCCGATCTTCCACCACATCCTTACCCATGAGCCGGAGCGACGTTCCACACGGGCAATCCTCATTTACCCAACCAATGCTTTGGTGAACTCCCAACTGGACACGCTGTGCGCGTGGAAGAACTCGTTTGGATCGAGTTTCCCTATCAGCTTTGAACGATACACTGGTCAAGAGTCCTTGAAGGATAAGGAGCGTATACGAGCGGAGCGTCCACATATTCTCCTCACGAACTACGTGATGCTCGAGCTGATGCTTTCTCGACCGGCGGAGGCGCCGTTTGTGGACCGGACGTTGGCGGAGCTGGCGTTCCTTGTGGTCGACGAGCTGCACTCCTACCGGGGACGTCAGGGGGCCGACGTGGCGTTGCTCATCCGGCGCCTGCGCGAGCGCTGTGGTAATCCGAACCTTGTGTGTATTGGAACAAGCGCGACGATGACGAGCGAAAGCGGTTCAACCAAGCGGAAGGAGGCCGTGGCCGAATTTGCTAGCCGGATGTTCGGCACCGAGGTCCGCCCGGAGAACGTGATCGAGGAAGAGGTTGAGCGACGCTATACCCATCCCCCCAGTCCGGCCGAACTGCGCGCTGTCGTGGATTTAGGCAAGCTGGACAAGAATGCCACAAAGGTCCTCAGTGCTTGGATCGAAGACCGGTTTGGCATCAGCCCTGAAGGCGAGTTCCTTCGCAAGGGACGTTCATTTACGTTGAGCCAGGCCGTGGACGCGCTGGCAAAGGAATCGGGGGCCTCGCCCGATCGCTGTAGAGAGCTTCTCCAGACTTGGCTCTCTTCCGCAGCGACAGACGTGGAGGACCGCCCCGTCCTTCGCTTCCACCAGTTTCTGTCCCAAGGGGGTGACCTGTGGGCCACCCTAGAACCAATCCAAGAGCGCATATTCTCCCTTGACGGCCCGTCGTATGCCTCCGGTCACAAGCCATTGTTCCCCCTCCAGTTCTGTCGGGAGTGTGGGCAAGACTATTACGTGGTGCACTATGACGCGCAACGCGGGGTGGTTCGCCCTCGGCTCCGCTTGCCCGAGCTCACCACCGAGGGCGACGGCCGTCCAACCGGTGAAGGTTACGTGCTACTTGACGAAATGGGCATTTGGGCCGGTCAGGTCGACGACTTACCCGAGCATTGGGTGGACAACGGCAAGGTCAAGCGCGACTACCGCGATTGCGTTCCGCAACCTATTTTTGTCGCCGCCGACGGGACAGTTTTCCCTGAGGGAGGGCCCGGACGTGTGCCCGGCTGGTTTATCCCCGAACCCTTCTTGTTCTGCCCGCGCTGTGGGGTGGTGCACGACAGACGTGTCGGGGAGTTTCGCAAGCTGGGCAGCTTGTCCAGCGAGGGAAGGAGCACAGCCACCACGCTGTTGGCCCTGGCCGTGATTACCGAGATGAGGAAAGCAAACTATGATCCTTCCCAAGCTAAGCTGCTTAGCTTTACCGACAACCGACAGGATGCTTCCTTACAGGCCGGGCACTTCAATGACTTCGTTCAGGTGGCGTTGCTGCGCGCCGCCCTTCTGGACGCGCTCGACCAGCACGGCGTTTTGGACCACACGGACCTTGCGCAAAAGGTCGAGGCGGCCCTGCACATGGACCAGAACATGTTCGCCCGTGAACCAGGGCGGCTGGGCGATGCCGAGGAGCGGAACCGTGCCGCGCTCCGCGGGCTTATCGAGTATCGACTGTTTGCGGACCTGCGTCGCGGTTGGCGCATTACCCAGCCCAACCTGGAGCAGTGTGGACTCTTGCTGATCGAATACCGCAATCTGGACGCACTATGCGCCCAACAGGAACCGTGGGCGGCTGACCCCCTCCTTAGCTCTGTCCCCCCTGAAATACGCTACCGGGTCATAACTACCATTCTCGACCACTTTCGATGGCGGTTGGCCATCGATGCAGAGTGCCTTCGTCGTGATGGTCAGGAGCGCTTGCGACGACAGGTTGCTCAGTGCCTTAAAGAACCCTGGACGTTCGATGACCAGGAAGAGCTCTGGCATGCGCGGGGTTTTGCCCCACCCAACGCCCCTGCCGGGGAAAGCGCATTCAGCTTGGGTGTGCGGAGTGAATTGGGGCGCTATCTCCGAGAAGGTCGCACCTGGGGCCGTGGCGGGAGACTGTCCGTTGAGGAGTACATCCACCTCATGGAGCACCTCATCGCGGTCCTCCGCCAAGGAGGCCTCCTCGTGCAGGTGGAGACACGAAACGGTCCCGTCCTCCTCCTCAGAGCCGACGCCCTGTTGTGGCGGAAAGGAGACGGCTCCGCACCCCGGGTCGACCCAATTCGCCAGCGCTGGCTTCCAGGCATGGAGCAACCATCTCCGCGCACGGTGAACCCGTTCTTCCGGGACTTCTACCGGGAGCAAGCCCGTCACCTGCGGAACATTCTGGCCAAGGAGCATACAGCGCAGATCCCCTACGATGAGCGTCTGAAGCGCGAGCAGGCGTTCCGAGAAGGCAGGTTGGCCGCGTTGATGTGTTCCCCAACGATGGAGCTGGGCATTGACATCGGGGACCTGCAGGTCATTCATATGCGCAACGCCCCGCCCACCCCGGCCAATTACGCCCAGCGCGGCGGTCGGGCCGGACGGAAGAGAAACCAGGAAGCTCTCATCCTTACTTACTGTGCAGCAGGCAATGCCCACGACCAGTACTACTTTGCCCGTCGAAAGGAACTTGTGGCAGGCAGCGTCACGCCTCCCCGCATCGACCTTACGAACGAAGATCTATTGAGAACCCATATCCACGCCATGTGGTTGGCCAAGACCGGCGTGGATCTTGGTCAGTCCATCATGGAAGTTCTCGTTTTGCAACAAGAGGGGTATCCCCTCCGCCCTGACATCCAGGCCCGTCTAGACTTGTCCGAACGGGTGCTTAATGAGTTGATCGAAGAGGTCCTGCGCGTGCTCACGCAGAGCAACACCCTGCTGCGTCAACAGCCTTGGTTCAGCCGCGACTGGGTGGCTTCTGTAGTGCGCAGTGCGGCGGTCGAGTTTGATCGCGCATTTGACCGTTGGCGCGATCTGTATCGGTATGCAGATGAACAGTGGCGGTTGGCCAACGAGCAGCTTCGCTTCCCTTCCCGGGATCGGGAGGCACGGGAGCAAGCTGAGCGTCGGCGGGTAGAGGCCCAACGCCAAAAGGAACTGTTGTGCAACCAGGGGCAGTGGCCCGAAGAGTCGGACTTCTACCCCTATCGGTACCTGGCCAGCGAGGGCTTTCTCCCCGGCTACAACTTCCCCCGCATCCCTGTGCGGGCTTACCTCCGACGCGAGATGGGGCACTATCTGGCCCGCCCAAGGTTCATTGCTATCCAAGAATTTGCCCCGGGGAACCGCATCTACCACGATGGGGCCAAGTTCCTTGTGTCCAAGGCTTTTCTGCCGCCCGGGTTCGAGAAAGCCCAGTTAAGACGCGCCAAAGCTTGCAAGCAATGTGGCGCTTTGCACCTGGGAGAGACAGCTTCGGAAGTCGATGTGTGCGCCGACTGTGGGGCCAGCCTGAGCGGGGACAACGTGGACTACCTCCCGCATCTGTTGGAAATGCCCACCGTAGGCGCGACACAGCGGGAACGCATTACTTGCGACGAAGAAGAACGCATACGCTGCGGCTACGACCTTGCCACGCACATCCGCATCGATCATTCCAATATTCCGCGCCGACAGATGGCTGAGGTTCGCAAACAGGCCGAGGGCACGCTGCTATTCCGGCTGACCTACGTTCCGTCGGCCCCTTTGGTTCGCGTGAACCGGGGATGGGCGCGCACGCGCCAACCTGGGTTCAGCCTTGACCTCCACTCTGGCCAGTGGATGCTTACTGAAGAAGAGCGGGCTGAACAAAGGGGTGGAAACGTGGTTTCCGGCGTCCAACTCTACGTTCAGGAAACGCGGAACGCCCTTCTCATCCAACCCGCGCAAGAAAACGTGGAAGAAGCAACATTGGCGTCCATCCAGTACGCCCTGCAACGGGGGATTGAAGCGGTGTACCAATTGGAGCCGCAAGAGTTGGCAGGCGAACGTATCGGGCGGGACAAGGGACGGAGGATCTTGCTGTGGGAAGAAGCCGAAGGAGGGGCGGGTGTGCTCCGCGCGCTGGTGGAGGAGCCAAGCGCTTTGGCCGAAGTGGCCCACAAGGCTTTGGAGATTTGCCATTTCGACCCGGCGACAGGTCAGGACCTAGTTGGCGTGGCATGTGCCCAGGCCTGCTACCACTGCCTTCTCTCCTATGCCAACCAACGGGAGCATGCTTGGCTGGATCGTCACCGGGCGCGGCCTTGGCTGGAGGAACTTGCCTCTGCCACCGTGTTCCTCGTGGGAAAGACCCGCTCGTACGACGCGCAGTACCAGTGGCTGCTGGCCCGGGTGGATACGCGCTCTCCGTTGGAGCGCCAATTCTTGGAGCACCTTTACAAGACCCGGCGCCGCTTGCCCGATCACGCGCAAGCTTTATTGCTTGACGCCATGGTGCGCCCGGACTTTTACTACGAACATGCGCGGGCGTGCGTGTTTTGCGATGGAGCGGTGCACGACCTCCCTGTACAACGATCTGAGGACGAGCGCGTGCGGCGGGAGCTTACCGCCCGCGGCTACCGCGTGATTGTAATCCGCTACAACCGTCCTCTTGAGGAACAGCTCCAGCCTTATGCCGATGTGTTCGGGGAAAGAGGGGGGGCATGAACCTGGTGGGTCCCGGTGCCATCGTCCGCTTCCGAGGCAGGGAATGGATTGTGCTTCCTTCGGAAGATCCCCAGCTGATTCTCCTTCGCCCCATTGGAGGGACCGACCGCGAGACTTGCGGCGTGCATAGGGGCTTGGCCACGCTATTGGGGGGCTCCCTGCCCTACGAACGGATCGAACCGGCCCAATTTCCCTTGCCCGACCCCACCACCGTCCAGGATCACGAGGCAGTGAAGCTCCTCCTCCAATCGGCGCGGCTTCTGCTCCGCGAAGGGGCAGCGCCATTCCGTGCGTTGGGCCGGATCTCGTTCCAGCCCCGTCCTTACCAGTTCGTCCCTCTTCTCATGGCCCTCCGTCAAAATCCGGTGCGCCTCCTTATCGCTGATGATGTGGGTGTGGGCAAAACGATTGAGGCCCTGCTTATCGCCCGCGAGCTCCTGGCCCGGGGCGAAATCCGACGAATGGCCGTGCTTTGCCCACCGTACCTTTGTGACCAGTGGCACGACGAACTGTGGAGCAAAGCGAGCATCCAAGCACCCGTGGTCCGATCCGGGACCGTCGCCCGTCTGGAGCGTGGCCTCCCCCCCGACACCAGCCTGTTCGCCCACTACCGCCACTTTGTGGCAAGCATTGACCTCGTGAAAGGTGAGCGGTACCGCCATGCCTTCCTTCGTGATTGCCCTGAACTTGTCATTGTGGACGAAGTCCACGGCGCAGCCGAGCCTCCAGGAGGGCGAGGAGCACGTGCCCAACAGCAGCGTCATGAGCTGCTCAAGGAGGTTGCTGCCGAGGAAAGCCGGCACCTCATCTTACTCAGCGCTACACCGCACAGCGGTGTGGAATCCTCTTTCTTATCCCTTCTGGGCCTCCTCAAGCCAAAGTTCCGTGAGCTCAACCTCGACGCCTTGACCGAGCCCCAGCGCCAGGAACTGGCCCGGCATTTTATTCAGCGCCGCCGCGCCGATGTCGTGGAATGGCTTGGGGCTCATACCTCCTTCCCCGAACGGCAGACCACGGAGCTCCCTTACAAGTTCAGCCCAGCGCACCGCGAGCTCTACGAGAAAACCTACGCCTTCGCCCGCGAGCTTGTGCAGTCGGCCGAGACCTTGTCCGGTTGGCGAATGCGGATGAGATTCTGGTCGGCCTTGGCCCTCCTACGAGCCATCAGCTCTTCCCCTGCTGCCGCCGAGGTCGCCTTGCGAGAGCGGGCCAACCGGATTGCCGAACTCGCCCAGGGCGGTGACGAAGCCACCGAGGAAGAGTTCACGCGAGCCACGGTGCTCGACTATTTCGAGGACGGTGGTGAAGGCGACGCCCTCCCCACCGCGCTTGTGGCCCGTGACGAAACCGATCGCCGTCGTCTGCTGAGCCTGGCCCGCCTCGCCGAGCAGCTGCGCGGCCACGCAGACCCCAAGCTCCAGGCTGTGATCCGGGCGGTGGACGAACTACTCGCAGAAGGGTTCCACCCCATCGTATGGTGTCGGTTCATCGCCACCGCCCATTACGTGGCCGACGCCCTGCGTCAGGCCTTGGAAGAGAAGCACAGCGGCCTCAAAGTGTCGGCGGTTACCGGCGAGCTTGCCGACGAGGAACGCCGTCTGGTAGTGGAAGAGCTGGGCAAAAGCACCAAGCGCGTCCTCGTGGCCACCGACTGCCTGAGCGAAGGGATCAACCTCCAGGACCACTTCACTGCTGTCGTCCATTACGACCTACCCTGGAACCCCAACCGCCTCGAGCAAAGGGAAGGCCGGGTGGACCGGTTTGGGCAACGCGCTCAGGTAGTGCGCGCGGTCTTGGTCTACGGCGCCGATAACCCAGTCGACGGCGCGGTACTGGAAGTGTTGCTGCGCAAGGCCAAACAGATTCACAAGCGCCTGGGCATTTACGTTCCTGTTCCCGCGGACAGCGAGTCGGTTATGGAGACGGTGATGCACTCCCTGTTCTTCCGCGCCAAGCCGCTGGAACAGGAGCTCGGCCTGTTCGAGGACACCGAGATCCAGGGGCAATTGGACTCATTCCACCGCGCCTGGGACGCCACAGTCGAGCGAGAACGAAGAAGCCGTACCCGGTTCGCCCAGCATGCGATCAAACCCGACGAAGTGGCCCGCGAACTGGAACGAACAGACCACGTCCTCGGTTCGTCCGACGACGTGGTGCGGTTCCTCCAGGCTGCGTGCGGACGACTCGGGGTCTCCCTGCGCAAGGCGGACCACGAAGTATGGGAACTGGACCCGCAAGGTCTGCCGGATCCGGTGCGGGTCCGCCTGGGCGAGGTGCCGACCCCGTGGCGGATTGCGTTCTCCTCTCCACCGCCGAAGGGGGCGACGTACGTCGGCCGCAACCACCCGTTGGTCGAGGGCCTGGCCGAGCACCTGATGGATCTGGCCCTGTACCCCGCCGATGGCCTTCCCCCCGTGGCGCGCTGCGGGGTTATCCGAACAAGCCAAGTGGAGCGCAGGACCACCCTGTTCGTGCTCCGCCTGCGCTACTTTCAAAAGAGCCGCAGCGAAGCTCCTGTGCTGGCCGAAGAAACCCTCACCTGGGGGTTCTCTGGCATTCCCCCGGACATCGCCCCCATCCCCCCCGATCAAGCGACCCAGCTCTTGGACAATTTGAACCCCGAAGAGAACGTAAGCGTTCACGAAAAGCGCCGCGCGGTGGAAGAAACCCTCAGCTGGCAAACCGCGCTGGCGCCCTACCTCGAGGCGGTGGCCCAGGCCCGGGCCCACGAGCTTGAGGAGACGAACCGCCGGCTCCGCGAACAGATCAGTAGACTCCCCGTGCGGGTCGAGCCCCACCTGCCGCCCGACCTCTTGGGCATGCTTGTCGTTCTTCCTTCCTCCCAGGGGGTGACCTCATGAAGGTGGTGACGATCCGTCTTGAGGGGGGCATCCTCGGTCCGGACGTTTTGGAACGGCTCCCCGAGCTGCCAGGCCAAGCCCCGAAGGATTTCGGGTTGGACGGCCGCCGCACGGTCCTCGACCTCGCCAACTCCCTGTGGTCCGACGTCCGCGCCTACTGGGAAGCCTACCAGCGCAGGCTGTCCCACGTGGGAAGCGATTCCATCACAACTGTGACCCGCGAGGCGTGGGCCGTCCCCCTCCTCGAGGCCCTCGGTTACCACCTCACCTTCCAGCGCGCTGGCGCCGCCGTGGGCAACCAAACCTTCCCCATCTCCCATCGCGCTGGAGACGGAGAGGACGCACCTCCTGTCCACATCGTGGGGGCCGACCAAGAACTGGGTCAGCGGCCACCCCCTGGCCGCGGTCGCCTCTCCCCGCACGCCCTTCTCCAGGAGTACCTCAACCGTACCGAACACCTGTGGGGCATCGTTACCAACGGCCGCACCTTGCGCATTCTCCGCCAAGCCCCCTTTGTGGCCCGCCAGGCCTACATCGAGTTCGACCTGGAAACAATGGTCACCGGGGACCACTTCGACGAATTCATCCTCTTCCTCCGCCTCGCCCACCGCACCCGCCTCCCTAAAACCGTGGCCGATGCCAAAGATTGCTGGCTGGAGCAGTACCACCAGCAGGCCATCGAAGAAGGTGGCCGCATCCGCGACAAACTCCGCGACGCCGTGGAACAAGCCCTCGTCACCCTGGCCAATGGGTTCCTCCGCCACCCCCAAAACGACGCGTTGCGGACCAAACTTCGCTCGGGCGAGCTTTCCGCCCGCGGTTTATACCGGCAGCTCCTTCACCTCGTGTACCGGCTGTTCTTCTTGTTTGTGGCTGAGGAGCGCGGCCTGCTCACCGACAATGCTGTCTATCGTGACCACTACAGCATCTCCCGGCTGGAGGCCTTGGCGGCCAACCCACCCAGCGCCCCCCAGCGGTTCGCCGACCTCTACCTTTCCCTGCGCACGTTGTTCCACATCCTCCGTTCGGCAGAGCATGCTGCCACGTTGGGCCTTCCCCCGCTCAACGGCGAGCTGTTCTCCACCCAAACCATGCCCGACCTAGAAAACGCCCATCTCTCCAACAAGGATCTGTTGGAGGCGATCGGCCATCTGTGCTACTTTGAGCCCGAACGGGAAAAGATCCGCCGACGGGTGAACTACGCCGCCCTCGACGTGGAGGAACTGGGAAGCGTCTACGAGAGTCTCCTCGAGCTCGAACCGGTCGTTCGGGAAGTGGGCGGTGCCCTCCGGTTCGAATTCGGCACCGGCACGGAGCGCAAGTCCACCGGATCGTACTACACGCCCCGCGAACTGGTGCATGAGCTGGTCGAGTCGGCCCTGGTGCCTGTCCTCAACGGACGGCTTGCTTTCTGCACCACGAAGGAGGAGAAGGAGCGGGCCATCCTGAGCCTTACCGTGTGCGACCCGGCCTGCGGCTCGGGCCACTTCCTGCTGGCCGCGGCGCGAAGGCTGGGCCACGAGCTCGCCCGCGTGCGCACCGGAGAGGAGGAGCCCTCGCCCGAAGCCCTGCGCGAGGCCGTCCGCGACGTGATCGCCCACTGCGTCCACGGAGTAGACCTGAACCCGCTGGCCGTGGAGCTGTGCAAGGTAGCCCTGTGGATCGAGGGCCACACCAAGGGCAAACCTTTGAGCTTCCTCGACCACCGCATCCGCTGCGGCAACTCGTTGGTGGGGGTGGCCGACCTTGCCGTGCTCAAGGACGGCATCCCCGACGAGGCCTATAGAGCGGTCACCGGAGATGACAGGGCCGTGGCTTCCGCCTTGCGGGCCATCAACCGCCGCGAGCGGAGGGAACAAGCAGCAGGGGCGATGCCGCTTGACTTCGGGCGCGACCTTGCCAACCTGGCCAGCAAGGCTGCCGAGCTCGCCGCCATCCGCGACGATGTCCCCGCCGACGTCAACCGCAAGGCCCAGCTCTACGCGTCGCTGCGCGGGGCGGGCACGGACTGGTGGCGGGACTGGATGGCCGCCAACCTGTGGACCGCCGCGTTCTTCACCGAGCTTACGGCCGAGAACCGCGCCCGCGTCCCCACGAGCCGAATCCTGTGGGACTACCTGTCCCGCGGCGAGGGGGCTGTGCCACCCCAGGTCCTCGACCATGCCAATGCCTTGGCCGAGCGGCTGCGGTTCTTCCACTGGCCGTTG
>FWWM01004542.1_pt1 | contig 32160 bp, 23 predicted proteins | sample 2228351 | NCBI WGS metagenome assembly FWWM01 (sample SAMEA103939774, study PRJEB20133) | metagenome
CCAATGCCGTAACACAGCGCGCCCACGGCCAGCACCTGCGTATGGGGGAAGCGCTCCACGTAGGCCGTGATGGGAAACTGGAAGAGCACCACCATGGCCGCGTTCAGCGCGATGAGAACGCTGTACTGCCCAGCCGTGATGCCAAACTCTTTGTCCAGGTAGAGCACCAGGTTGGTGTTCATCTGGGAGTAGACCAGCGTGGAGGCCAGATAGGTCAGGGAGAACAGCAGAAACGGCGTGTCCCGGATCACCTGGCCATAGCCTTCAAACAACCTGAGCGAAGCCCGCCAGTCAGGGGCGGTTGCTCCGGCGTCGGGCGTCTGGGGTGGAGTTTCTGGCCTGGTCTCACGGATCAGGAAGGCGATGAACAGCGCAAAGATGCCGCTGGTGATGGCGTCGCCGATGAAGAGCCACAGGAAGCCCCCCTCCTGGTCGGCCAGCAGCCCGCCGAGCATAGGGCCGATGACCACGCCCAGGTTGGCCGAGACGCGGACCATGCCGTAGCCACGTGCGCGCTGCTCCTCTGGCAGCATGTCGGCGATCATGGCGTTGACGGCAGGCCCGAAGACCGGCGTGAGCAGGCCGGTAATGAAAATGGCCAGGAAGATCATGGCCAATGAGCTGGCAAAGGCCAGTATCAGGCTGAAGACCATTGCCGCTACCAGCCCGATGATCATCACCGCCTTGCGGCCCAACCGGTCCGCCAGCGCGCCCCCCGCCGCCCCGCTGAACAGGGCGACGGCTGCGTAGAAGGTGAACACCAGGCCCGTCTCCGCCTCTGTTGCGCCAAAGCGCCGCCCGATATAGAGCGCGATGAAGGGAAAGACGAGCGCGCTGCCCGTGGTGTTGATCAGGGTCCCGATCACCAGAATCCAGAATTGCAGGGAGAAGCCCCAAAGCGTGCGTGTTTGAGGCGGGTCCTGGGCCATGGTCTGTCTCCTTGCGTGGCGTTGCCCTTGGGCGGCAACCGATCACAGCATTGCAGCGGGGGAAAGGCGCTTGTCAGTTTTGTGCATTTTGCCCTATTCTTTAGAAGGCAGGTCTACCACCCCGGAATTCTCCAGCGTCCGAGAAGGCCAATGCTAGCATATTCGCCTTGGGAATGCACATATGGTCGAGCAGCCTGATCCTCAGACTCGCAGCAACATCCGCCTGGCGCAATCCGTGCGCGGGCGTCCGCCGGAGCAGGTCTTTGTGCCTTACACCAGTATGCGCCATCTGCTGGAGATGCGCGCCCAGGAATCGCCGGAGCAGGTCTTTCTCATCTATTATGACGAGAGCGGCCACAGGGAGCAGTGGACCTATGGCGAGCTGAACGCACGGGTCAACCAGGTGGCCAACTTCCTGTCCCGTGATCTCGGCGTGCGGCGCGGCGACCGTGTGGCGACCATCGCCTACAACCATAGCGATACGGTGCTCATCTACCTGGCCTGTTGGAAGTTGGGGGCGGCGGTGGCTCCGCAGAACGTGGCCGAAGACGACCAGCGGATCGCCTATATTCTGAGGAACAGCGAGGCGGTGGTTGCGCTGGCGCGGGAGGAATACCTGGCGCGGGCCTGGCGGATTATCCACGGTCGAGGGGACGGCCTGGGCGCGGAAAACATTCGCCAGATCGTGCAGGTGGGCGGTGAGCCGCGTGAGGACTACCCCCATTTCCACGAAGCGGTTGGCCGCCAGCCCACCACGCTCGGCCTGGAGCCGCCGGGGTTGTTCGACGAGAGCCTGCTTGTCTACACCAGCGGCACCACCGGCCCGCCCAAGGGAGTGGTCCTCACCCAGTACAACATGCTGATCGACGCACGCAGCATCGCCGACTGGCAGGCCATCACCGGCAACCAGCGGATGATGTGCGTGCTGCCCATTCACCATGTCAACGGCATCATCGTCACGCTGGTCACGCCGCTGTATGTAGGGGGGAGTGTCGTGCTGAACCGGGCTTACTCTCCCGCCGGGTTCTGGACGCGCATGGCCAGGGAGCGCGTCCATGTGGTCAGCGTGGTGCCCACCCTGTTGCAGTTCAGCCTGGAGTGGGCGGAGCGACGCGCCGCAGAAGGCAGGAGCATCTGGGGGGATGGAATCAGCCGTGAGGACCTGGCACACTTTCGGCATCTTATCTGTGGCGCGGGGACGCTGTCCGTGGCGCTGGCCAGGCGCTTTGAGGAGCGCTTCGGCTTCCCTGTTCTGCACGGCTATGGGCTGAGTGAAACGACCTGCTATAGCTGCTTTCTGCCCATCGACTTGAGCTGGGCAGAGCACCGGCACTGGATGCAGGATTACGGGTATCCGTCCATCGGCTGCCCCATTCACTGCAACGAGATGGACATCTTCGACCCGGACGGCAGCGGGAGGGCGCTGGGGCCGGGCGAGCGTGGCGAGATCGGCATCCGGGGTCACAATGTGATGAAGTACTACTTCCAGCGCCCAGAGGCCAACCGCGAGGCCTTCAAATTCGGGTGGTTCCGCAGCGGTGACGAGGGCTTCTATCACGAGGATGGGCGAGGACGGCGCTTTTTCTTCATCACCGGCAGGATCAAAGAGCTGATCAACCGGGGCGGGGTCAAGTTCAGCCCCTTCGACATCGAGGAGGTGTTATTGGCGTATCCGGGGGTTAAGGCGGCGGTGGCGGTGGCCTTCGAGAACGATTACTACGGCGAGGAAGTGGGCGCGTATGTGGTGCCGCAGGAAGGGGCGGCGCTCGATCCGGACGCGATCATCGCCTACTGCCGGGAGCGCATGACCTTTGAGAAAAGCCCGAAGGTTGTCGTTTTGGGGACCGAGATCCCGGTGACCAGCACTGGCAAGTACCAGCGGCTTAAGCTGCGGGAGGCGTTCAGCGCCTGGAAGTCCATGCAGTTTCGTGAGGCAGAATAGCCCTGTGGAGGGCCTATGGATTTCGAGCTAAGTGAAGAACAGGTGATGTACCGCCGCGCCGTGCGCGACTTTTGCGAGAAGGAACTCAAGCCCTATGCGGCGGAGGTGGACCGGACCGGCGAGCTGCGCATGGAGGCGGTCCGCAAGATGCCCACCCTGGGCCTGACCGGCTTGCAGGTTCCGGAGGAATACGGCGGCGCGGGCCTGGATACGATTAGCGCGGCCATCGCGCTGGAGGAGATCGGGCGGGTGTGTGGCTCCACCGGCCTGAGCATCGCCGCGCACAACGGCCTGTGTTGTTATCCTATCGTCCGCTGGGGCACGGCGGAGCAAAAGCAGCAGTACCTGCCGCGCCTGACCAGCGGCGAGGCCCTTGGCGCGCTGGCCCTCACCGAGCCGGGGGCTGGCTCCGACCTGACGGGGACGAAGACGACAGCCCGCCGCGAAGGCGATGATTGGGTGATCAACGGGGGCAAGGCCTGGATCACCAACCCGCGCTATGCGCCGGTCATCGTCACCCTGGCGCGCACCGACCCAGAGGCCGGGACGCGCGGCTTCAGCCTGATTCTGGTGGACGCTGACGCCGAAGGGCTGTCCATCCATCCGCCGGAGAAGAAGATGGGCGTGCGCGGCTCGCCCACGCAGATGCTGACCTTTGAGAACGTGCGCGTTCCGGCCTCTAACCTGCTGGGAGAGGAAGGACGCGGCCTGCACCAGACCCTGCAGACGCTGGATGGAGGCCGGGTGGGCATTGGCGCGCTGTCGGTGGGGCTGGCGCAGGGCGCGCTGGAGGAGGCCATCCGCTATGCCCGACAGCGGGAAGCCTTCGGCCAGCCCATCAGCAACTTCCAGGCCATTCAGTGGATGATCGCCGATGGCGCGCTGCTGATCGAGGCGGCGCGCCTGATGGTCTACCGGGCGGCGTGGCTCAAGGACCAGGGCCAGTCCTTCACCAAAGAGGCGGCCATGGCCAAGCTGCTGGCCAGCGAGGTGGCGGAAAAAGTGGCCTTCAACGCGATCCAGATTCACGGCAGCTACGGCTACAGCCAGGAGTTCCCCGTGGAGCGCATCTACCGCGACCAGCGGCTGATGTCCATCGGGGAGGGAACGAGCGAGATCCAGCGCCTGGTGATCGCCCGCCGCGTGTTGCAGGAGTACGCGCCGTGAGCGTCAGTTAAGCGGTTGGGAGCCGTTCAGGGGGATGTCCACCCATTGGCCGCTTGGGTTTCCTGCGGCGTCCAGGATGTCCACATTGTGGGGGCTTCCCTCGACGAGCTGGTACAGGCCGATGCGCAGGGTGGCTGCCGCCGCCAGGTCGAGGTCTGCCGGCAGCCGTGTGTGGTGCAGCACCACCTCGCCGCCCCGCCAGTAGCGACCGGGCCACAGGGCGCTGTCCTGCTGGCCGATTCGTTCGCCGCGCCCGTCCAGCAGGTGCTGGAAGGCGGTGTAATCGCCCCCTAACGGCCCGTCGGCGGCCCAGCCCAGGGAGATCACAGGCTCGTCCGGGCGCGGCGGCGTGACGGAGACCAGCCGCAGGCCGTTGGCGAATATCACCCCCGTTTCGTCGAGCGCTACCGACTCCGAAGCCCCACGCATGCAGATGGCGTAGGCTCCCTCGCCTGGCCGCAACGCGAAGCGCTGGCCGCCATCATCGCAACGGCTGCCCGGCAGGGTGTGCGCCTGTGGCCTTCCCAGGAGCGCCGGGGTGTTCAGCAGAATCTGATCAGCGGTGTGGGAGGCGGTGACTGCCGTTCGGGTCCCGTCCAGTGGCCGAACCGAGGGCACGTCGTAAAGCAGAAAGGTCCACACGGCTGCGTCCTGGTCCGTGCGGGGGTCGTCGCTGATTCCTGCCACCAACACGTCGTCGGGCTGCGCCGCCAGGATGGCCTCCCGCACTTCCAGCAGGTAATGCAGCGGCGTGCCGAACGCGCCGGGCGTCCAGGTGCGGTCCAAAAAGGCGTAGAGGCTGGCCGTGTTCCAGGCCTGCAACCCCGCCAGGAGGAGCAAGCCCGTCCCCATCAGCACGGCCCCGCCGCGCGCCTGGGCGCGGGGGAGCCGCCGCGCCAGGGCCTGCCAGGCCGCAACAGCGCCCGCGCCGAACAGGATGTAGGCGGCGGGCAGGGCCGGGATCATGTAGTGGGGGTAGGTGGGCGTCCAGGTGAGGGAGAAGGTGGCGGGCGGCAGCAACAGCCAGCCGATCAGGCTCAGGCGGACATGCCTGCCGGGGCCGGGCCTGCTGCGGAGGGCGTGGTAGCCGACCCAGGCCGCCGAGAGGATTACAGCCCAGCCGAACAATTGCTGTGGCAGGGTGATATCCGGCACGCTGGCCAGGTAATGCTCGAATTGCCCCGGCCCGGCCAGGCTGTGTACCTCATTGCCGCTGAGGACAAGGCTGAAGTGATACAGCGCTTCGGTCGTCAGGCCCAACCCAGAGCGACCAAATACCTTGAAGTCAAAGCCTGTTGCCTGCAAGTGCCATAGCCCCAGCCCAAGCGCGCCGGCGGCCAGGCCTGCGGCGAGGGCCAGGGCGATCCAGGCGCGCCGCGCGATGTGACGGCGGCCCGTCCACAACATTGCCAGGGAGAGCGGAATGAGCACGATGGCCGCGTAGTGGATCTGCACGGTGACGGCCAGCAGCAGGAAGTGGGCCGCCTGCCAGGCCCCGCGACGCGGGCGGCCCTCCTCCAGCAGGCCGATCAGGCCCGTCCCCACCGTCAGCACGACGAAGGGCGGGAGCAGGTTTTGCGCCCATATCTTGCGGCTGTAGATCACGCCCCAGGGGCTGGCCGTGTACATCAAGGCCGCGACCAGCGCCGCCTGGGGGCCAAAGTAGCGGCGTGTGAGCGCCCAGGTCAGGGCGACGGCCAGCACGTTGAGGAGGCCGACGTAGAGGGTGGCGACGGTGGGATCGGCGGAGAGGGCATAGGGCAGGGCGAACAGCCAGACGCTGAGCGGCAGGTTGGGGATGCCCACCGAGGAGCCGATGCCCAGCAGGGGGAAGTGCCGCCCACGGGCCATGTCCAGCGCCAGCGTGCTCAGCCGAGCCTCATCCAGCTTGAACTCGGAGACTCCCGGCGCGCCCATGCGCAGGGCTGCGGCCAGCAGCAGGATCAGCGCCAGGGCGACCCATTCCCGGCGGGCAGGGCGGTCTGCGTAGGGCGTCATGGTCGAAGGGTATGGCCCGCCTCAGCGCCCGGCTCTTCCTTCAGCAGTTCCACGGCGTGTGGCAGCACGGGCAGGATGACGGCCAGGTTCTCCTGGGCGGCCCTGGGGCTGCCTGGCAGATTGACGATCAGGGTGCGCCCGCGTATGCCGCAGATGCCCCGGCTGAGCATGGCGTGGGGCGTCTTTTGCAGGCCCGCCGCGCGCATGGCCTCGGCCAGCCCCGGCGCTTCCCGCTCGATGACGGCGCGTGTGGCCTCTGGCGTGTTGTCGCGCGGGGCCAGGCCCGTGCCGCCGGTGGTCAGGATCAGGTCCAGCTCGCCCCCGTCGCACCAGGCGATCAGCGTGCTGCTGATCACCTCCAGGTCGTCGGGGATCACTTCCGTGCGTATTCCCGTCGCTCCCAGTTCCCCGGCCACGAGTTCAGCGAGCAGTGGGCCGCTGGCATCAGGCCGCTCGCCCCGTGCGCTGCGGTCGCTGATGGTGAGAATCCCTACGCGCATGATACCCATCCCCTGCCTGTAAAAGAGCGGGGCCTGCCTGCCGGCAGCGCCCCGCCAGTGATTGTTACCCTGGGCCGCTATCAGGCCCCGTTGTCGTCCGAGACAAAGACCTGCCAGGGGCCGTGCATCCCGTCCTCAGTGACGCCATAATACACCCGCAGCCCCTCTGGCGTCCGCTGAACCAGGTCGTAGCGGACGGTTCCGCCGCGCTTGTGGCGCTTCCACAGCCCCACATTGTTGTGCCAGTTGACTTGGTCGGGGTCCACCGGATTTTTTTCTTTCTCGGTGATGGCGTAGTGCCACAGCCGCCGCGCCGATGAGCGCGTGACATTCTTGACGATGTTGCCGTTGCGCAGGTCGCGCATGATGTGGTAGAGCTTGCCCTTGCGCTGCTCCGTCCCCACGATCTCCACCCCCGTTTTAGGGGCCGTCGGCTCCTGCGAGGTGGCAGCAGGGGGTGGTTCGGGGGATTGGGGCGCAGCAGTTGGGGCGGCCTGGTCGGGTGGCAAGTCTTCCAGGTCTTCGCTCTTGTTCTCCATCACCAGGCGCACGATCTCGTCGCGCACGGCCAGCGTGGTTTCCGCCTCGTCGCGCACATAAATCTTGTTGTCATCGATGGCGTAGGGCGGGTCTTCCCCTTTGGGGACCTGCACACGGATGATGCTTTTGTTCTGTGTGGATTGCACATCGATGTCCACATCCAGCGGTGGGGTGATCCGTTGTTCGATCTCTACGTTCAACGTTTCAATCGTTTTGTTCACGTCCTGCACGCCGACGGGTTTGCGGGCGGGGTCGGCGCTCACCCCGATGTAGATCATGCCGCCGTTGGTGTTGGCCATGGCGCAGATATCGGCCACAATGGCGTAGAGGTGGCCGCCGCGCCGGGTGGCCTGCTCGTGAAAGGACTGCACGATGCTCGGTCCCTCGTCGCGCGCGGCCTGGATGAAATCGTATGGCTCGCGGTTGATGGCATAGGGGCGCGTGCGGGCGAAGTCGTTGCCCTGGAACATCTCCCGGAGCGCGGCAAAGCTGGGTTCGGGCAGCAGCACCTCGGTCACGCGGTCGCCGACGCCCAGGTTTTGATGCCTGCCGGAGCTGGGATCGGCATTGATGCGGTGGGCGTCTGATCCCTGGATGCAACGCATGCGGCGAGGATATTCCGGCTTGCTGCCGTCGAAAAAGCGCGCGGTAGAGCCGCGCCCGCGCCGCTCCAGGTCGGTGACCTCCAGGGCATGCAGGTTGGGGTCCTGGGTATAGGCGATTTTGGTCTGGCCGCCGAAGTCGAAGCCGCGCATGGCCACGCCGTGGCTCGAATTGGCGTGAGCGGCGATGACGATCCCCCCGGCTTCGTTGATGATCCGGTAGGCGGTCAGCACATCAGAGGACGCCCCAACGTTGGACGAGCCTCGGTCCAGCACCTCTGGCGGCACGTGCAGGCTGAGCAGGATATGCTCCAGCTCGCGGATGCCGATCTGTGGGGAGAAGATGCCCAGGATGTGAAAGCCAAAGGTGGCGGTGAACTCAAACCCCGGCAGCACCAGGATTTTGTCCAGCAGGCGGCGATATTCAGCCAGCCGTCGCTGCTCCTCTGGCGTGGCGCGGCCCAATTCTGCCAGGAAGCGCAGCTTTTCGATCTCATCCATCATCGCCTTGTAGCCGCCCACCGTATTGTGGTCCGTAAAAGCGATGATGTCCAGGTTGCGGGCCTCCGCTTTGTGGAGGATGTCTAAATACCCGGCCTCGTGGTCCTGGTAATCGTCCGAGGCAGGGGTGTGGATATGCAGGTCCATGAGGAACCACTGCATTTTTTCGGTTCGTTTTTTTGCGGCCACCAGGCCTCTCTCCGTCGTGTATGGGTTGCGTTGGTCCCCGATTCGCCAAAAGGGTACATGGCCCGTGCCCGGCCTATAGCAGGCTGTTCAGCGTATCGGCCAGTGTACTGGGTTCCAACGGCTTAATCAAAAACATGGATGCCCCGGCGCGCCGGGCTTCGTCGGCGACGTTAAGCCCGGAGACCAAAATGATGGGCGCATCCGCAAAATCGGGGTCGGCACGGAGCGCGCGGATCACCTCCGGGCCTTCCACGTCGCTCAGGTTGTGATCGATCAGGAAAATATCGGGGCGCTCCCGGCGGGCCACCGGCAGGACATCACTCCCCCGCGCTACCAGCGTCACTTCAAAGCCATCCATGGATAGCAGAGTCTCCAGCAGTGTGACCGTCGTTCGGTCGTCGTCGACAATCATTACCCGTGCCAAGTCATCATCTCCCTGCTGAACGCTGAACTAGCGGAATACGCTCTATACATCGCTTTTTGCCGTGGGGCTTCTGTTTCAGGTGGAGACGTGTTCTGGTTCTGCTACCTTGCTCTCCGCCGGAACCAGCGCTGCTTCCAACACGTCATCCAGGTGATCGACCAGGACAAAGTGCAGGGTGTCGCGAACTTCGGGCGGCAGGTCGTCCAGGTCCTGCTCATTGCGCCGGGGCAGAATGACTGTATCCAACCCGGCCCGATGTGCGGCCAGCACCTTGTCCTTTATGCCACCCACTGGCAGCACCTTCCCGGTCAGCGTGATCTCTCCGGTCATGGCGATGTTGGGCCGCACCGGGCGCTGGGTGAGCAGCGAGGCCAGGGCGGTGACCATAGTGACGCCCGCAGAAGGCCCATCTTTGGGCACGGCCCCTGCCGGAACGTGCAGGTGGATGTCGTGTTTGTCGAAGAAGTCTTCGGGCAGGCCAAGCTGGGAGGCCCTGGAGCGGATGTAGCTCAGTGCCGCGCGGGCGCTCTCCTGCATCACGTCCCCCAACTGGCCGGTAAGCTGAAAGACTTTGTTCCCCGGCATCGCTGTGGCCTCTACGAACAGGATGTCGCCGCCCTGGGGCGTCCAGGCCAGCCCTGTGGCGACGCCGGGCTGCTCGGTGCGGTCTTGAAGCTCGGTCTGATAGGTGAAATATGGTTTGCCGAGCAACTCGCGAATCTTCTCTTTGTCCACAACGTGCTCGGCGCTGCCGTTTTGCTCTGCGCTCTCTGCGATGCCGGTTGCGATCTTGCGAGCCACCCGACCGATCTGCCGTTCCAGCTCACGGACGCCTGCCTCTCGGGTGTAGTTGCGGACGATCTCCACCAGCGCCTCCTCTGTGAAGCGGATTTCGTCCGGGTGCAGGCCGTTCTCCTGTATCTGGCGCGGGACCAGGTACTGGAGGGCGATCTGCACCTTTTCCTGTTCCGTGTAACCGCTCAGCCTGATGATCTCCATGCGGTCGCGCAGGGGGCCGGGGATGGGTTCAAGCTCGTTGGCCGTGGTGATGAAAAGCACCTCAGAGAGGTCGAAGGCGACATCCAGATAGTGGTCGCGGAACTCGTGGTTCTGCTCCGGGTCCAGCACCTCCAGCAAAGCGGAGGCAGGGTCTCCACGGAAGTCCCGCCCCATTTTGTCCACCTCGTCCAGCATGATCACCGGGTTGCGACTCTCGATGCGGCGCAGCGTCTGGATGATGCGTCCGGGCATGGCTCCGATGTACGTCCGGCGGAAGCCGCGTATCTCGGCTTCGTCGCGCACACCGCCCAGGCTCATACGGGTGAATTTGCGGCCCATCGCCCGCGCGATGGAAGCCCCGAGGGAGGTCTTGCCGACGCCGGGCGGCCCCACGAAGCACAGAATCGCGCCCTCACGCTCGCGGCGGATGTAGTCTCCCTGCTCTGCTTTGCGCTCTTCCAGCCAGGAATTCCAGGATGCGCTCCTTAACGTCCTCCAGGCCGTAGTGATCCGCGTCGAGCACGGCGCGGGCGTGCGCGATGTCCAGGTTGTCCTCGGTGCGTTTGTTCCACGGCAGGCTGACCAGCCAGTCCAGGTAAGTGCGGATCACGCCGTACTCCGCCGCAGCCGTCGGCAGCTTGGCCAGACGGTCAAGCTCCCGGCGCGCCTCTTTTTCCGCTTCCTCTGGCATCCCGGCCTGTTCGATTCTGGCCCGGAACTCCTCGATCTCGACCTGCTGCTCGTCCGCCTCGCCCAACTCGCGCTGGATGGCTTTGAGCTGCTCGCGCAGGAAGTACTCGCGCTGCACCTTCTCCATCTCGGACTGGGCTTCGGTCTGGATTTTGCGGCCCAGCTCCAGCACTTCCAGCTCTTTGTTGAGCAGGGTCATCAGGTGATGCTGTTTGTCCGTTACCCTGTCCAGCTCCAGGATTTTCTGGCTGTCCTCCAGATCAATGCGGATGTACGTGGCGATGGCGTAGACAAGCTGGAGCGGATCGTCAATGTTCAGGGTGGAGGCGATCAGCTCCCCCGGTATGCTGGGGACCAGCTCCGCCAGCCGCGAGAACTGGTCGACAATGTTGCGGGTGAGGGCCTCCACCTCAATATTCTCTTCCGTCACCTCCGGATGCCGCCGCACCCTGGCCACCAGGTACGGCTCCGTAGCCACATATTCCTCGATCTGGATGCGGGCCAGGCCCTGCACCAGCAGGCGAATTGTGCCATCGGGGGCGCGGAAGAGCCGATGCACGGTGGCGACGGTCCCTATCCGGTAGATCTCGTCAGGGCCGGGCAGCTCGTTGCTGGGATCATGGGCGGCGACCAGCCCGATCAGGCGCTCTTCCTTGGCGACCACGTCGTCGATGAGGCGGATCGAGCGCGGCTGGCCCACGGTCAGGGGGATGGCCGTGTAAGGGTAGACGACGACTCCCCGCAGGGGCAGGATCGGCAGGGCCTCTGGAATGTGGAGCGAGTCTTGCTCCTCGTCGGACTTCTCTTCTGCTTTGACGTCGATATGTTGATCCTCTTCGCTATGGCTGACGGAGGGGTTGATTTCCTGCTCTTCTGTTCCTTCTGGGGTGTGTTTCTCTTCGGTCATAGGGTTGATTGTACTACGCTTCATTTTCCAGTGCTGACATTAATGATATGCACGTGTTGTTCTTGGGCTTTCGGCAGTTCTATACGCAGCAGGCCGTCGCGGTAAGTTGCCACCACCTGTTCTCGCTGCACCTTCCAGGGAAGGTATACATAGGTGCGGAACTCTCCACGGGCGATCTCCATCTGGTGGTAGGCCACTGCCTGTGGCTCGATAATCTGCCTGCGCATGCCACTCACGATCAGACGGCGGTCTTGAAGCACGATGCGGAAGTCGCTGTCTTTCATCCCGGCGATTTCAATCAGAATGACCAGCCGGTCTTCCTGTTCATAGACATCGGTGGGTGGCCGCCAGACTGAAGAATGCCTGACGACGATCCGTTGCCAGAAGGTGTGGCCTACAAAGAGGTCGGTCTCTTGCACAGCACTTTTGCTCTTGTTGGATACTTCATCAGACATGCTGTTTCTCGTAAGCTGTTATGGTGACAATTTACCGTGTAGATTCTACCACAGCCCGGCGGTGCGCTCAATTAGCGGAACGCAAGAATCATGCCGGCCAGTGAGCACGTGCAGGGTTACTGTTTTGTAAGGAGACGAGTAAACCCAATGCCAGGAAAGCCCAGGGCAGCGGGCGGCGCTTTTGGTGATTGACAAAGGCCGTTTCGCTGTGTCATAATCCTTGCAGAGCTTCGGCTGGCAGCCTCCCTGGTGGCTGCCCACACAACTTGCCATCCCAAACAGAGAGGAGGTGGTGCCGATGGATAACTGTAGTAGCAGTACCTTAACTCGCGTCGTGGCGCCCCTCCTCCGTATGCTGGAATAGGCGTCACGACGCCCCTACAAAAGGTCTCTGTCCTCGGATGGGGGCCTTTTGGTTTGTGTCAGAGTGTGCGCGATTGACCATAAATCCCCTCCCCCTGGGCAAACTGCCTCATGACTTACTGGCCTCTCTGCTCAATGCATTGCCCCAGGACCCCCAGGTAGTGGTTGGCCCTCGCGTGGGCGAGGACGCAGCGGTGATTGATTGGGCCGGTGGCTACCTGGTCGTCAAAACCGACCCGATCACGTTCGCCACCGATCAGATCGGCTGGTATGCCGTGCAGGTCAACGCCAACGACCTGGCCACAACCGGCGCTACGCCGCGCTGGTTTATGGCTACGGTGCTGTTGCCGGGTGGGCGGGCAGACGCTGCCATGGCCGAGCGCATCTTCCACCAGATCGTCGATGCCTGTCAGGAGCTGGATATCGCGTTGATCGGCGGGCACACCGAGATCACGCACGGCCTGGATCGTCCGATTGTTGTGGGGATGCTCCTGGGCGAAGTGGCCAGGGACAGGCTGGTGACGACCGGCGGGGCGCAGCCGGGCGATGCGGTGCTGCTCACCAAGGGGATACCGATTGAGGCGACGGCCATCATTGCGCGGGAAAAACGCCAGGAACTGCTGCCCCATTTCGAGGCCTCCCTGCTTGACCGGGCAGCGGCCTATCTGGTTGATCCGGGCATCAGCGTGTTGCGCGATGCCCGGCTGGCCGTGCGGGCGGGTGGGGTGACCAGCATGCACGACCCGACCGAAGGGGGGCTGGCAACGGCGCTGTGGGAACTGGCGGAGGCCAGCGGTCACACGGTCGAGGTGACGGCCTCTGGCTGGCCCATACGGCCTGAAGGGCGTTTGCTCTGCGCCTTTTACGGGCTTGATCCCCTGGGTGCCATTGCCTCCGGCGCGCTGTTGCTGACGGTTCGACCGGATGCGGTGGATGGAGTGATGGATGCGCTCGCCGGGGCTGGCATTGATGTTTACCGGCTGGGGCATATGCGGCAGGGAGGGGCACAGGTGCTCACTGGGGAAGGGCTTCTGCCGAGGCCGGCGCGTGACGAGATCGCGCGGCTCTTTGAATGATCGGGTCGCCTTGCCCTGGCCATTGCACTTTACAGTTTGGGCCAAACGTGGTATAAACAACCTCAACCTGCCGTGTCCGTGATGCCGCACCCACGTTTTGAGCCAACACTCATAAACGAGGGGGTCCACCTCTGAGGTTCGAAGCGTTAGGCCACGGCCAAGGCTGAGGTCTCAGGCGGACACCCACCTGCGAAAGCAGGTTCAAAACAGGCAGCACACGGCATGGCGGGTAGCCTTTTGATCGGCGATACACCTCTGGAGCCGCCAGGGGTGTATTTTATTTCCCTTCCTGCCCACCTCGCTGTTGTCGCCTGCTCATGGGCGTATGTGACCGTCTCCCACGATGATCCACTTGTAGGTGGTCAGCTCCTCCAGGGCCATGGGGCCGCGAGCGTGTAGTTTTTGGGTGCTGATGGCTACCTCTGCCCCCAACCCCAGTTGACCGCCATCCGTGAAGCGCGTCGAGGCGTTGACGTAGACTGCCGCCGAGTCGACTTCGTTCAGAAAGCGCTCCATGGCGGCGGGGTCGCGGGTCAGGATGCCGTCGGAGTGGCCCGTGCTATGCGCCTGGATGTGCGCGATAGCTTCGTCCAGGTCCCGCACCACCCGGATGCCCAGAATCAAGGCCAGCCACTCGGTATCCCAGTCCCCTGCGCCTGCTGGCTGAACGTGGTCGTTGGCGCTCAGCAGGGAGGCCGCGCGTGCGTCCACGCGGAACTGGACGCCGTCCTCGGCCAGCCGCCCCACCACCTGTGGCACGAATTGCGCCGCGATGGATTCCTGCACCAGCAGGGTATCCAGAGCGTTACAGACGGTGGGGCGCTGCACTTTGGCGTTGTGCACCACCTGGAGGGCGGCTGGCAGGTCTGCCGTCTCATCGACGTAGAGGTGGCAGATGCCAATGCCGCCTGTGATCACCGGGATCGTGCTGTTCTCCCGGCAGAACTGGTGGAGCGCATTGCCGCCGCGCGGGATGATCATGTCCACGTAGTCGCTCAGGCGCAGCAACTCCTTCACATAGCGGCGGTCGGTGTCCCGGATGAGCTGGACGGCGTCCGCAGGCAGGCCCACGGACTCCAGCGCCGTGCGGATAGCATCCACCAGGGCGATGTTGCTGCGCAGGGTCTCGGAGCCGCCGCGCAGGATGACGGCGTTGCCCGCCTTGAGCGCCAGCGCGGCCACGTCCACGGTCACGTTGGGCCTGGCCTCGTAGATGACCCCCAGCACGCCCAGCGGCACGCGCCGCTTGCGGACCCGCAGGCCGTTGGGCAGGGTGCGCACGTCGAACTCGCGGCCCACCGGGTCTGGTAGCTCAGCCACGTGGCGGACGTCTGCTGTGATGCCCGCCAGCCGCCCCTGGAGGTTGAGCCGGTCGAGCAGGGCGGGAGTCAGCCCGGCGGCGCGCCCATCCTCCAGGTCGGCGGCGTTGGCTTCCAGGATGGCCGCCTGGTGGGCATCGATGGTGTCGGCGATGGCCAGCAGCGCTGCATTCTTGGCTGCCGTGTCGTAGAGTCGGAGGGTTATTGCTGCCGCCCTGGCCTGCTGGCCGATGGCTTGCATGTCGATTGCCACGTCGTCTCCTCCCTGGGCGCTAAATGATGACCATGTTATCGCGATGCACGGCCTCGTCCCCGTAGGTGTAGCCGAGGACTTCGATGATCTCCTGTGAGCGGCGTCCGCAAAGCTGCGCCAGTTCCAGGCTGGTGTAGTTGGTCAGGCCCTGCGCCAGCGACCGCTGGCCGGAGTCTACAATCCGCACGATGGCCCCACGCTCGAAGTCGCCCTGTACCGCTCGGACGCCCACCGGCAGCAGGCTGGCCCCGTTTTCCCGCAGGACGCGCGCCGCGCCCTCGTCGACTTGCAGAGTCCCCTGGGGACGCTCCGCCAGCAGCCAGCGCTTGCGGCTTTCCAGGTGATTGCTTGCTGGCAGGAAGGTGGTCCCTACGCGCTCTCCCTGTACCACGCGCAGCAACACGTCCGGCAGCCGTCCATGGGCGATCACGGTGCGTGTCCCGCTGCGCACGGCAAGCTGGGCCGCCTGCAACTTGGTGACCATCCCTCCTGTCCCCAGGTGATTGGTCGTTCCCCCTGCCAGTTTCCAGATGTGCTCGTCGATGTCCCTGACTTCCGGGATCAGGCGGGCGTCTGGGTGAAGGTGGGGGTTGCGGTCATAGAGGCCCTCCTGATCGGTCAGCAGGATCAGGAGATCGGCGTCCAGCAGGGCGGCGATCTGGGCAGAGAGGTTGTCGTTGTCGCCGACCTTGATCTCCTCCACAGCGACCGTGTCGTTCTCGTTGACGATGGGGACGATGCCGTAGTCGAGCAGCGTGCTCAAGGTGTTGCGGGCGTTCAGGTAGCGCGTGCGGTGGGAGAAGTCGTCATGGGTGAGCAGGACCTGCCCGATGTGCACATCGTAGAGGCCGAAGAGAGTGCTGTAGACCTGCATCAGGTAACCCTGGCCGACCGCGCAGAGCATCTGCTTGGCCGGTAAGTGGTTGGGCAGGTCCGGGTCTGCCAGCAACTCGCGCCCGGCGGCCATGGCTCCGGAAGAGACCAGCACAATACGGTGCTTTTCCCGCTGCAGCATCATGACCTGCCGGATGAGTTCCAGCATGTGAGGGCGGGAAAGGCGTGCCGTGCCGCCGGTCAGGGTGCTGGTCCCCAACTTGACCACGATGGTTTGCGGCGTGCGTCTGTCGTTCATACTGTGATCATACCCCGAATGGCCGGGGAATCTAAGGTCATTCTGACAAAAACGCTCGGTTTCTTTGCTCAAATCGTGGTATAATAAGTGCACAAATTGGGGGGATGACAGGCATCGACGGGGAGGGATGGAGGACGCACGGCAAGCCGAGCGGCGCTAACTCGCAAAACTGGCGCAACCCAACAAGTGCCAACCGCACTTACCAACCCGCTATGGCGATGGCCGCATAAGCGGCGCTGAGCTGTAGCCGCTTACCGCACAGGTAAGCCGTCCGCCCCCACCGTCCCTGGCCGGTGGGCCAGGCGGGCGAGACCAAAGCCAGGGTGCGCGCCTGTGAGGCCGATAAACAGGCGCTAAGACCATCGGCTGGCCGGTGGCGAGACCCTGCTGGTCGGGGCTGCTGCTGGCGAGAGGCAAAAGACCGGCTAAGCTTGTAGAAGTGCGTGCTCGGCCTCTTCGGACCCGGGTTCGATTCCCGGCATCTCCACCATCAAAGGGGGCGGCTGTAACCCAACAGCCGCCCCCTTGCTCATTCGGTCGCCTTGCCGCTCAGGGCGAGTCTCCACCAGAGCGGTTGCCGTCTACAGGAGCGTTGATATAAAGCCGCCCGAAAGCTGCTGGTCGATCCATTTGGCGATGAACGGATAGCGGTAGTCGTGTCCGTTGTAGGTGTTGAACGCGCCGAGGATGGAGAACACCACCATGCCAAGCGGCAAAGCCAGCGACGCCAGGACAAAGACGATCAGCAGCAGAACAAAGAGGATGAGGAACGGGATGCCGACCAGGATCACGCTGGCCAGGGCCGAGATGGCAATGCCGATGCCCAGCACGAAAGTGCCCACGACCAGCAGTGCCAGCCAGCCCACAGTGCCGATGATCTGCATGGCGAAGGCCTGTAAGGCATGGAAGGCGACGAAGTCCGACCGGTCGCGGAAGGAGAAGTAGATCGCCAGCGGGACGAAGATCAACAGCAGGGCGCCCCAGCCCCCGCTGACCACGGCCAGGCCGAGGGTGAGCAGGGCGCTGATGTGGGCCAGCGCTGCCCACAGCCGTTCCTCCTCGCTCAATGCTGTGGCCGAGTACGAACGCGGCTGCCAGTCCTGGTGGAACTGGGCCGCCACGCCCGATGCCAACTGCTCGGCCCGCTGGCGGAGGCGGGCGGTCTCGCTGTCTGCGCCGTAGTATTTCTCCTGGTATTCGCGCACCACGTCGCGCCCCTGCTGGGTTTCCTGGTCGGCCCGCCTCAGGGATTCTTCGGCAGCGGCTTTCGGGTCGGTCTCGACCCGGACGGGGATCGGGGTTCCCTCGTCGCCTGTCTCTGGCGGGGCGCTGCTCAGTCTGTCCAGTCGGTCCTTGTCCTCACCACCCATTGCTACCAGCTCCTGAGATACAGTGTGGATGCTTTGCCTGATTCTTCAGGGTTGTTCAATGTTCTATACGCGCCGCAGGGGCCAAAGTTGCGCCGCTTTGGCCGCCGTTCTGGCAGCATGGCCGGCGCAAAACCCCGGCTGGCAGGGCGCTTGCGGCCACTCAATGCGGTATACTGAGGCCGAATTGATCCCTTTCCTTAACAGGTGACGCGATGACCATCCTGAGCAATGACTTTTCCCTTACCAAACGCCATTTGGGCCTGCTGTTGCTGGTGGGCGGTGGCCTGGTGGCTGTCGCCTTGTTGGGCATCGATCCGCTCACCGATCTGTTGCATCGCCTGGGGAGCGATGTGTTGCCGCCAGACCGGCAGACGGGCATCGGCCCCAAGCAGGCCCTGGCGCTGCTGGCCAGCGTGGCGATAGCCCTGGTCGGCCTCAGCCTGATCCCGCTGGGCAGGGACGTGGCCTCTGCACGCCCGGCCCAGGCCCGGCCTGTGCCTTTGCCGGATTTGGTGGTCGTGGCGCACCGGGTGCTGCTGGCGCTGGTTGTGCTGGCCCTGCTGGGATACTTCGTGGTGTATGTGGTTTACGCCGTCAACCTGATCCTGTTCCCCTTCGACTATGATCAGGGCGAGGGCTTCGAGCTGGTGGATACTATGCTGTTCAGCCAGTTTCGCTGGCCCTACCAGGACCCGGAGGTTTTCCCGTTTTATTCTTCGAACTACCCCCCGCTGTTCCACCTGCTTAATGTGCCTTTTGTCTGGCTCTTTGGCCCGGCGTACTGGTATGGGCGGCTGTTGGGCTTTGTGGGGACGCTGATCACGGCGGCGGCAATCGGCTACGCGGTGTACCGTGTGGAGCCGCATCGCTGGGTGGCAATCGCCAGCGGGCTGGCCTTCCTGGCCTCGAACTACGTGTATCACATCGGGCCGCTCTTCCGCCAACATATGTCCATGGTGATGTTTGAGACGCTGGCGGTTGTCACACTGGCCGGGGTTCATCACATCCAGGACACAGCGCAGCGGCGGCGTGTGTTGGCGGCGGGGTTGGGCTTCTTGCTGGCAGCGGGATATACCAAGCAACTGGCCCTGGCTACCTGCATTGCCGCTTTTGTTTACCTGTTCCTCTACAATCCGCGCCGCAGTCTGGTCTGGGGCGTGATCTTTGCCCTGATCGCGGGCGGGATTTTCCTGCTGATCGACGTGGCGACCGGCGGACAGTGGCGGCTCAACATCATCAACGCCAACATCAATCCCTTCATGCCCGGCCAGTTTGAGGGCCTGCTCCGCCAGTGGATCGGTCTGCACGGCGTTCTGGTTGCGCTGGCTGCCTTGATGGTGGTTTATGAGTTTTATTTCGACCAGATCAGCATCTACAGCCTGTGGTTTATTGCGGCCACCGTCAATTCCTCGCTGGCCGGCAAGTGGGGCGCGGGAGACAGCTACTTTGCGACGGCCATTGCGGCTGTCAGTGTGCTCAGCGGCATCTTCGCGGCGCGCACGTTGCGGGGAACGTGGCGCCTGCCGGAAAATTACCTGACACGCCCCTTAACGCCGCTGCGGACCTTTCTGCAGGAGCGGCGGGCGTGGGTCCAGGGCCTGGCAGGGGTCGCCGTGCCGGTGTTGTACCTGCTTTATGCTGTGGCCGTGTTCCATATGCCGACCGGCGGGGCAGTTTTCGGCACGCTGGCCGGCGCGCTGGGCGTCGCCCCGAACACCGATTTTGCCTTCTACGATTCGGCGGGATGGACGCTGGGCTATGCCAAGCTGGGCCATCTGACCACGGCGGAGGATGTGGCGAATGGCTGGCAGTTGGTGAGCGTGGTGGCGCAGAGCGAGGGGCCGGTGTTGAGCGAAGATGCCGGGTTTAATATTCAGGCGGGCAAAACCGTGGTGGGCAACCCCACCCAGCTCCTCAACCTGTACAATAACCAGCTCTTCGATCCGACCAACCTGGTGGCTATGATCGAGGACCAGACGTTTGGCGTGTTGATCATGCGGGCGTGGTTCTACCCCAATCCTGTGCTCTACAGCATGATCGAGGCTTATGAGGAAGATCAGGTCATCCCGATGAATGGTTTCGAATACCAGGTGCTCCGGCCCGATCCCACCTGGCCTGGCCGCCGCCCCTTACGGGATGCCATCTTTGCGCTGGAGGATGACCAACCGATTGAGCACGTGATCGAGGCCCCACCGATGGGCGTCGAGGAATGGCTGACCATGGTTTTCAATCGGGTGCAGTGGGAGCTGGTCGAGGGCTGGCAGGAGGAGGAGGCCGTTTTCTTCCGCGAGGGCGCGCGCGCCATCGTGCGCTATGAGGACGAGGGGGAGGGCCGGGTCCGTATCACGGTGCAGCCCGAAACTTGAGCAGGTGCGCTGGCCGGTAAACGAAAAAGCCCCGGTTGTTCTTCGGGGGCTTTTTCTGTTCTCTGTGCTGGGGAGGTAGGATTCGAACCTACGATTCACGGTTCCAAAGACCGTTGCCTTACCACTTGGCCACTCCCCAGGGCGACTGTATTCTAGCATATCCTGCGGTCCCGGACCAGGGTATTTTTCCTGGGACTTTAACCATGTTCTTATCTGTGGGCAAGAATTCATTAATTTGCTAGTTTTATAATATCAAAAGTATAGAATTGAGGCCTTTTCGTGTGGGGAGGTGGCCGATGAAACAAATAGGGTTGCGGATGGGCCTGCTGGTGGGGGCGTTATTGATCGTGCCGGTTATGGCGGTCTTCTTTGTGGCCGACCGCCTGGCCGGGCTGCCATTTGTCCCTTTCGATCTGTTCGACTGGCTGGCGCGCACGTTGCCAGGGGGGCTTATCACGCTGGGCATTGACGCCATGGTATCGTTGATTGGCGGTCTGGGCCTGGGCGATACGGCCAGCACGGCCAAGTTGCTGGAGCAGCTTGGGGCGCTGGGCCTTTTTCTGTTGGTCGGTGTGGCTGGCGGCGGAATCGCCTTCACGCTTTTGCAGGGCCGTGAAGATCGGCAGCGCGTCCTCTTTGGGGCGGCTCTGGGGGGGCTGGTTGGCCTGCTCATGCTGGTGATCAGCGCTGCGGTGAATGTGACGGCTTCCGCCGCGCCGGTTGTCCAGGCAGTCTGGATTCTGCTGGTTCTCGTGGGGTGGGGGGCGGCTCTGGGCTGGGTGAATGCCCGGTTTGCTCGGCTGCCTGAGGCCGGAGCAGCCAGGCCGGGGGAGGCGGCGGCGCGTATCGAAGCCCCGACGGCTGCCGAGAGGCCTTCCGTGACTGTGGAGCCGATAGACCGCCGCCAATTCCTCGTTCGAGTCGGCAGCGCGTCGGCGCTGATCACGGTGGCCGGGGCGGGGCTTGGGGCGCTGGCCGCCACAGCCACACAGGGACCGCAGGAGGCAGCGCTCTCTGAAGCGCTGGAAGATACGCCATCGCCGCCCCGTGCGACGGCTGCCCTGCCGAACGCGGACGCTGCCCTGCAGCCCGCGCCCGGCACGCGGCCTGAATACACCCCGGTTGAGGATCACTATCGCATCGACATCAACCTTCGCCCGCCCGCTGTTGACGCAGAAGAATGGACCCTGGCCATCACCGGACTGGTGGACAACCCGCTGACGCTGACCCTGGACGACATCCGCAACAACTACGAGCCGATGGACCAGTACGTGACGCTGTCCTGCATCTCCAACCAGATCGGCGGCGACCTGATCGGGACGACCAGGTGGACAGGGGTGAGCCTGCAGCAAATCCTGCCGCAGCTTGGGTTGCAGGCAGATGCCGAGTACCTCAAGATCAGCTCTGCGGACGGCTTCTATGAGACGTTGTGGCTGGGCCTGGTTGATGCCGACGAGCGGATCATGCTCTGTTACGCCTGGGATGGCCGACCCCTGACCGTTGACCACGGTTTTCCCCTGCGGATCTACATCCCCGACCGCTACGGCATGAAACAGCCCAAGTGGATCACCACGATTGAAGTTATGGAACATGATGAGGAAGGGTACTGGGTTCGCCGGGGCTGGGATGAAGTGGCCCGTATGAAGGCGACATCGGTGATCGACACCGTCGCCACGGACGCCGTGTACGAAGAGAATGGGCAGATGTTTGTCCCGGTGGGCGGCATCGCCCACGCTGGTGCGCGGGGCATTTCCAGGGTTGAGGTCAGCGTGGATGATGGCGAGTGGCAGCAGGCGCAATTGCGCACGCCGCTCTCTGACCTGACGTGGGTGATCTGGCGCTACGACTGGCCGTTTGAGGAAGGCGCACACACTTTTGCCGTGCGTTGCTACGACGGGGACGGCACCCTGCAAATCACCGAGCGCCATCCGCCGCATCCCAGTGGCGCAACCGGCATACATACGCGACGGGCAACGCTGTAGCCTCGCAAGGTTGTGCCGTCTGGCTCTCTGAGGCCCCTGGCCTGTGCCACATTGCCAGGGGCTTTTCGTACCCCTCAGCCGGGGCAGGGCCGCGCTGCGGTGACGACCAGCCCGCATACTTTTCCTTGCAAAAACCTGACGAATGCCCGGTGATTGTACTACGCTTTATGTCACCAGATTGACCATATTTAGATTTTTCATACAATTATTGTCAGCAATCTTTTTGAGTAGGAGGACTCTAAATGATGTCTCGTTCTGTAAAGATAAGGCTTAATCGGTTTCGTTGGTGTTTACTGATTTTTGGGGGTGTGCTTACGCTGTTGCTGCCTGCCTTGCCTGCCCTGGCGCAGGGTGGAGTGATTAGCTATGGCAGCAGTGTGATTGGAAGCCTTTCCGCCGAAGCGCCACTTGCTATTTACAGCTTTAATGGCAATGAGGCAGACCTGATCTCTGCTCTGGTGGTGGGCCTCACGCCGGGGATGGCCCCCAGCGTGAGCCTGCTGGCCCCCAACCAGCAACAACTGGCCACCAGCGCTCAGGACCCGTTCGGCGATGCAGGCCAGGCGCGGGTCACCTACCGGTTGCCACAGAGCGGCCTGTACACCTTGCTGATCTCCAACGCTACCGGAACGCCGGGGGATTTTGTGTTACGGCTCACTGGCTCGTCTTCGGAGCCTGGCCCTCCCCTGTCGGCAGAGGTGGCTACTGTGGCGAATATCTCGTCCGCCGCGCCTTCCCAGACCTATAGCTTTGCTGCTGATGCGGTCTGCCCGACGTTGGTGACAATCAGCACCGAGAGTCCCGATTTCGACTTTAACGTGTACGTGAGCGACCCCAATGGGCAGCTTGTGGCTGTGCTGAGCGGCGGGGCCTTGAGCAGCGTGGACTTCGTTGTAGGACCGGGCGAGGGATTGTACGAGATCGTTGTCTCTGCTGCGAACCCGCAGACACAGGGCACGGTGGAACTTGGTCTGGTGCGTTGTCCGGGCGACGAGCCTGCCCCGGCTCCCTCAGAGGGCCAGCCATCCACTGAGGAGGAAGGCCCGTCGCCGGTGAGCACCGAGGAAGTGGCGCCGGCTGACTCTGGCGCGCCGACCAATGTGTGCACCGTCAGCAGCGGCGGCAACGTCAACGTGCGCTCTGGTCCGGGCACCAACTTTGGCATCATCGGCACCCTGACTCCGGGCAGGAGCCTGACCGTCACGGGCCGTAACGCCGATGGAAGCTGGTACGTGGTTGACTACTTCGGGCAGCAAGGGTGGATTGCCGCCAGCGTGGTGGTCTCCAGTGGGCCGTGCGCCAACCTGCCTGTTGTGCAGACGGGCGCGCCCGGTGAGCCGGTAACTACGGAGGAGGTGACCGGGCAGACCGGAACCACCGCCACGCCTACCGCCACATCCACCGCCACGCCTTCACCTACGACGACTGGCGTTCAGCAGCAACAGCAGCAGGCCACGCCCACCACCCAGGCGCCGCCGGCACAGACTCAGGAGGTGGTGCCTCCGACGGCCACCTATACACCCACCGCAACCTATACCGTTGCTGCTCCGACGGCGACTTACACACCTTCTTACACGCCGACAACGCCACCGCCCCCACCGACCGCTCCTCCAGACGCGAACTTCAACAGCCCGTTGAACATCCCGCTGGACAGCACGGCGTCGGTCACGGACTTCGTCTCCTATCCGGGAGGCGATACGGAGGATCGGGTGCGCTGGGACATCATCGGCATGAACCCCAACGCTGCCCTCTCTGGCGGACGGGCGCGGCTTATCATTGCAGTGAGTTGCTTTGGGACCGGGACCCAGCACATCCAGTTCTTCACCGGCGGGCAGACGTATTCCTGCGGGCAGACCATTGTTGACCGCGAGGTGACCTACGACAGCCGCACGGGCCAGGTGACGATCACGGCAGTCGGTGGCGAGGGAACCTACGTCCAGTGGGTGCTGACGGGCACTGCCACTCGCGTAAACTGATGCCGTTTATCGCCTTTCCGTGGTAGGATAGAGCAGCTTCCAGGGAGAAGACCCGCCTGAATGGTGGGTCTTCTCATCCGTTTGCGCGTAAGCTGGCGGCGTTCTCTTTTGCAGAGAAAGAAAGAAGGAGTTGCTGAGGTATGCCGAAAGTGGGCGAGCAGGCCCCGGACTTCAGGCTGAAGAACCAGGATGGCGAGTTTGTCAGCCTGAGCGATTTCCGGGGGCAGAAGGTTGTGCTGTTTGCTTTTCCCAAGGCGGGCACGAGTGGCTGCACCACGCAGGCCTGTGGCTTCCGGGACTCTTTTCCGCGCCTTGAGGTGGCCAACGCCACCGTGTTGGGCATCAGCCCCGATCCGCCTGAGGCGCTGCGCAAATGGAAAGACGACGAGAACCTGCCCTATACGCTCCTTTCGGACCCCGATCACGCGGTGCTGGAGGCGTGGGGGGCATGGGGCGAGAAATCCATGTACGGCAAGAAATACACCGGCGTGATCCGCTCCCACTGGGTGATCGACGAGAACGGCGTGATCGTGGATGAGCAGATCAAAATCAGCCCGCAGGATAGCGTGCAGAAGGCGGTGCAGTTCCTGGTGGGCTGAGCGGGTGCAGGCAGGGTCCCCGCCTGCTGTGTGCTCGGCTTTTGTGGCCCTGCCGGGGTTGAGATTGACAGGACCCTACCGGGCATGCTATCCTTCCGGCGCGGTTACGATCTCTCCAGAGTTGGTTGGGGAAGCCTCAAGAAAGTAGCCACGTGTGGAACGTGTCGATCCGCGATCTCGCCAGCGGCGTATTCTCCATACCGTCTTGCTGTTCACCATCATCGCGACCCTGCCCTGTTACTGCGCGGGGGCGATTTTGCTTGGCCTGGCCCGGGAGGATCAGGGCGCGGCGACCGGCGTGCCCCTCAGCCCAGCGGGGCAAACCCCCGGCACGCCCACGGCGACCTTCACCCTGCTCCCCTCCATTACGCCGCTGCCGACACTGGTGCTGGCTACCGCGACTCCCTTAATTGGCGGCACGCTGGCCACGCCGGGGCAGTACGTGCCCCCCACGCGGGTGTTTACCCCGACTTTTACAGCGACTTTTACACCGTCGCCTGTGCCGACGGCCACCTGGACTCCGATCTTCACCAGCACCCCCGCGCCGACGGTGACCCTGACGTTTACCTGGACGCCGTCGCCGTCGCCGACTACTGCGGCCCCTCTGCCCACGGCCACTTTCACGCTGACCCCTACGGCGACCCTGACCAGCACCAGTGCGCCGCCGACCAACACCCCGACACCAACGCTGACCGCAACCGAGCCAGCAGCGCCCACGGCCACTTTCACAGAGATGTCGTTCCCCACGCCGACGCAGGAGGTGCCCTCTGAGGGCGAGGGGGGCAGCTGAGCCGGGTGGCTTGGGTCGCTGCTTTTTGGGGAAGGCGGGGCGTGGGGATGCCATAATGCCGTAGAGTTGGTTTTTCCGGTTGTGCTTGCCAGATTTCAGGAAGGGACGATGCCTTTGGACTTGAAAGCCCACCTTACGCAGTTGTGTCAGGCGCACGGACCCTCAGGCTATGAGGACGCAGTCCGCGAGGTGCTCATGGCCGAGTGGGCCGATCTCACTGACGAGTTGACGGTTGACGCGCTGGGGAGCCTGGTCGGCATCAAGCGGGGGACTGCGGAGGGAGAGCCGCGCCGCAGCGTCATGCTGGCCGCCCACATTGATGAGATCGGGATGATGGTGCGCGAGGTTGACGGCCCATTTTTGCGCCTGCATACCATTGCAGGTGTCGATGGGCGCGTGATGCTGGCCCAGCCCGTTGTCGTCCACGGGAAACAGCCGCTGCCTGGCGTTGTGGCGGCTGCGCCGCCCCATCTTCTATCCAGTGAGGAGCGGCGCAAGTATCCTAGAGTGGATGACCTGATTGTGGATGTCGGCCTGAGCGCAGAAGAGGTGGCCGACCTGGTTCGCCCCGGCGATCCCGTGACGCTCGACGTGCCCGTGCTGGAGTTGATGGGGACGCGGCTGGCCGGGAAAGCCATGGACGACCGCGCCTGTGTCGCCGCCGTGACCGTCTGCCTGGAGGAGCTGCAAAAGCGCAGCCATCTCTGGGACGTGCTGGCCGTGGCCACGGTGCAGGAGGAGGTGGGGCTGCGGGGCGCTCAGGTCGCTGCCCATCGCCTGGCTCCAGACATCGCCATCGCCCTGGATGTGACCTTTGCCAAGCAGCCGGGAGTCAGCGAGAACGAGGCTCCCTTTTCCCTGGGTGGGGGGCCGCCCATCAGCCTTGGCCCGAACTTCCACCCCAAGCTCTTCGAGAGGCTGCGCGACACGGCGAAGGCGCTGGAGATGACGGTCAATATCGACCCGCTGCCTGGGCGCAGTGGCACGGACGCCTGGGCCATTCAGGTCGCCCGCAGCGGCGTGCCCACGGCCCTGGTCAACATCCCTCTGCGCAACATGCACTCCCCGGTCGAGATGGTCGATCTCAACGACATCAAGCGTGCCGGGCGTTTGCTGGCCGAGTTTATCACCGGCCTGGAAGCGGATTTTCTCTCCAAGATTGCCTGGGATAACCCTCTGGAGGAGGAGACGGCAGGAAAGGGTGAGCCATGTTGATCCGGGAACTTTCCGAGGCAATGGGGGTCTCCGGCGCGGAGGATGAGGTGCGTGCCATCATCCTCAAGGCCATCAACGGCCATGTGGAGGACATCCGCATCGATCCGCTGGGCAATGTGCTGGCCGTCAAGCGGGGGCGCACGCGCCAGGCGGACGACCTGCGCGTGATGGTGGCCGCCCACATGGACGAAGTGGGGTTCATGGTGATGGGCGTCGAGAGCGATGGCACGCTGCGGCTGGGGGCGGTGGGTGGCTTTGACGACCGCATCCTGCCCGGCCTGCGCCTGCTGATCGGCAAAGACAGAGTCCCCGGCGTCTTCGATTGGGCGCCGATCCACCTTAACCGCGAGCAGAAGGTGGTGGAGCTGGACCGTCTGCGGCTGGATATAGGCGCGTCGTCCAAGGAGGAGGCCAATGGCAAGGTCAAGGTGGGCGACAGGGCCACCTTCAACACCTCATATGCCGAGCGCGGGCGTGTTGCGATGGGAAAGGCTTTTGATAATCGCGTGGGCTGTGCCATCCTGATCGACCTGGTGCAGGGCGATCCTTACCCGTTTGACCTGCACGTGGCCTTTACGGTGCAGGAGGAGGTCGGGCTGCGCGGGGCGCGAGTCGCCGCCCAGGCCATCCAGCCGGACGTGGCTTTTGTCCTGGAGACGACGACCGCGCACGACCTGCCGCCTGTGGAGAAGGACCCCGAAGCCCCCCGGCCCAGCCCGGTGACTGAGCTGGGCAAAGGCCCGGCCCTGACGCTGGTTGACCGCTCCGTTATCGTTGACCGGCGCTTGCTGGATCACCTGCGCGATACGGCCCTGGCCGAGGGTATTCCGTTCCAGTACAAGCGTGCGGTGACCGGTGGAACCGACGCCGGCGCCGTTTTCGTAACCAATAAGGGCGTGCCCAGCGCGGTGGTCTCCGTGCCGTGCCGGTATATTCACAGCCCTTTGGCGTTGTGCAATCTGGATGACGTGGCCAATACGGCTAAGTTGGTGCGGGCTGCGCTGGAACGCTTTTCGCCAGCGGTCATGGCGCGCCAGTAGACCGTTCTTTGGGAGCAGGGGACTCGATGAAAGACACTATCAAGAAACTGGTCGAAGCCTGGGGGCCGAGCGGTTATGAGCACCATGTCCGGGCTTTGATTCAAGAAGAGGTCGCCGATCTGGTGGACGAGATGCGGACGGACACGGTCGGCAATCTGATCTGTCGGATGGGCAGCGGTGGGCCGAAGGTCATGGTGGCTGCTCACATGGATGAGATCGGCCTGATCCTGACCTACCAGGACGACGACGGTTTTTTCCGCTTCAACCAGTTGGGGGGTCTCATTGAGGAGACTTTGCTGGGGAACCGCGTCCGCTTTGAGAACGGCGCGGTCGGCGTGATCGGGCGCGAGGGCAGCTTCCGGCGCTCCGAGGTGGCCCCCTTGAGCGACTACTACGTGGACGTGAGCGACGGCCAGGGGGGGCATGCCGAGGTGCAGGTTGGCGACCCGGCGGCCTTTGACCGTCCTTTTGAGGCGCGCGGCAATCGCATCGTCGCCAAGAGCCTGGATGACCGCATCGGCTGCGCCGTCGCCATCGAAGCGATGCGCCGCCTGGCGGGCGGGGACGGCCTTCCTAATGAGGCATATTTCGTGTTCACCGTGCAGGAAGAGGTTGGCGTGCGCGGCGCGCGCCCTGCCGCCTTTGGACTGGAGCCTGACCTGGGCATCGCGGTGGATATCACGCTCAGCTCGGATACCCCCCGACCGGGCGAGAGGATGGCCGTGAAGCTGGGCAAGGGCGCGGCGATCAAGGTGCACGACCTAGGCCTGGTGGTGCCGCCCGCCGTCAAGAAGCTGATGATCCGCCGCGCTGAAGAGGCTGGCATCCCCTATCAGCTTGAGCTGTTGTCTTTGGGGTCCACAGATGCGGCAGGGATCAGCCTCTCTGGGGCCGGGGTGCCCAGTGGCTGTATCAGCATCCCCACCCGCTACGCCCACACGGTCAGCGAGACGGCGGATATGGGGGATGTGCAGGCCTGTGTGGATTTGCTGGCGGCCCTTGTCTCCAAACCGGTCGAGCTTTGAGTGACTGGTTGGAGTCTGTTGCAGGCCCTGGGCACGCCCAGGGCCTTTTTTTACGCGGGGGTCGCTTCCTGGTAGGCGCTCAGGATATCCGCTGCGGGGAGCGCCTCGCCATCCAGGGTGACCGAGCCTAAAACGGCCAGCCACGTTGTCTCAAACGTTTGCCAAACCGCAGGGGCGGCCTGCGTGGTGAACAGGATCAGCCGGTCGCGCCCGTCGTTGAGGACGAGCACGCTTACGCCTGCCTCGCGCTCGTCTGTGGTGCGCCAGCGGTAGAGCGCGGCGTCCTGATCGCCCCAGCGGAAGGCGCGCACGTCCTCCAGGGAAGGCACGGCTTCTGGGGGCAGCGCGCCGAATTCGGCAGCCCCCCGCAGGACGGCCTGCATGACCTGTGGCGCGACGGTCTCCGCCTCCAGATCGATCCCCAGAGCGCCGGTGGGGCGGATGAACAGCCCGACCTCGAATTCACTTTCTGGATCGAACACGGTGAGGGTCTGCCCGCTCTCTTCCCGCTCCCATCCTGCGGGGTAGCGGAGGCTTATCGTTGCGCCGACGAACTCCTTGCTGGTAGAATTCGGCAGCTCCATGGTCAGGGGGTTCGGCGTTGTCGTCGGCTCTATGGTGTCGGTGGGGGCGACGACCACAGTAGCCAGTTCTACCCCCGCCAGATTCTCCACCCCACAGCCTGTCAGGATAAGCAGCAACGGGATGAGCAGCACACGGAAGCTGACGCCCGGTGGTGGTGAGGAACGCATGATTGGCCCTCTTTGCTCGGCAGTCTCTATAGCGGCAAAACGCTGTACACAATAACCTTTTCGTTCTTTGCGCGCAACAGTCTGCGGTGCACTGGTCTGTGTGGTATCATAAGGCCAGGCGGGAAAAACGCATAGCGGGTAGGGAGTGAAGCCGATGACCTCCAATGTTGCAGGGCTTGTTCGGGAGGGTGTCGCGGCGCTCAAGGCTGGTCGCAAGGAGGAAGCGCTCACGCTGCTGCGGCGTGCGACCGAGCTGGACGAGCGCAACGAGGAAGCCTGGCTCTGGTTGAGCGCAGCGGTGGACTCGCTGGAAAACCAGCAGATCTGCCTGGAGAATGTGCTGGCGATCAACCCCAGCAACACGCGCGCCCTGCAGGGCCTGGAGATGATCAAGCGGCAACTGGCCAGGAAGCAGCAGAGGCAAACGCCATCTCCTCCGCCTCCTCCGGCAGCTCCGCAGGCCACACCGCCCTTTGAATTCAGCGACGACCCCTCCTATAGGCAGCCTCCCTCCGAGCCATTTGTGGCCCCAGCCGGGCCTTTTGCTGCGCCAGTGGAAGATGCCGCCTCCTTCCATGGCAGTGGGAGGGCCGTCCCGCAGCCTTCCGAAGATGAGTACGATGCCTGGGTCGAAGGCCTGAACCTGGGCAAGGGCAGCTCTGCCCCGGCTCCGGAGGCGGACGCTGAGCTTGGAGAGGTATTCGGCTTCGAGGGTGGGCCTTTTCAGTCGCCGGAGCTGGAAGAGGAGCCGTTGGGTTGGGGCGCAGACGAAGGCCCGGCGGATGTGACAGCATATGGGGACATGGTCAGCCCCGATCCAGGCGTGGTGGAGCCTGGCGGCAGGCAGATCGATCCCTTCGCCCTGCCGGCAGCGGCTCCTTTCGCGGATGAGACGGACGAATTTGGCGGGGCTGAGCCGGACGAAGAAGCCTATGCCTACGATTCCTTTTCCGGCATGGCAGGGGAGTTCAGCAGCGCCAGCCCCTTTGGCGGTTTTGGCCCGGATGAAGCGGTCGAGGATGCCAACGAGCTTAAGCGGTTCTTTGCCTACATCCCCCCGGATATCCCGGCCACGCATCTGCCAGGGCAGGGGCCTAAGCATCCGCGCGGGCTGTTGGTGGGTCTCTTTGCGGTGAGTGGGGGGCTTGTTCTCTCCCTGGTCGTCATGGTGTATTTGCTGCTCTCTCGCTGATATTGTGGAAGGTCTCAGCTTGCAGACTTTGAAGGCTTCTGGCGCACGGGCCGTTCTCCACCGGCGCTTCATCTGGCCCAGCGTGGCCCTCTTGCTCCTGGCGGCGGCCCTGCTTGCCCTGACCGCCCCCGCCGAGCGCACCCTGGGCGGGCCGAATGCGCGCCTGGTCTACTTTCATGGGGCGCTGGTCTGGGCCGCCATAGTGACCTGGCTCCTGGCGGCGCTTGTGGGGGTGGCCGCTTTCGTCCGACGCAGCGATCCGCTCCACCGCGCCAGCCGGGCGCTGGGCGTGGTGGGGCTTCTGTGGTGGGCGCTCTATATTCCTGTCAGCATCCTGGCCGCGAACGCCACCTGGGCCAACCATTCCTGGAATCTGACCTTTTTGCTGGAGCCGCGCTTTCGCGTGGCGTTTCAGGTGATGGCCGTGGCCCTGCTGGCTCAGGCCGTCCAGTTTTTCGACTCCCGGCCTGCCACAAGCAGCCTCTCCAACATTGTGGTTGTCCTGGTGCTGGTCTTACTGCTGGGCATCACCGAGCGCGTGCTGCACCCACCAGCGCCCATTCGCGATACAGAATCCCTGCGCATCCAGTTGGCTTTCGGGGGCATGACGGTTTTGCTCCTGCTGGCCGGTTTTCAACTGGCTCGCTGGCAGTGGCACAGGTCCTCGTCGGCCCGCCCGCGTCGGGAAGGGCAGCGCCTGTCAGGTTGAAGGGATGGAACGCTGCCCGGCAGCGGGGCATGTGCCCGGTGCAGAGAAACTGTTTGCCACTGGCGGACGACATCGTTCTTTCTTTCGTTAGGTAGTGAGCCATGACGGATGAGCGTACCCGTCGCCAGGTCAGGCGGGTGCTGTGGTTTACTCTGTTTGCCAACCTGAGCGTGGCTGGGGGAAAGTTGCTGCTGGGTTTGCTGACCGGAACCCTGGCCATGGTGGCCGATGGCTTCCACTCGTTGTTGGACGCCTCGTCAAACGTGATCGGTCTGGCGGGGCATGCCATCGCTGCCCGTCCCCCTGATGAGGATCACCCCTACGGCCACCGGCGCTTTGAGACGGTGGCGGCAATGGCCGTGGGGGGCTTCCTGCTGCTGACGGCCTGGGAGATCACCGGCCAGGCCATCCAGCGCCTCCAGGGCGGCGGCCAGCCTACCGTGACGCCGCTCCATTTTGCCGTGATCCTCACCACGATTCTGATCAATATCGCCGTCAGTCGTTATGAGCGCCGCGAGGGGCAGCGGTTACGGTCGGAGATTCTGCTGGCGGACGCGGCCAACACCTCCGCCGATGTCTTCGTCTCTCTGTCGGTCCTGGTCAGTCTGGTGGCGGTGGCCCTTGGTTGGGCGTGGGCAGATACCGTCGCGGCGCTGGTCATCGTCGTGCTGATCGGCAGGGCGGCCTGGAGCGTGCTGTGGCGGACGGGGAAAGTGCTGGTGGATACCGCGCCGCTCTCCCCAATGGAGGTGGAGAGCGTGGTGGGGGAAACGCCGGGTGTGATCGCAGTAGAGCGGGTGCGCAGCCGAGGCCCTGCCGACGCGATGCAGGTGGACATCGACGTGAAGGTGGACCCGGCGATGACCACCGACCACGCCCAGGCTATCGTCACCGCCATCGGCGAGCGATTGCATGAGACTATTGAAGGGATAGCCGAAGTCGAGGTGCACTTCGTCCCCCATTATGGCATGCCCCCTGATTACCGGCTGATTGCCCGCGCGGAAGCTGATGCGCTCGGCCTGGGCATTCACGAGGTGGTGTTGTTTCATACACCCGATGGCCCGGTCCTGGAGATGCATGTCGAAGTTCCTCCTGACCAGATGCTTGAGGATGCGCACCATCTGGTCACCCGCTTTGAGGAGCGTGTCAAGACTGCTC
>FWWM01004543.1_pt1 | contig 32155 bp, 30 predicted proteins | sample 2228351 | NCBI WGS metagenome assembly FWWM01 (sample SAMEA103939774, study PRJEB20133) | metagenome
GTCCTTCTCCTTCCTGACAAGCTGAGCTTACGCCCCACCTGCCTCGAAGCGCGAGGCGAATGACGGTCATTGGGTCTAAGCCCGGCGACTGCTCCGATCGGGATGGTGAAAGGGGAATGCTAGGGTCGAAACCCAATCAGCATCTTGAGGGCTGACGGTTTTCCTGATTCATTGGCGGGTGGATCAGAGAGGAGTGAGGCATGGCGCTGTTCTGGTTGTCGGATGAAGCGTGGGCGGCGATCGAGCCGCATTTGCCGAAGAACCAGCCCGGAGCCCGTCGAGTAGATGACCGGCGGGTCATCTCCGGGATCGTGCATGTGCTGAAGGTCGGCTGTCGGTGGTGCGACTGCCCGGCCGATTACGGGCCATCCACGACGATCTACAACCGGTTCAACCGCTGGTCGCGCCGTGGCTTCTGGCTCAAGTTGCTCGACGCGCTGGTGGATGTTGGCGTGGTCGCGAACAGTACCGCGATCGACAGCACCTACATCAAGGCGCAACGCGCGGCCTTCGGCGGAAAAGGGGGCGCCAGATCCAGGCGATCGGCCGCTCGCGTGGCGGATGGACGACCAAGATCCATGCGCTCACCGATGTCATCGGTCGTCCCTATGCGCTCATGCTGACAGCCGGCAATGTCAGCGACGTGAAGGCAGCGCCTGCGCTTCTCGAACGGGCGGGCCGGATGCGGTATCTGCTGGCCGACAAGGGCTACGATGCCGACCGGCTGCGCCGTTCGCTCCGTGACGTCGGAGCCGTTCCCGTCATTCCCGGACGGCGAAACCGCAAACGTACCATCCGCTACGACAAGGATCGCTACCGCGGCCGCCACCTGATCGAAAACGCCTTCTGCCGCCTCAAGGACTTCCGCCGCGTAGCAACCCGCTACGACAAGCTCGCCGCCAACTTCCTCTCAGGCGTCGCCATCGCAACCGCGATCGCATTCTGGCTCTGATTGAGTCTCAGCCCTAGCGGGAGGTCCGCTGGCTTGGGATTAGCGCCCGATCCCGGACCGGCCGTTCGCGACACCATTTCAAAAGAGGATCGTTTTCTCAGGGAAGGATGCTGTTAGATGTCATTGGAGCTAAATAAGGCGAACGTGATCGCCTTTTACGAGATGATGTTCAACGACTGCCGACCTGCTGAGGCAATCAAGCAATATGTCGGCGGAGAATATATCCAGCACAACCCTCAAGTCGCTACCGGAAAGCAGGCATTTATCGACTATTTTGAGCGGATGGCACGAGAGTGGCCTGGCAAGAGAGTCGAATTCAAGCGGACTATTGCAGAAGGAAATACCGTGGTCCTGCACTGCCATCAGCACTGGCCCGGAGACCACGACTACGCTGGCATCGACATCTTCCGATTAGATGATGAGGGTCGTATCGTCGAGCATTGGGATGGGCGTCACCTCAAGGTTTGTGCGCCAGACAACGATTTGGCGGACATAATGAGAACACTGGCTATGCCACGAGTTTGAGGCGGGCCATGGGATCGTTGAGGGTGCGGAACTCGCCAGGGGAGAGCCGGTTTGCCCTTTGCCACAGATAGTCGCCGGTCAAACTGATATGCACCCAGCCCATCGGCGAGAGATGGGCAAGCAGCGCATCATCGAAGGTGCCGCCGGATGATTGGAGATGCTGGGCGGCCCTGTCCATATAGACGGTGTTCCAGTAAGAAATCGCCGCGATCAGCAGATTGAGGCCCGATGCCCGATATTCCTGATTCTCGATCGAGCGATCGGTGAACCGCCCCTGTCGGTTGGTGTAGATCGCGGCGGCAAGGGTATGACGTGCTTCGCCTTTATTGAGGCCGGCCTGGCAGGCGCGACGCAAGTCGGGCTGTTCAAGCCAGTCGAGCGCAAATAGCGTCCGCTCGATGCGGCCGAGTTCGGCCAGCGCAAAATCCAGCCTGTTCTGGCGCTTGTAGGCGGCCAGCTTGCGCAGGATCGCGGAGGGCGCAACGGCTCCTTCCTTAATGGAGGCGACGATCCTGACGATGTCATCCCAATCGGCTTCGATCGCCGCCGTCTTGATCGTGCGGCCCATGAGGCTTTCGATGCCTTTGTAGGTCGAAGGCGCGGCGATCGAGCCGAGTTTCCGGTCGGCGATGTCGCGCAGACGGGGCACGAACCGGAAGCCGAGAAGATGGCAAAGGGCAAAGACATGGTCCGTCGCGCCGCCGGTATCAGTGTAATGCTCATGCAGCGGTAGCGCGCCGGCGCCGAGCATCAGGCCATCCAGCACGTAGGGGGCCTCGCCGGCGGTGGCCGACATGATCCGCGATCCGAACGAGGCAAAATGATCGGACAGGTGGGAGTAGATCTTCAGGCCCGGCTCGCTGCCATATTTCGCATTGATGTCGGCCGCCGCCGATCGGTTGCGGCCCGAGCGGAAGAACTGCCCATCGGAGGATGAACTAGTGCCGGCTCCCCAATGGCGCGTGAAAGGAAGATCATGGTGCGCGGCAACGATCATCCCCAACGCGGCCTGATAGTTTTCGGGCGACAAATACCAGTTGTGGGTCCAGGCAAGCTGGGCGTAGCTCACCCCGTCGCTGGCGTTGGCCATGCGCTCTAGACCCAGATTCGATCCATCAGCGAGAATGGCGGCGAGGATCGCGTGCGGGTTGTCATGCTCCTTGCCGGACCGAAGATCGCGAAATGCGCTCAGGAACCCGGTGCGCTCGGCCACCTCGACCAGGAGTTCGGTGATCCGCACGCGCGGAAGCAAGGCGTCGAGCCTGCGATCGAGAGCCTCCGCCTCGGGTGGAGTGATCGCCGGCATGGGTTGCAGCTTGAGCCGGTCGCGTTCGAGCGCCACGCCCGCGAGCCTGTTCGCCTTGAGTTGCTTGGCGAAACGGCGCAGCCGCCAGTCGAGCGTCCTTGCCCGCTCCTCCAGATAGGCGGCCGCATCGGTCTGGAATGGCAGGCTGTCGGCCACCTTATCGGCATCGCGTCGACTCAGCAAATAGGTGTCGAAGCGGCGATAATTGCGGGTTCCTTCGACCCATATGTCGCCGGCGCGCAACCGATCGCGCAGCGTGGCCATGATGGCCGTCTCGTATCGCCGGCGATCGACCTGGCCACCTTCGGTGATGAGGCGCTTCCACTGCCGGTTGGCGAATGGGAGCGGAACGCCCTCGGGCAGGCTGCGGGCCTTGCGGGCATTGGTATCGCGGATGACCTCGATGGCCTTGACCAGTTGCGATCCGCTCCCCGATGCCTTGAACGTGAATGTATCGAGGAAAGCCGGGCTGAACCGCCGCAGCGTCGCATAGCGACCAGTCGCCGCGACAAGCGCATCTTCGCCCGCCAGCTCGGCCAGCGCATCGACCTGCGATTTGGCTGCGACCAGTCTGTGCCAGCCTACCGCTTCGTCGATCAGTTCGAGCGGATTACCGCCATGTTCGACCGCCTCTCCCAGCGCGGCGATCGTCGCGCCGAACAGCCGCATAAGTTCGCCGACCGAGCGGATGCTGTCCTGATAGCGCCTTTCCCGCCCGCGCCGCGCCCGTGTGAACAGGCTTCCGACAAGCCTGTCGAACATCTGGATCGCACCATCGGCGAGCCTGGCATCGAGGTCGATGACCGCCGCGATCAGCGTCGCGCGGCGCCTGTTAAGGCTATAATCGGAGAGCAGGAACGCCGGCGCAACGCCACCTTCGCGCATGAACTGCGCGAACCGGAAGTCGGGGATTTTCGCGCCGATCGCCGGGTCGATGCCGATTCCGCGCACATAGCGTAGCCGTTCCAGCAGCCCGTTGATGTTCGCCGTGGTGGGCGCTTCCTCGAAATTGCGCAGCCAGGCCAGCGGCGTCATGCCGAAGTCGCTGTTGTTGACGATCAGATCATCGATCCGCGCCAGTTCGGCATGACCCAGGCTTTCGACAATGAGCGCCGCCGCGGCTTTGCGGGCGCGTGCCCTGCCGGCGAGGCCCGCACGTTCGAGCGTGTCTGCCGATGGAAGAATGAAGCGTTCCTGCTTCAGCCCCTCCATCAATGCGCGGACAATAGGTTCGCCCCGATCGGTCCGCTCCGCAGCTCTTGCGGCGAGATCGAGCGCGAGCGGTATATCCCCTCGCCGAAAAGGGTGTAGCCCCAGATGCCGTGCCGCAATGTCGGCATGATCGTTACGTGTTTGCGCGCGCTGGCCATAGTCGGCGAACGCATCAACATCGACGAAGAGCTGGGCGGCGAGATAGTGAAGGACCGCATCGGGGACGTCGACGTCGGGCTGCAAACCGAAGCCGGGATGCCGCATAAGCGCGATCTGCGTTGCCAGACCGAGGCGGTTGGCAGGGCGATAGCGGCGACCGACCAGTTCGAGATCCTCGGCGGCAAGGGTATAGTGGCCGACGATCGCGGTTTCGTCATGGGGGATATCGAACAGGCGACGCCTTTCTTCTCCGGTCAATAATCGCCGCCGCGCCATCCTGCCTCCATCCCGAGTCGAGAGCGACAGGCTAGCGTCAATCTGGAGTATAGCCTAACCGGACGTCAGGATGCAGCGGCGGTTTCTGTCAGGATAGGGTTATGGCAAGCATTTATTGACGCATGTTCCGCCGTGTCATAGAATTCAACCTGACATTTTGACCGGAGGCGGCGATGAAAGGCCAGAGGATCGGTTACGTCCGGGTGAGCACATTCGATCAGAATGTCGATCGCCAGTTGGACGGGCAGTCGCTCGACCGGATTTTCACCGACAAGGCATCGGGCAAGGACATCAACCGCCCCGAACTCGATGCCATGCTCGCCTTCGCCCGCGAGGGTGACACCGTCGTGGTCCACAGCATGGATCGATTGGCGCGTAATCTCGACGATCTGCGCAAACTGGTTCAGTCCCTCACCAAAAGAGGCGTCCGGATCGAGTTCGTGAAGGAAAGCCTGGCCTTCTCGGGCGAGGATTCCCCGATGGCCAACCTGATGCTCTCGGTCATGGGTGCGTTCGCCGAATTCGAGCGCGCCCTGATCCGGGAGCGGCAGCGCGAAGGCATTGCGGTCGCCAGACAACGCGGTGCTTATCGCGGGCGGAAACGTTCCCTCTCCGACGAAATGGTCGCCGAGCTGCACCGCCGTGTTGATGACGGCGAGCGCAAGGCCGTCATCGCCCGTGACCTGGGGATCAGTCGCGAAACCCTCTACCAGTATCTCCGCGCTGCCACCTGAGCCGGTTTCACCCAGCCTCGCTCACCCTTAGGCTTGTCTGATTGATACGACCAATGTCACGTCTCTTGAATTGCTTGAATCATATCAATGAGGATTGGAGGTCTCCTTCGTCAAACGAATGGCAAGAGCGCGACCGATTGCCGCTGCGGCGACTGGCTGGACGGCGCTTGGCGGAAATGGTGCAACCGAACTAGCATTGATCTCGCAAAGCGCATAGGAGCCATCGCTGATGGCTTCACCAGGGCGAAATAGGAAGTCGGCGTCCCAAAGAAGCGGAAGATCGTGGTCGACGATCGACAGCAACCTTTGCATCTCTGGAATCCAGCGATCCTCCATCGCTTTCCGTAAGGCTGCGAAGCGCGTCACCTCCGGTCCGAACATGGCGCGGCCCATCGGCTGTGGGGTTGACGACGTTGTATCAATGGCCGTTGGCGTCATCAGCGCAGTGATCAGGTTGTGCCCAAAGCCAACCACTCGGTGCCCGCACACGTAGCAGCGGACCATGCCCTCGGACGACTGCGGCTGATAAGCCTGATCGATCAGCACGCCGCCGTCGTTTAGAAACGGCACCCACCTTTCCAAGCACTCGGCTAGGCTGATGCGCTCCGATTTGCTTCCTTGGCGGGCCTCTTGAACTTTCACCGACGTTTTCAAAGCCGGAGCGTTTCCCGCTTCGTCTAGTTGGACACGCCATACATTCCTGCCGCCGTTGCCGTAGTTCGGCTTCAGCACGCGCGGGCCTGCGGCAAGATGTTCGGGGAAACGAGCGCGAAGGCCTTCAGCGTCCACGTATCGATCGACATCGCTGCCCCATTCCATGGATCGCGTTGTGTAGAGCACTTCCTTGACGCCGATTTTGGCGATCACGTCAGGATGCGCGCTGACGACAACGCCGCACCCCGCGACTTCGCGCAGCATTGGATCGAGCTGCGAGCGGTCGCCTGAAATGTCCAACGGATTCACCCAGACCAGCACTGCGTCGCACGACAGCAGCTCGTCCCGAATCTCGCGAACCGCCTCGTCCCTGTACAGTACAGGCCTTGCGGTCGCCCCGAGCGCCCGCAAGGCCTGCATTATCGGCCACTGCCGGGCTTCATGAAAGCGATGCGTCCACTCGGCTGCTTGCCCACGCCAAAGAAGAGCGATGTTCGGGCCGGATGTCATTGTTGCATCTCCCCATCGGACCTGTCCCCTTTGTGGTCGCGAACTCAGGTGTCGCGCAGCAGTGGGTGTTAAGCCACGGCGGTCGGGTTCAGCCGCCGCCGCGCAAAGCCGCGGCATAGCGCCGGTCGACCACTTCCCAGTCGATGTTGCGGAAGAAGGCGTCGACATATTTGGCGGCGGCGGTGCCGTAATCCATGTGGAAACTGTGCTCGTACATATCGAGCGCGAGCAGCGGCACGCCGGCAATCGCACCGTGCATATGATCCCACGCCCAATGGTTGTGCAGCGAGCGCGTGTGGAGATTGTAGACGAGCACGCACCAGCCCGATCCGCCGGCAAGGCTCATCCCGGTACGGCGGAAGTCGGCTTCCCAGCGGTCGAACGAGCCGAACGCCGCGCCCAGCGCGTCGCGGATGGAACCGGCTGCCTGGCCGTTGCCGCCGAGCCCGTCGAAATAGACCTCATGGAGCACGACCGAGCCGGTGCGGTGCAGCTCCTCGCGCTTCAATCCGCCATAGACCACCGGCGGCAGGTCCGTGTCAGCGAGCGCGGCGGCAAGTCGTGTCTCGATCATATTCAGGGCCTTGACCGAGCCCGCATAATTGTTCTCGTGGTGCGATGTGATCAGCCTTTCGGAGAGGCCGTGAAGCCTGGCGGGATTGAACCTGAGCGGCTTGACCTGATGATTTCCGGCAAAGGCGGGGACAGCCGCCGGCGCTGCGGCCGGCGTCTGCGCAGAGGCTTCGTTGATAGTCATGGCGGCGGCTCCGATGCCAAGAGTTGCGATTGCACTGCGTCGGGAAAGATGGTCGATCGTCACGCGTCACTCCTTCAGATGATCATTACATATGCGGCCCCGAGGACCGAGCAGACGCCGAGCACCGGCAGCATGCCGGCCTTGAACCGGAACATGGCGAGTATCGCACCCACCGCGAGCGCCAGCGCCGGCCAGTTGACGGACGTTAGGACTGGGAGATCGATGGTGCCGGCTGCGAACGGCACTTCGCGGACTTGCTCGAACAGAGTGTGGATACCAAACCAGACCGCCAGATTGAGGATCACGCCGACCACTGCGGCGGTGATCGCCGAAAGCGCGGCCGACAATGCGCGGTTGCCGCGCAGCCGCTCGATGAATGGCGCGCCGGCGAAGATCCACAGGAAGCATGGCAGGAAGGTAACCCAGGTGGTGAGGATTGCGCCGAAGGTCGCGGCGACGAGCGGCGGCAGCCCGGTCGCTTCGCGGAAGGCCGCGAGGAAGCCGACGAACTGCGTCACCATGATCAGCGGCCCGGGCGTGGTCTCGGCCATGCCGAGCCCGTCGAGCATCTCGCCGGGCTGGAGCCAGCCATAGGTCTCGACTGCCTCCTGCGCGACATAGGCGAGCACCGCATAGGCGCCGCCGAAGGTCACCACCGCCATCTGGCTGAAGAAGGTGGCGATGCGGCTGAACACGTCGTCGGGGCCGAACGCGAACAGCAGCGCTGCGACCGGCCCGAGCCAGAGCAGCAGCAGGACGCCGGAGATGCGCAGCGACCAAGAGAGGTTCGGCCGGGCATGGTCGGGAAGGCCCTCGCCAAGAGCGGTGTCGCGGTCGTGGATTATCTCAGCGCCGGCGGGACCATGTCCGCCGCCGCCCTTGAATGCGGCGTAACCAGCGCGGCCACCGAAGAAGCCGATCAGCGCGGCGGCAAGCACGATCAGCGGGAAGGGCACGTCGAGCACGAAGATCGCGACGAACGCCAGCGCGGCAAAACCGCGCATGACGTTGTTCTTCAAGGCACGCGAACCCACCCGGACCACCGCCTGTAGCACCACCGCCAGCACGGCGGCCTTCAATCCGAAGAACAATCCCTCGACCAGCGCCACTTCGCCGAGCAGCACATAGACATAGCTGAGCCCTAAAATCGCGAGGAAGCCGGGCAGCACGAATAGCGCGCCCGCGACCAGGCCGCCCTTGGTCTTATGGAGCAACCAGCCAATATAGACAGCTAGCTGTTGCGCTTCAGGGCCGGGCAGCAGCATGCAATAGTTGAGCGCGTGGAGGAACCGCTCCTCGCCGATCCAGCGCTTCTCCTCGACCAGGATGCGATGCATCACCGCTATCTGGCCCGCCGGTCCGCCGAAGCTGAGCAGCGCGACCCTGATCCAGACGCGCACCGCCTCGCCAAAGCTGATGCCGTGCTCGTGCAGCGTCTCGACTGCGATTTCAGCGCGTGCGCTGGCCTCCATCTTTAGTCCTCTTTTCGCCGGGTGAAGTGAGCATAGAATCCGTCGAGCGCGGTCGATCCGCGCGCGATCCGCTCCTCGTCGTCGTCGGTGCCGGCACAGATGCCGGCGATAAGCGCGCTCACTCCCGGAGTTTCCGGGCGCTCGAACCGAGCATCGGCAATATCAAGGTCGTGAACAATTTCGCCGAGCGCCCGCAGCGCGGGGTCGGTCTCGAGACCGGTGAGGAACACCAAGGTCTCGAAGGAGCAGCGGTCGCCTTCGTGGGTGAACTCAGCGTCCGCCATGTCGAACCTCAGTTCGTCAGGCTCCGGCACATATCCTTTGCCCTCGACGAACTTGAAGCTCGCCTCGGGGTCGATGAAGCGGCGAATGAGCCAGGCGGACGCGATGCGATCGACATGGACATGGCGGCGCGTCACCCAAACGCGGCGCTTTAGCTCCGCCGGGGTCAGCTCGGGCGCACCGGGGCCGCTCACATCGGGATGTTGGTGAGAGCGGCGGTCCGCCTCGGTGATGGCGGCCTGTGCCGCCTGCCGACCATGCGCACCGAAAAAGTCGATCGCGGCGACCTCGTTCAGGCGTTTGCGCAGGCGGCCCACATCCGCCGCCGCGACATACTCGCCCTCACACAGCGCGCGCGCCTCGCGTGCCAACTCCTCATAGTCGGCGTCACGCGCAGCGTCGAACACTCCGCGCAGCTCCGCATCGCCCATGCCGCCGACAAGGCGCGCTTCGAGGATCAGCGCCTCGCCGCCATTTTCGGTGATCTCGCGATGCAGTTCTTCGAACAGCGCGCGCGTGTCCTCGCGATTGGGGAGCGCATGGACGGCGTTCTTGAGCGGCGCGGCCCCGATCGCCTGCAAACGCCGCCAGACCTTCACCCGCAAATAGGCAGGCTTAGCCGGAAGCTGCGGGATCAGGAGCAACCAAGGGGAAGCTTGTGTGTTTGTCATAGTTGTATCGTCACTAGCCTACAAGTGTAAGGGTTGCATCACAAGCCTCATGAACATAGGACTGCTTATCCCGAAGAAAGAAACCGGAGCGCAATGTCGCGGCTCGCCGGCGGCGCGCTCGCATGACGTGAGGCTTTCCGTGTCGAGTGCGCTGATGAAGGATCAATTATGCTGAAAAAGACCATCGCCTTGGGATTCGCCAGCCTCCTGCTGGCAAGCCCGGCATGGGCAGCGCCGGACTGGTCGGCTGTCGACCGGGCGATAGGACGAGCGGGGGCCGAACAGCCGGGGGGCGTTCACCGCTACAGCTTCCCGCGTTCGGACCTGAGCGTCACGCTGGATGGGGTGACGATCAAGCCCTCCCTCGCGCTCGGCTCTTGGGCGGCGTTTCAGCCGATGGGCGACGAGGCGATGGTGATGGGCGATCTCGTGCTGACCCACGACGAGGTGAACCCCGTTTTGAGCCGCCTGCTCGCAAGCGGTTTTACGATCACCGCGCTCCACAATCACCTGCTCCGCTCTTCGCCTGCGACCATGTACATGCACATTGCCGGCCACGGCGACCCGGTGAAGCTCGCGGCCGCGCTCCGGCAAGCGCTATCAGCCAGTCGGACCCCGCTCGCCGCGCCGCAATCGCCTTCGGCCAGCGCAGCCGCATCGCGGCTCGACCTCGATGTGGCCGCGCTCAACCGGTTGATGGGCGGTGAGGGCAAGACGGCCGGTGGCATCCTCCAATACAGCTTTCCGCGCGCCGAGCGGCTGATGGACGGCGATATGGAGACTCCGCCGACGATGGGCACGTCGACCGCGATCAACTTTCAGCCAACCGGGGACGGCCGAGCCGCCATCACCGGCGATTTCGTACTTGTCGCAAACGAGGTCGATCCGGTCCTGCGCGTGCTGCGGACGAACGGGATCGAGGTCACGGCGCTGCATAATCATATGCTAAACGACGAGCCGCGGCTGTTCTTCATGCACTTCTGGGCCAACGACGACGCAGCCAAGCTCGCCCGTGGGCTGCGCGCGGCGCTCGACAGGATGAACAATCAGAGGAGTTGAACTCGGACGACGGCTCATTGGGCCGTAACCGCCGCCCGCCCGACCCCACGGCCCTTATGCAGGAAGTGGAATGGAACATGGCTAGCAAACGAACTCTCACTGTTGTCGCAGGCGTGGGCGCGGCCGCGCTGGCGATCGCGGGCGTGGCGATCGCGCAAAACCACGAGGCGAACGAAAACCGGATAATCGGCAAGCACAGCGAACGAGACATCCCGCTTGCTCAGGTGCCCGAGGCCGCGATGAACGCGGCACGCGCGCAACTCGCGTCAATAAGCAAAGCGGAGCAAGTCACCCGAAAGGCGGACGGAAGCACGCTCTATGAAATCAAGGGCAAGAACAGCGACGGAAAGACGATCGAACTGTTCGTCACGCCCGAAGGCCAGGTGCTCGGCCGCGAATGATGGATCAGCACGGGGCGCCGGCCGTCGAGGGCCGTGCGCCCCTTCCGAAATGATACTGCGGAATAGGAGACGAAAATGCGGCCAAGGCGATGGATATTGTTATGCGCCGCTTTGGCCGCCCTGCCTGATAGTGCGATCGGCCAAACCGAACCCGCGTCGGCGACGGGCTCGGCGTTGTTCGTAAGCTGTCAAGCGAATGAGCCGCGATGCGGCGCTTACCTCCAAGGCGTGCTCGACATGATGATCGTCGCGCGAAAAGCGGAATGCCGCGCTCCACGCTATGACCGATCGGCGCTGCGCGCGGCATATTTACGCTGGGCGGAGCAGAATAGCTATTTTATGAGTGTTCATATGGTGGCCGGAGCTGAACGCTCGTTAGCGAAGGCTTGGCCATGTCAGTAGCATCGTACCCCGCGGCGTAGCCTGCCCGGCGGCTGCCTTTGAGGGCAGGCGGAGCGTCCGCCTGGCGGTGAATTCCGCCAGCTCAACGATCCCATGTCGCGCCTCAAGCTCGCTAATTAGCCGATGTTCGCATTATGTCTGCCAAATCGTTGTCTGGCGCACAAACCTTGAGGTGACGCCGGATGTGCTTCAAATTATCCCCGACCACTTTGAAAACCCGAACGGCATGTTCTGATGAGGGGTCCGTACTCCCACATTCTGCCATTGAGCCTGCTCCGTACGGTCCCGAAGGCTGCCAGCCATTTATCGATCGAGTACCGCCTTTGAGCGCCCGCCGGTTCTTCGTAACAGGGAGCCTGCAGTGAGACAGCCGGGAAGTATGCGCTGATCGCACGGGCAGGCGATGGGCTTGCCTACCCTGACCGATTCTGCTGAGCCTACGTCCTTGATGCGGGCACCGACGGCTGACGGCCTCAGGCGGGTAGCGCGGCCCCCGGCAGCTCGTCCGGAACGTGCGACCTGTACCGCCGAGCGAAGAGCATCATCGCCGCGACCGAGATCAGCCCCGGCACCGCGAAAGCGACGAAGTTCAACGCCATCGGCAGCTTGGCAGCGAGCAGCAGTCCGCCCAGCAGCGGCCCGACGATCGCTCCGACCCGACCGACTCCCGAGGCCCAGCCGAGCCCCGTCGTCTTGATAGAAGCGCCGTAGAAGTCCGCCACGGTCGCGTAGAGGAGGATCTGCGTGCCCGTCGTGCCTGCTCCCGCGACGAATATCAGCAGGTAGAGGACGGCCGTCGGGCTCTTCGCGCCGAGCAGCGCGATACACGTCGCGCCGATCGCGAAGGAACTGACCACAACGCGCACCAGTCCGTAACGGTCGGCAAGCCGCCCGCCGCCGATGGCGCCGAACATACCGCCGAAGTTGAGGGCAAGAAGAAACGACAGGCTCGAGCCGAGCCCGTAGCCGGCGGTGCGCATCAGCTGCGGCAGCCAGGAGCCGAGCGCGTACACCATCAGCAGGCAGCAGAAGAAGCATGTCCACAGCGCCAGCGTTCCACCCGCCCGGCCATCGTGAAACAGCGCGGCGATGGAGGATGAGCCCGCTTTAGCGTCCCGCAGGACCAGTTGGCCGCCCGGGACCGTGCGGCCGGGTGCGATCTTCGTCAGAATGGCACTCGCACGTCCCTCGTCCCCCCGACGTATCAGAACGGCGAGCGACTCAGGTAGCTTCCAGAGCACGATCGGGAGCAGACAAAGAGGCACCGCGGCAGCGAAGAACATGGCACGCCAACCAAACGTCGGCAGCAGCCAGATGCCGAGCCCGGCGGCTACCATGCCGCCGACTGCGTAGCCACTGAACATCAGCGCCACGAGCGTCGTTCGCAGGCGTTTCGGTGCATATTCATTCGTCAGCGCCACGGCGTTGGGCATGAGCCCACCGCATCCTAGTCCCGCCAGGAAGCGCATGACCCCGAACTCCGTTGTGTTCCCGACGAAGCCGTTGACGATCGTCGACACGCTGAAGATGGAGAAGCAGATGGCGATGCAGCGCTTGCGCCCGATCCGGTCGCCCAGCGATCCGAAGGTTAGCGCGCCGATCATCATGCCGAACAGCGCCCAGCTTGCGAGCGAGCCCGCCTGGGGTGGGGTGAGGTCCCACTGTTCCATCAGCTGGGGCAGGATCGCGCCATAGATGAAGACGTCGTAGCCATCGACGATGAGGAGCAGGCCGCAGAGGACGACGATTGTCCAGTGGAAGCGGCCGAACGTGGCCTCGTCGACAATGTCGTTGACCACGGTGCCTGCCATAGACCTACTCCCCTGCAAAATCGGTGACGTCTCAGACACGCTCCAGCATGAGCGCGATCCCCTGGCCGACGCCGATGCACATGAATGCCATGGCGTAGCGACCACCGGTGCGATGCAGCTCCTCAACGGCCGTCATCGTAATCCGCGCACCCGACATGCCGAGCGGATGGCCGTACGCAATAGCCCCTCCGTTCCGATTTACGCGCGGATCATCCTGCGCGATGCCAAGATCACGCAACGTAGCGATGGCCTGACTGGCGAATGCCTCATTCAGCTCGATCACGTCGAGCCGATCAAGGCTAATCCCGGTATTCCTGCTCAGCTTGCGCGCCGCCTCGATCGGACCGACGCCCATGATCCTTGGCGCGATGCCAGCTGCTGCCATGCCAAGCACACGTGCGCGAGGACGAAGCCCGTTACGTGATGCGGCGTCTTCGGAGGCGACGAGCATAGCTGCTGCGCCGTCATTTAGCCCGGAGGCGTTCCCCGCCGTCACCGTACCGTCGTGGCGTACCACCGGCTTCAGCTTGGCAAGAGCGCCCAGGCTTGACGCGCGCGGATGCTCATCCTGTGAGAAATCGATCGGATCGCCCTTTCGCTGAGGAACGCTGACCGACACGATTTCAGCCGCCACACGACCACTAGCGATAGCTGCTGCGGCCTTCTCCTGGCTGGCGAGGGCGAAGCGGTCCTGATCTTCGCGTGATACGCGCCACACGTCAGCGACGTTCTCGCCGGTTTCGGGCATGGAGTCGACGCCATAGGCGTGACGCATCGCGGGATTGACGAAGCGCCATCCCAGCGTCGTGTCCTCAATCTTCTGAGAGCGGTCAAAGGCTGAATTAGCCTTGCCGAGCACGTACGGTGCCCTGCTCATGCTCTCGACACCGCCGGCGATTATGAACTGTGCATCCCCGCAGCGTATCGCCTGCGCCGCGATGCCGACAGCGTTTAGGCCTGAGCCGCAGAGGCGATTGACGGTTGTACCTGGCACGGCTTCAGGCAACCCGGCCAAAAGCACGGCCATGCGCGCGACGTTGCGATTGTCCTCTCCCGCTTGGTTGGCACAACCAAGGATCGTGTCGTCAACGGTTTCCCAGTCTACGCCTGCGTTGCGTGCGGCGAGCTCGCGGATGGGGATGGCCGCGAGGTCGTCGGCGCGGATCGATGACAGGCCGCCATTGAGCTTGCCGATGGGGGTACGGATGGCGTCGCAGATGAAGGCGTCAGGCATGGGACCTCAGACGAAGGCGTCGATAATGGCGTCGGCAAGGGCGTTTGGTGCGTCAAGCGGAGCAAGGTGAGCAGCATCGAGCATGACATGTTGAGCACCCGAGATGCGTTCGATCAGGTGCTCGCCATGACCGACGAACGGTGTCGAGGTATCGCGGTCCCCCGAGACGACGAGCGTTGGAACGGAGATTGTTTGCAAGCGATCAGCGATGTCCATGTCACGGATAGCAGCCGCGCACCCGGCATAGCCTGCCGGCTCCATACAGAGCAGGCCACGTCGTACGCTGGCGGCGATCTCGGGCCTGGCTTGCACAAAGCTTGGCGATAGAAACCGCGACATGGCAAGGTCAGCGATCCCAGCTACGCCTTCCTCCCGCACCTTCTCGACCCGAGCCGTCCAGGCGGATCGATCCATCGTTGCCGAGGTGCATATGAGCGCCAAGCCGGTAACTCTTTCCGGCGCGTCCATTGCAAGCTGCATGGCGATCATGCCGCCCAGGGACACGCCCGCCACCAATGCGGCTTCAACGTCAGCTGCATCCATAGCCGCTGCCACGTCGCCTGCGAGCATCGACAGCTCATAGTCTCCTGCCGGGGCATCGGATGCGCCGTGACCACGGGTGTCGATGCGCAAAAGCGAGAACCGATGCCTAAGCGCGGGAATTGCCGCGTCCCACAGGTCCATGTCGGTCCCAATGGAATTCAGCAGCACCAGCGACGGAGCAGCGGTGTCGCCTTCGACCTTCCAGTAGATGTCAGCGCCTTGCGATCGGATGAAAGGCATCAGGCAGCGCGCTCTAACGCGGTTTCGTCTGTGAATGATGCATCAGTCTTCGCCCGCACCTCGTCCACGGTGATGCCTGGGGCCAGCTCGATCAGGCGTAATCCAGGCTTGTCGCATGCGAGAACGGCCAGGTCCGTGATGATCAGATCAACGCACGCCTTGCCGGTGAGCGGCAAGGTGCAGGCCGGCAGTATCTTAGATACGCCTGCCTTGTTGGCGTGATCCATGACGACCACAACACGCTTGACGCCGGCGACGAGATCCATCGCGCCGCCCATGCCTTTCACCATCTTGCCCGGGATGGTCCAGTTCGCGATGTCACCAGTCTCGCTGACCTCCATCGCGCCGAGAACGGCCATGTCGATGTGCCCGCCGCGGATCATCGCAAAGCTGTCCGCCGACGAGAAGAAGCTGGACGTGGGCAGCGCTGTAATCGTCTGCTTGCCGGCGTTGATGAGATCAGGATCGACCGCATCACGCGTAGGAAATGGGCCAATTCCGAGCATTCCGTTTTCTGACTGAAGCGTCACGTCAAGACCTTCAGGAACGTAGTTGGCTACCAGCGTCGGTATGCCGATGCCGAGATTGACATAGAACCCGTCTTGCAGCTCGCGAGCGGCCCTCGCCGCCATCTGTTCGCGGGTCCAGCCCTTCGTATCGCCGGCCATCACGCGTCCTCCTTCTCGCGAACCGTCAGCTTCTCGATCCGCTTCTCGTTGATGGTCGACAGGACGACCCGGTCGACAAAGATGCCGGGCGTGTGGATGCAATCGGGGTCGAAGCTGCCCGCTTCCACGATCTCCTCGACCTCCGCCACAGTGACCCGACCCGCTGTCGCCATGTTCGGGTTGAAGTTGCGCGCGGTCTTGCGGAACATGAGGTTGCCCGCCGGGTCCGCCCGCCAGGCCTTTACGATCGACAGGTCGGATCGCAGCCAGGTCTCGCGGACGTACTCCTCTCCGTCGAAGTTCTCGACGGGCTTGCCCTCCGCCACGACGGTGCCGACGCCCGTTTTGGTGTAGAATGCCGGGATGCCCGCACCGCCCGCACGAATGCGCTCAGCCAAGGTTCCTTGCGGCGTAAGTTCAAGGTCAAGCTCGCCCGAGAGGTACTGCTGCTCGAAAAGCTTGTTTTCGCCCACGTACGACGAGATCATCTTCGCGATCTGTCGGGTCTCCAGCAGCATCCAGAGGCCGAAGCCGTCGGCGCCGGCGTTGTTGGAGATGACGGTCAGCCCCTTCACCCCGCTTGCGCGAATTTCCGGGATCAGGCTTTCGGGATTGCCGGACAGGCCGAAGCCGCCCGACATGATCGTCATGCCGTCGAAAAGCAGCCCGTCGAGGGCCGCCGCCGGATTGTCGTAGACCTTGTTCTTCATGTCGCTCCGATCAGCCCAGGTCACCGCCCGCGACGGGCAGGATGGAGCCGGTGATGTACGATGCCTCGTCCGAGGCGAGGAAGAGGATCGGCGCGATCTGCTCATCGAGCGTCGCGTACCGTCCGAGGAACGTGGACGTCGTGACCTGCTCGACCGCCTCAGCCATCCAGGCCTGCTCACGTGCGTCGTCCCCGTCGGGATTGCGCGGCACCATGCGGGGCGGGGCCTGCGTTCCGCCCGGCGCCGTAGCAACGACCCGGATGCCGCGGTCACCGTATTCCATCGCCAAGCTTTGGGTCATTGCGTTGATGCCGCCCTTGGCCGCCGAATAGGGTACCCGTCGGATGCCACGCGTCGCGTTGGACGAGACGTTGACGATCGTACCCACTCCCTGGTGGAGCATGATTGGCAGGACGGCGTGGCAGCTCCAGAGCGTTGGCATGAGCGATCGCCGGATTTCGGCCTCTATCTGCTGCGGCTCAAACTCGGCGAACGGTCGCATACGGATCGCGCCGCCTACATTGTTGACGAGGATGTCGACGCGGCCGAACTCGGTTTCGGCCGCGCGCATCGCCGATACGGCACCCTCGCTCGTCTCGAGATCGCAAACAAAGGCGCGCGCGGCCCTGCCTGCTTCATGTGCGACATCGGCGACAAAGTCGGCGCGATCGACAAGCATGACGGCCGCACCTTCAGCGGCCGCACGTAGCGCAACGCCGCGGCCGATGCCCTGCGCCGCGCCCGTCACGACCATCGTCTTGCCACGGAACCGGTCGGCAAAGATCATGCCGCAGCCTTTACCGAACTCTCGCTGGGCGCGAATTTTTCGTAGTGGAAGTGCTTTGGCTCAACGCCCTTGTCCCGCAGAAAGGTGCGTACAGCCTCGACCATGGGCGGCGGTCCACACAGGTAGATGTCACAGTCACCGGCGTTGAGGTGGTCGTCCGAAAGATGCTCGGTGACATAACCCTTGAGGGGATGTCCGCTCTCCGGATCGGCGACGCATACCGCAGAGGTCAGCGTCGGCAGGCGGGCGGCCAAAGCGTCGATGCGCTCCATCTCGACCATGTCGCCATCTTTGGTCACGCCATAGATCAGGTGAAGCGGCTGCTCGGTGCCCTGATCAGCAAGGACCTCCAACATCGACAGGATCGGCGCTAGGCCGGTGCCACCGGCGAGGAGTATTGTCGGGCGATCGACGTTTCGCAGAAAGAAGCTGCCCTGCGGTCCGACAAAGCTCATCCGAGCGCCGGGCTGCGCCTTCTCGCTAAGCCAGCTGCTCATCAGGCCGCCCGGAATGTTGCGGATAAGGAAGCTGGCTTCCGCCGCGCCAGGTTTGGAGCTGAACGAATAGGAGCGGTGTTGCCCAGTGTCCGGAACCATCAGGTTCACGTACTGGCCCGGGAGGAAGCCTAGAGCGGCGGGATCGTCCACCCGCAGCGTGAGGATGATCGTGCTGTCGGAGACCATCTCCACGCTGGCAACTTCGCCGCCATGTATGGCGGGCTTCACCTTGCACGCCGACGACGGCACCGGCACTGCGATCACGCAATCGGACGAGACCTGCATCTGGCAGGTCAGGACCATGCCTTCTTCCGCCTCGTCCTCGGTCAGCGCTTCTTCGATGTACTCGTCGCCAAGCTCGTAGCTGCCCTGCTCGCAGCGGCACTTGCATGTGCCGCATACGCCGTCCGAACAGTCCATCGGCAGGTTGATCTTCTGGCGGAACGCGGCGTCGAGCACCTTCTCGCCTGCGTTGCAGTCGATGAAGCGCGTAGCGCCGTCCTCGAAGTTGAGTGCGATACGGTAGCCCATGTGATCCTCTCGAGCCCGGCGTCAGATGTGATAAATGTCGATCACCTGGCGGATGTAGTCGTTCTTGAGCACGACCTTCTTGTTGGTAATGACCGGCTGATCACCAGTCGCGTCGATGGTGTAATAGGATGTCCCGAAGAAGCTCAGCGTCTCCTTGTAGCGGTGACTGAGCGTATGCCAGTTGAACCGTACCTCAAGCACACCGTCTGTCTCGCTCGTCACCTCAATGTTTGTGACGGCATGGTTCGTACGTGGCTCGGGCATACTTGCTCCCGATCGCTCGGTCTTGATGCGGAAGACGCGATCTTCCAGCCCATCCCGATTGGGATAGTAGATCAGCGAAATCTCACGCTGAGGGTCTTCGACCAGTTTGTCGTCGTCGTCCCAAGCCGGCATCCAGAACACTGCGTTGGGCGCGTAGCAGGTCAGCCATTCATCCCACTGCCGATCGTCGAGCAGCCGCGCCTCCCGAAAGAGGAACGCGGCAACCCGGTCATAAGCGAGTGTCATGCTGCCACCCGCAAACGGTCGACCTGCCGGACAGTGCTGCCGCCGTCGCCACCATCGTCCTTGTCGAGGGCCGCGATCAACGTCTGCGCCCAATATTCGTGCTGCCGCACGAACAGACCCTCATCCTCGCTGCGATTGCCGCTGAGCGTAGGCTCTAGACCCATCGCCGTGGCGTTCTCATCAGGACCCGCGATCCAGTGCGTAGCGCCGCGGCTCAGATCATTCCACAAATCGCCTGCGCCTTCGTAGGCGGTCTGGCAGGAGCGGAACTCCTCCAGATCGTCAGGCGTGCCCATCCCACTGACGTTGAAGAAGTCCTCGTACTGACGGATGCGAAGCGCCCTTTCGGCGTCCGCCTCGCCTTTCGGCGCGAAGCAGTAGATCGTGACCTCGGTCTTATCCACGCTCACCGGACGGATGACCCGGATCTGCGTCGAGAACTGGTCCATCAGATACACATTGGGGTAGAGGCACAGGTTGCGCGTCTGATCGACGATCGGCTTGGCACGCTCCTCGCCCAGTCGCTCCGCCAGCTCCTCGCGGTGTGCGTATACGGGGCGAACCTCAGGGTTGAGGAGCCGTGTCCACAACAGAATGTGGCCGTTGTCGAAGCCGTAGACGCCGCCAACGCTCTTCGACCAACCATCGGGGTCGACTGCCTTGGTGGCCTCCTCCTTGCGCCGGCCGGTCGTTGCCGAGTAATTCCAGTGGACTGCGCTGACGTGATAGCCGTCCGCGCCATTCTCCATCTGAAGCTTCCAGTTGCCGTCGTAGACGTAGGATGAGTTCCCGCGAAGCACCTCCAGCCCTTCTGGCGCCTGGTCGACCATCTGGTCGATGATCACGCGGGTCGAGCCAAGCCAATCCTCCAACGACTGCACGTCGGGGTTGATGCTGCCAAACAGGAAACCGCGGTAGTTCTCGAAACGCGCTACCTTGGTCAGATCGTGCGAACCCTCAGTGTTGAACGCCTCGGGGTAGTCTCCCGTCTTGCCGTCCTTAACCTTGAGAAGCTTGCCCGCGTTGCTGAACGTCCAACCATGGAACTGGCAGGTGAAGCTGCCCTTGTTGCCATGCTTCTTGCGGCAGAGCATCGCGCCCCGGTGCGCGCAGGCATTGATGACCGCGTTGAGCTGGCCAGTTTTGTCGCGCGTGATGATGATCGGCTGACGGCCGATGAAGGTCGTGAAATAGTCGTTGTTCTCCGGTATCTGGCTCTCGTGGGCGAGATAGACCCAGTTCCCCTCGAAGATGTGCTTCATCTCGAGGTCGAACAGGGCCGGATCGGTGAATACGTCGCGTCGGCAGCGGAATGCGCCCGTGGCGGGATCGTCAACGACCGCGGTTTCGAGGCGTTCGCGGATATTTGCGCGAAGGTCGGTCATGGTGCTTCTCCTTTGCGACGAATGTCAGGCGACGGCGAGCCGGGCGCGGTTTGAGAAGGCCTCGTCGTCTGCCACCTCAGCGCGCTGCAGCTGGAAATCGAAAGCGATGTGAGCGCTGTCGCCCTGCCGGTTCGGCACGGGCAGCAGGCCTTCGCGGGTGCCGAAGGCGAAGTCGTCCGCGGCGAAAGGATCGTCACCGAAGTTGATTTGTGTCGTCAGCTGCCTGTAGCCGGGAGCCTCGATGAAGAAGTGAACGTGGGCAGGGCGATTGCCGTGTCGACCCAAGACCTTCATCAGCTGATCTGACGCACCACCCGGCGGGACGCTATAGCCGTTCGGCATCTTGGAATGGAACGAGTAGCGCCCATCGTCGCCGAGCTTGATCCGCCGGCGGTTATTGAAGGGCGTCTGTTCGTGGGTCGGATCGAAGTGCGAGTAGAACCCACGCGAGTCCGCGTGCCAGACGTGAAGTATGGCATTCTTCACCGCCTCCCCGTCAGGTCCCGTGATCTGACCTGTCATGTAGAGGGTGGTCGTCTCATCCGGGTCATCCGTCAGATTGGCGTCGTTCTCGACTAGCGGAGCGCCTTCGACGTAAAGGGGGCCTTCGATCGTACGCGGTGTGCCGCCGGTCTTGCCCGCCTCCGCATCCTTGGCGTCCATGTACAGGTCGAGGAAATGCTCGATGCCCGTACCGGGCATGAGGAGGCCAAATTCTCCGGCAGCCGATTGCAGATAGTTGACCGCACTCCAGACCTCGTTCTCACTGATATCGTGACGGACGATGATCGTCATGGTTGCTTCGACGAGATCGCGCATGATGGCCTTCACCCGAGGATTGCCGTCGGTTGACGCTGTACCGGCAACGCGGTCGAGCAGGTCCTGGATTGCGGGGGTCTGTACGAAGGAAACGTCCATGGGGGTCTCTCCTGGAATTCTATCTGGTCGCCGCCTTGGGCGGTCTATCAGTTGCGGCTGCTTCAGCGGTCGTCGTCGTGGAGCGATGACGGGTGGCGGCACAGGGCAGTGACCCGCATCGTCATGAAAGGGTAGAGCGGCAGGCTCATTAGAATGTCATGCAGTTCGGCATTCGAAGCGACATCGAAGATGCTGACATTCGCGTATTGGCCTACGACCCGCCAGATGTGCCGCCATGTGCCCGCACGCTGGAGATCCTGGAACCGCGCCTTTTCGGCAGCTTTGAGGCGGGCGCCTTCTTCGGCGTCGAAGCCGATCGGTATGTTCACGTCCATCTCTACCTGGAACAACATGGTCGTCAGGCCCTCTCTGCAACGACGTGGAGTGTGGGTGCGGTGCGGTCTCGACGATGGAAAGCCACGCGGTCCTCATCGAGCGCCACACCGAGGCCGGGACCGGTCGGGACCGCGAGCTCGAAGTCGGCGTAGCGAAGCGGTTCTGCCAGTATGTCCTGGGTAAGCAGCAACGGACCGAACAGCTCTGTGCCCCATGCGAGCGTCGGAAGGGTTGCACACAGATGGGCCGACGCCGCTGTCCCGACACCGCCTTCAAGCATCGTCCCGCCGTAGAGGCCAACACCGCCGGCATGGGCAATCGTCGCGACAGCATGTGCGGGTAGCAGACCACCCGATTGCGCGATCTTCACCGCGAAGATGCGGGCGCCCGAGCAGGCGGCAATAGCGAAGGCGTCACAGGGACCATGTAGCGCCTCGTCCGCCATCAGCGGCACGATGTGCTTAGCCGACAGCCGCGCCATCGATGCGTGCGCATGCCTTGCGACTGGTTGCTCGACGAGGTCGACACCGGCATCTTGCAATAGACGCATACCGAGATCGGCCTGTGCTTCATCCCAGTTCTGGTTGACGTCGACACGGACGCTGCCGCGGTCACCAACCGCCTTTTTGATGGCAGCGACATGCGAGACGTCGTCGCGGACCGATCGCTTGCCGATCTTGAGCTTGAAGATGTTATGCCGGCGAAGATCGAGAACGCGCTCCGCTTCCTCGATGTCGCGCGCGGTGTCACCGCTCGCCAGCGTCCACGCAACCGGAAGACTGTCGCGGACGCGTCCCCCACCGATCAGCTCGGACACCGGTACTCCCAGGCGCTTGCCTGCCAAATCTAAAAGCGCCGTCTCCACCGCACACTTAGCGATATGGTTGCCGAAAACGCTTTGCGTCACCTTGGCCATGGCGGCGCCGACTCTAGTCGGGTCGCAGGTCCTGAGCACAGGAGCGATGTAGCTGTCGATGGCGAGTTTTATACCTTCAGGGCTCTCCTCACCGTAGCTGAGGCCGCCGATCGTCGTGCCTTCACCGATACCTTCTAAACCGTCGGAGTCGCGCATTCGCACCAGTACGATCGACTGGTGATGCATCGTCGCCATCGCTAGGACATGCGGACGTATCGTCGGAATATCGACGATGAAGGTATCGATCTCTGCGATCGTGACCATGACCTCTCCACATCCTCAGCTCTACGTTATCCCAGCATAGGTACGTCGGAGGGGCTGGACGCGCAAAGATCAATGTGGTTTGCTCACGATACTCACAGGGTATTCAAGCGATGGATCTTCGTCAGTTTCGCTATTTTGTGACCGTCGCGGCCGAACGGAATTTCAATAAGGCGGCAGAGCGGCTGCACATGGCGCAGCCGCCCCTCAGCCGGTCAATCCAGCAATTGGAAGCCGAGATCGGTGCAGAATTGATCGATCGTACGAGCAGGCCGCTTTCCCTGACGCCCATGGGGCACTTCTTCCACGATCAGGCCGTGCAAATTCTGCGGCGTGTCGAAGACATGCGTGCGATGATGGAGGCCGCGATCGCGACCGATAAGCGGCGCTTTACGATTGGGTTCGTGTCATCCACGATCTACGCCCGGCTGCCGGCACTAATACGTGAGTTTCGCTCCGAGCTACCCGATGTAGAGTTGACGCTGGTGGAGAGTACGACCCTTGATCAAATCGCTGCTCTAAAGGAAGGCCGTATTGATATTGGCTTTGGGCGCATCCGATTTGAGGATCCTGCCGTGCGACGCACCGTCCTGCGACGAGAACCCCTAATCGCAGCGGTACCGCTTGCCAGCACACTGGGCATAGACGGCGGTCCCATTTCATTGGCGGCACTCGCTCGCGAAAAAGTAATCCTTTACCCGAGCGCTCCGCGGCCGAGCTACGCCGATCAAGTTCTGTCGCTGTTTCATGACAATGGTCTCACGCCCAGCGTCATCCACGAAGCTAGAGAATTGCAGATTGCGATTGGCTTAGTGGCGGCGGAGGAGGGAGTCGCCATCATTCCAGAATCCGTAAAGCGAGCACGCCCGGACGACGTTCGTTACCTAGAGCTACTAGAACCCGCCCATTCACCTATCATTATGAGCCACCGTGTCGGCGATTTTTCACCAGAAATCTCTGCTTTCATGCGTATCATCGCGCGCAAGTACAACGACTGGAAATATCCTGTGCCCGAAGCGCTGTTGATCACGGTATAACTAAACTAGCAGCATCGACGCCCTCTTTTTAAGTAAGCTTAGGGGCCATCGCGAAACCTTCCCTGCGCGATGGCCTCGCCCAAGTCTAGGTCGATGCCTGCGGTCAGCTGAAAGTTGCTCTCCTACTTCTTGTCGGAACCGATCAGCAGGAGCCGCGAGCCCCGCAACCTGCATGGCGCCAGCTGCGAGGCGGGCTGTCGGTGGAAGCGCGTCGACGATCGGACATCGCGCTCTGTTTGTCTGACATCCGCCATGCTAATCAAAGCTCGGGGAGGCGGGCCGGTGCTCACACAGATACGAAGGATCAAGAACCTCGGGGTCTTCGGTGACTATTCGCGCAGCCCTGAGGTCCCCGACCTGAACCGATACAACCTGATCTATGGCGAGAACGGCTCGGGCAAGACGACGCTCTCGCGTCTGCTCGCCTGCCTCGAGGAGGGCGAGCACGCGGATCACCCTGACCTAGAGTTCACAATCGAGACCCAGTCGGGCGCGTTGGCGCGCGGAACCCGGTATGGGCGCAAGGTGCGGGCGTTCAACAGCGACTTCATCGAGGCGAACATCGGCGGTTTGGACGGGCCGCTGCGTCACATCCTCATTTTGGGTGAGGAGAACAAGCTGGTCGCGGCGGAGATCAAGTCAGAGATCGACACACGAGACGCCCGCCTCCGGCGCATCGCGGAGTTGGACGCATCGGTCGCCAAGCTGGAGACGGAGCGTGGGCGCTTGTTCTCGGGCATCGCGAAGACGATCGGCGAGGCGACGAGCGGGGCGACCCTGCGCAGCTACCGCAAGCCTGACGCGGAGGGCGCGTTCCGGAATCTTACCGGGGGCGAGCAGCTGTCCGACGAAGAACTCGCCCTCCACCACACCACCGTCCACCAGGACATGATGCCGTCGATCGTCCAAATCCAAGAGCCGAGCGTCCGGATCGGCGTTGACGAACCAGAGAGCGCCATCGCCGTAGCGCGAGGCACTGCGCTGCGCGCGTGCGACCTGGCGGCCGAGTCCGCGCAGTCGAATGTCCTGGAACGCCTGTTGGGGAAGCCCGACATCGCAAGCTGGGTCGAGCAAGGCATATCCCTGCACGGCCGGCATTCCTCGGAGACCTGCGAATTCTGCGCGCGACCGATGCCTGCTGAACGGCTCGCAGCTTTGGCGGACCACTTCAGCGCGGAGGACCAACGACTGAAGGCGCGCATCGAGCGCGAGCGCGACCGGTTGTCAGCGGCAATCGAGGGCCTGAACCGGATCATCGCGCCGGACCGCCTCGCCCTTTATTCCGAACTCCGTGACAGCTACGACGCAGCAACCAAAGAACTCGACGCCGCGCTCATAGAGCTCAAGGCCCGGCTGGGCGAGGTTGACGCCACGCTCACGAGCAAGTTGGCCAACCGCACCCGATCATACGAGGCCACGGCGTCCAGTGATACGGCCAGGCTGGCGCAGTCCTTCACGAACCTAAACGCGATCATCGAGCGCCATAATGAGAAAACCGCCGGCTTCGACAGCGCACGCAGTACGTCGCGTGACGCGATCGAGGCACATTACCTGCGTTCAATCAAGGGGCAGGCTGATGAGCTGGCCGAGCGGATAGTCGCCGCCACGGTCGAGATCGCCCTGCTGCGGAACGGTGGCGAGGGCCTGCCGGACGTGCGCGGCATCGCGGCGCTGAACGCCTCCATCGCGGCGAAGCAGGCTCAGGTCTCGAACGAGCACAAGGGCGGAGAGAACCTGACGAGGGATCTTTGTCAATTCCTGGGCAGGACCGATCTACGGTTCGACTCAGGCGTGGACGGCTACCATGTCATGCGACGAGGCAGGCCGGCGAGGCGCCTCAGCGAGGGTGAGAAGACCGCGATCGCGTTCCTATACTTCCTAGTGCAGCTGACGGACCGCGACTTCGACATGTCGGAGGGAGTGGTGGTCATCGACGACCCGATCTCAAGCCTCGACGCCTCGGCGATCTACCAAGCCTTCTCGTTCCTGAAGAACAGGACGCAGGGTGCCAAGCAACTCTTCATCCTCACCCATAACTTCGAGTTTCTCAGACTAGTCATCAACTGGCTTCAGAACATTCCAGGACCCAGAGCGGAGAAGACCTTCACGATGGTCCTCTGCTCCGAAACGGAGGAAGGCCGTTCCGCACGCCTCGCGCCGCTCGACCGGTTACTCATCGATCACGCGACCGAATACCACTACCTGTTCAAGGTGCTGCACACCTTCAAGTCGGACGGGACGATCCTCGGCTGCTACCACGTCCCGAACATAGCCCGTAAGGTGCTTGAGACGTTCCTCGACTTCCACGTGCCCTCCAACCGGAGCCTGCACCGGAAGCTCGAGGAGACCGACTTCGACCCGCACAAGAAGACGGCGATCTACAAGTTCGCCAATGACCTCTCGCACCACACCGGCAAGTCGTTCGACCCAGCCCTCGTGGCGGAAACCCAGAAGAACACGATCTACCTGCTCGAGATGATCGAGGCGGTCGCACCACTCCACTACGGCGGCCTGAAGGCACTCGCGGAGGCTTAGACCCCGCGCGCCACCTTCGCCCGCTTGACGGCACCGGCGTTCATCCGACACACCAACCCGCCCGGATTTTGCAGGCAAAGACGCGGTTGGGAGCGCCGTGGACCATTTCGGCGATCGGCGACGTGTTGATCGGCAAGGGCACCACCGCAGCGAGCCGGGGTGGTAATCGGCGAGCCGTAGCTGAACGAACGTCCGCTTACGCCGATTGCCATCCGAACTCGGTCGGGCCGTAATCCTACCAGAACGTGTAAGTTTCGCTACCGATCTCCCGTCAGGCTAATCCGATTGCCAAGATGGCGGAAGGCGCGATCACGACAGGTGAGAAGGATGATCTGCATCCGCGTTGCCGCCTCCGTCAGGATTTCAGTCATGAGATCGAGGCGGGTATCGTCCGAATAGACCAGCGGGTCGTCCAGGATCAGCGATACTGGCATTCCCTGCTCGAGGAGCATGTCGGCAAAGGCGAGCCGCGTAAGGACTGCCAGCTGCTCCTGGGTGCCCCTGGAGAGATCGCCGCAACTCTCGCCCAAACCGCCCCGCGCAATCGACGCCAAGCCAAGGTCGTCGCCAAAGCCGGGATTCGCACCCGGCAGCAGCCGTTCGATGTGCCGGCGCGCACGCCGCGCCACCGGCCCGACGAATGTCCGTGACGTCTCGGCGCGCGCACTCTCCAACATGTCGCGAAGCAACTTCAGCGTTTCGGCTTCCTGCGTCACACGTGCCAGGTTGGTAGCTGCGGCATCAGCCTCCTCGCGCGCGACTGCGGCGCGGTCGGCCAGCCCCTTGCCGCCTTCCGCCTCGATCCGCGCCTCGAGCCCGGCAATCACCTTTTCCAGGTCGGTACGCTGGGCCCGGGCCACCTCGACCCGCTTGTCCAGCAGGCCGATCTGCCGTTCGATGGTAGCAACGTCATGCGCAGTCGCTGCGCGTTCGGCATCCTGCAGGTTGACGAGCGCTGCCGCCTCCTGCTGGCGCGCATCGCGCAAAGCGTCGTCAAGCGAGGCCACCTCGGGCCTGGCTTCCAAGGTGGCAAGCTGTGCCGCGGCGTTCAGCGCATCCCGCTCGGCGCCAGCTTCCTGCACCATCAATGGAGTATTGCGCGCCTCCACCTCGCGCAACTGCTCGGATGCCACTGCATCGACACCTTCCGCCCTTGCGAGCGCCGTATCCGCCTCACCTAACGCGATGGTCAGCGCCTCGACGTCTGGTTCCTCGCCACTCCCCTCCCCTTCCGCGCCTTCCTGCAATTCGACGATGAAAAGCTTCAGGGCCGACGCGCCCACCTCGATTCCGAGCAGCGTCACGGCAGGCGTGATCCCGATGATCCGCGCCTCGAGCGTGCGAAGGTTGGCGACCGCGTCTCGCGCGGCCTCGTTGCGAGCGCGAGCCGCAGTGACGCTCTCCACCCCGTGCTCGGCCAAGGCCGCGTTCAGATCATCGGTCGCATTGGCGAGCGCCGTCTCGGCGCCTTGCAGCCCGACCGGCGGACGGATGATCAGTTCGGCATCGCCCAGTTGGATGCGCGTCTCGCGAGACAACATCCGGTCTCCACGCTCCGCCGCAGATCCGTCGATCGTCAGGCCGCTGACATCACCGGCGAACTCGATCCGCGTCGCACCGGCATCCACGGCCGCCCGCGCCTTGTCCACGGCACGTTCACGTTCTTCGAGGGCCTTGATGACGGTGGTGGGGATCACCGCAGTCGCGAGCTGTCGCGTCACTTCGTATTCGGCCTCCAGCGCAACCAGCTCGGCATATCGCCGTCGTGCCTCGCCGACTGCTACCCGGCGCTCGCGCTCGGCAGCCCGTATCCGAGCAGCGTCAAGTGCCGCGTGGGCGGTCCGCCCAGTGTCACGAGCACGGGTTAGCAGCTCACGGGCTGTCGTCGCTCGTTCCTGCGCGGCCGCCAACTCCCCGATCAGGCTGGATCGACTATCCCGTGCCTTGCTGAGCGCTGTAGCCGTGTCGCTGACAGCTTTGCGGGCGATTGCGAGGCGCGATGCGAGATCCTCAAGTGCCCTGACACGGTCGACAAGGCGGCCCTGCTCAGCGCGGCGTGTGTCGAGCAGCTGAGCGGCAGAGCGCGCCACGTCAAGCTGGCCTACCAGCGCCCGACGCTGCTCAGCATCGGTTGTATCGGCAAGATCGCGGTCGAGCAGCTTCAGCCGCGCCCGTGCGGCCTCGAGGTCGGAAAAGCCCTGCTCTAGGGCGGCAAGCCGAGTGGCCGCCTCGCTCGCGGCGCGCTGCGCGGCGTCATGCTCGTCGCGGGCCGCAGTCTGGCGACCAGTCAGCCGACCGCTGTTGGTCCAGTATTCCGCGTACTGACTGTCGATGCGGGGGCGAACACGCTGGTAGGCAACACCGCCCATGATCGTGCCGACCTCAGCTTCCAGGGTAGCGCGAACGCTGTCGCGCACGATCTCGCCTGGCGCAGTCACTTCAAGCGCCTGCGCCTGCCCGACCCACAACAGACCGAGTGCGCCGTGGGCGGCCGCGTCGCCGCCCTGGCTGGTGTCGCGACGCGCGCCGAGCAGTGCTTGCAGCTGCGCCTCGGCATCCTCGCCCTGCGCACGCCCGTTCGGTCCCCGAACCTCGACCGAAGCACTCTTCAGGAAGCGCTTGCTGACTTCCCACGCCTCGCCTTTCGCCTCGAAGCCGATCTCGATCTGCGGGGCGACGGCCTCGCCGTAAGGCGCATAGCTGCGCGCAAGCCGGTTGGCGGTGTTGTGCCGGATGAAGAAAGCGGCGCGCATCGCTTCCAGCAGCGTCGACTTGCCGGTCTCGTTGGGCTCTATGATGACGTTGAGCCCATCCGTCAGCCCGTCGAGCACGAAGGGGTCGCGGTATTTGCGGAAGTTTGAGAGCGCGATGCGCCGGATCCGAAGGCTCATGCCGCGTCCTGCCCACGCTGATGTTCCACGAACAGGCGCTCGAGCGCCCGCCTGGCAATGGCGCCGTCGCTGCCACCGGCCTCTATCATGCTCATCAGCTTGGCCGCGGCCGTGCCGATCATACCCTCGACCCGCAGGTCTGCCAGATCCTGTTCGCTCGGCCGACCGACGAGATCGTCGGCGGTGACCGTCAGATGGCGGAGGCGATGGCGCAGGTCATTGTCGAGGCGCGCAAGGATCGCGATACGATCGGATAAACTGACGATACCCGAGAGCGAGAGCTGCAGGAGGGTTGCCGATGGTTCGACCTGCGCAAGCAGCCGGTCGCACTCGGCGGCAAAGCCCTCCGCGTCGGCAACCGTCCACGAACGCATCAGCCACTGGAACCTGCCAGTACGGATTGGCGATACCGACGGCTCCGCCCCAGCCTCAAGCGTCACGAGCAGAGCGTAGCCCGGCTCATCCCGCTGGAAGCGATCGGTTTCGGGCGTGCCTGAGTACCAGGTGCGCGCATCGACCCGGAAGCTCCCGTGCCAGTCGCCAAGCGCAAGATAGTCGAGGTTGGAGCGCTGCGCGCGATCAGGCGCAATCTGGTTCTGCGCCTCGCCGCGCGACGAGAAGTCGCGGATCGAGCCGTGTGCCAGACCGATGCGCAAGCTCGCGCCTGGCGTCTCCATCGTGTCGAACAGCGCGGTCGGATCGTCGAGATTATGCCGGTGGGTCAGTGGTGCCGGTAGCAGCCACTGCCCGGGCTCCAGCTCGCATGGCACCGGCTCGGCGAGGATACGGACATTGGCGGCGCCTTTGGCGCGGACACGATCCCACAAGCCGCTGTTGCGGGCGAAGTCATGGTTGCCGGGCAGCAGCCACCAGGTACAGGCATAGCGCTGCATCCGTGACACCGCCTGCACGATCACGCGGTCTTCCGGTCCCTCAGTATCGAACACATCGCCAGCGACCAGCACATGCGCGACATCATGCTCCGCAGCTGCTTTGCCGATCGCGTCAATCGCATCGAACCGCGCCTCGCTAAGCGCAGCGCGCACGTCGCTGTCGAAGCGGCCATACGGCTTGCCGAGTTGCCAGTCGGCAGTGTGGATCAGGCGTAGCATGGAAACCTTCTGGCGGTGTGGGTTATGGCTGTCGAGCCGGACGTCCTGCCCCCTTCCCTACCCCGCCACCATGTAAAGTCAGCGGATCGCGACAACCTTGACCTCGACGGCATCGGCGATCTTCTTCCAGTTCTGGTCGCTGGTCCATGCGGGCAGACCGTCCCGTCGGGCAAGAGCCAGACAGAAACGGTCACCAAGGCTGAGTCCCGCCTCCGCTGTTGCCGCCCGCAACCGCCCGGCAATCTGCGCGAGTGCCTTGTCGGCCGGCACGACCGTCAGCGGCAATGGATCGAGCATCGCATCGACTTCGCGCTCGGGCATGCCGGCATGGACGAAGTGACTGACTACCTCGGCATAGTTAACGCTGCTCACCCGCGCCCCACCGATCTCAGCCGCGACCTTTGTCGCGCCGCGTTCGCCCTTGAGCATCGCGATGATCGCAGACGCGTCCAGCACCACGCTCATTCGCCGCTCTCTTCCCGACGTCGGGCAAGGAATGCGTCGACGGATGCGTCGGGATTACCGCCAGTGTACTGCTTGGCCAGAGCCTGGGCACGTGCCACAGCCTGACTTGCCGTCCGCAACACCACGCCGTCCTCCGTCTCATCAAGGTAGACCGCACCACCGCCACTCAGGCCAAGGCGCTTCCTCACGTCTGCCGGCAGGCTCATGCGCCCGTTAGGCGTAATGTTGATTTGCAAGGTCATGTTTGCACGCCAGCCCTGATGTACCACGTTGACGCAACATAGCTGACGCCCCCGCCGACGACAACAATGTCGATATTGCGTCTGTCCCTTATACTAATGTCACAGCTGGTACGTTGTGCCACGCCGCCACGATTCTGCCAAATACGCATTTTAGGAGGTACGGTTTGGGTATACCTTTGGAGGACTGGGGCCAGCGCGGTCTTTTTTCCGTCGAAACAGATTTCAAAAAAGACTGGACACCAGCGGACCGCTCATAAAAGACTGAACCATGTTCGTTCGAGCCTATCTTCGCGCATCGACCGCCGAACAGGACGCTAATCGCGCCCGCGCGGCACTTGACGCCTTCGCCGCAGCACACGGGTTTCGGATAGCTGCGCGGTATGTCGAACACGAGAGTGGGACTCGCCTTGCCCGGCCGGAGTTGTTCCGACTGCTGGATGACTGCGGTCCAGGAGACGTGCTGTTGGTCGAACAAGTTGACCGGCTGTCTCGTTTGAGCTCGGCCGACTGGAGTAAATTGCGGTCGGAGATCGAAGCGCGTCAGGTTCGGATCGTATCCCTCGATCTGCCGACCTCTTGGAATCTGATCGCCACCCCAGATGACTTCACAGCGCGGATGTTTGCTGCCGTAAATGCGATGATGCTCGACGTCTTGGCCGCGGTCGCTCGTAAGGATTACGACGATCGTCGGCGCCGGCAGGCGGAAGGCGTTGACCGTGCTCGAACCGCTGGCCTCTACAAAGGCCGCATCGAGAACACTGCCCGCAACGCCGCGATCGCGCGCTCGCTGAAAGATGGGCAGAGCTGGCGTGAAATCATGATCGCTACCGGCTGCAGCCGCACGCTGCTGGCGAAGATCGCTGCTCGCCTGAAAGAGGAGCGCATGGCCGACGCTAGCCGCATCCCCTCAGGCGCTGTCGCGGGTCCCGCTAGGACATATACATAGACTCGTGGTCCGGTCGCAAATCGCTCCCGCTTTGGGGCGCTGACGGGCCGGGGCCGTTAGACCCCATGACTGCCGGAGCCTTGGAGGCTCGAATCTGAGATGCTGATGATGGATTTGTTAGCAGCGGAGACGAGTCATGACGGAGGCAGTGAAATACGTTGGTCTGGACGTTCATAAGGAAACCATCGCGGTCGCGGTTGCCGATGGG
>FWWM01004547.1_pt1 | contig 32140 bp, 23 predicted proteins | sample 2228351 | NCBI WGS metagenome assembly FWWM01 (sample SAMEA103939774, study PRJEB20133) | metagenome
CCGCCAGCAAGGCTCTCCACGCCTGAAACGCCCTGCCGGCGGCGTTTCTGTAAAGCCCCTGTTCTAAAAACTTAAGCGCAAGCTCCGCCTCATATAGCTTCCAACAGCCTCCCCTCTTATAACCCGCCGGATCTCTCCAAGGCTTTAAAAGCTCTAACACCACAAGCCCCGTGCCTCTAAGTTTTGCAGAGAGACGTCTCGAAGATATCGCCTAAGTCGAGGAGCCATTTGGGCTTTTCCCCCAAGGCCCTCCGCGCCACTACGTAATAATTGCCCTCTCTGTACCCGCTCCTCTTTTTCAAAGTTCTCAACGCCCTCTCGGCGTCGTCTACAGTTAAGTCAGCCCACTTTATTTCAAACGCTGCGAATTCCCCGTCTCCGAGGCAGGCCAGGTCTATTTCCACATCTCCCTCCCAATATCTGCCGCAGATTCCCGCGGCCCTTACGAGCCCCCGCTCCGAGAGCCTTGGGAGGGCTCTGCGCACGATCTCCTCATAGGCTCCCTGCATGTACCTGTCTATATCTATATTAACAAAGCCGCCCAGCTCCACGAGCTCTCTGTTTCTGTACACTGCCCTTATCCAAAACCGTATATACAAGTCGGAAATTAAGTAAATCGGCCTTGCCCTCCCCCACAACGGCGCCTCCCTCCTGACTACCTCCAGCCGCTCTAAAACAGACAGATATTTGGCCAGAGTCTGCGCCGGTATGTGCGCCCTCTGGGCGATTTCGGAGTAAGTAGTTGCGCCCTCGTCAATTGCCCTAACGATATTTAAATAGACGTGGGGCTCCCGTACTTCAAAACGGAGTAGGTTCTCCGCCTCTTCATAAAGGGGGCCCCATTTGGAAAACAGCCTCTCGAGATTACGCTTCAGCGGCGCCTTGGGGTCGAAGAGCGAAAGGTAGTGGGGTATGCCGTTTGTCACTGCGTACGCCACGGCGAGATCCTCGGCGCAGTAGGGGAGCAAGTCTTTTACTACGTACGGGGGGAACGGCCCCAGCCTTAACTGCGCAGTCCTCCTGCCGAAGAGCCCCCCGCCGTAAGAAAGGCTCTTCTCTACTAAAGAGGCTGTGGAGGAGAGAAGTATTAAAAACAGCGGACTTCTCGCAGACACAACATCCCACAGCTGTTGTAAACTGGCCAGTACTCCCGGCTCCTCCTCAACCCAGTAGGTGAACTCGTCAACGGCGAGTACGAATTTGCCGGCCTCCGCCAGAGCCTCAGCCACCGAGTCCCAGTCAGCCTTCACATATTTACTCAACGCCTTTGATAGGGCCTCCGCCAGCCTCTCCAGCTCCACCTCAAGGGGCTGACGCAGGGCGTGAAAATAAACGCCCCTCTTCCCCTCTAGAAACCGCCTCACAAGCCAAGTCTTGCCCACCCTCCTCCTCCCGTATATAACCACGAGATGGGCGCGCTCTTCTCTGTACAACTCCTCTAGAAACCCCAGCTCTCTTTCCCTGTCAATAAACATAGAAGAAAAAAATCAGAAAGATAAAAATCTTCAAGAAAAAAATCTTGCATAATTCGATGAGCAAAAGGCTCTTACGGGCGCCAAAAGCCAATGCGGGAGAAAAGTTAAAAAGCCGTGAAGTTCTAATAACCAGGGCCCGTAGCTTAGCCAGGTAGAGCGCCCTGGGGCCCAGCCCCGCGCAAGGCTCATAACCGGGCGGTCCCGGGTTCAAATCCCGGCGGGCCCACTTTTTTCGTGAAATTGTACGCGTGAGAGTAGCCCGGCCTCACCAGCGCTTCTTAGCAGCGTTGTGGAAATTTATTTATCGTGCCATTCTGTTAACATTGCCCCCCAAGTGGGATGAGGAAGAGAAGAAGGGGAAATGGACTCACAGCTTTGAGGCAACGTGGCGGGAGTTGCAGGACACCTCTCCCAAGTCTACTCCATATGTGACGTATGGCTTAATTGCCGCAAACGTCATTATGTTTATCGCCACTTGGGGGCTGTGTTTGATAATCCTTGGACTGTTGGGATTACGGCGTCGGAATTTGTGGAAAACCCGCTTGACCCCAAGGTAATTCTCTCCATGTTTGCCCACGCCGGGATATTTCATATATTGGGCAATATGCTTTTTCTGTATAAATACGGCGATAACGTCGAGGCGGCAATGGGGAGGCTGAGGTACCTCCTCTTTTACTTGGCTTGTTGCTACGTGGCAGTGGCGGCGCAGATGTTGTTCGCCTCAGCTACGGGCTTGCCGAGACAAATGCTCGCTCCTATGGTAGGGGCGTCGGGGGCTTTAAGCGGGGTATTAGGCGCATATATATACCTCTGGCCCGGATCATCCACTTACAGGTGTTTCTGTATCCGTTATGCGTGTTATTGTAGAAAAATGGCGGCCGCTATGATATAGCAATATGGGCTGGCTTTCAATTCCTATTGCCGTTGCTAGAGCCTTCCGTCGCGGTGTTTGCCCACACGGGGGGTTTAATTGCTGGCGTTGCATTGGCGCCTTTATTTGCCAAGCGGGAAAACGTGGAAAGGCTGAGGGAGGACATAAGAGAGGGAAAGTTCCGGGGCCTCCAGCCTGAGGAGGACGAAGTAATAATAAAGGGCTGGGACGGCGTTGTCAAAGCCGCGCTTGCGGCGGTTGTGTTCGTAGTACTAATCATCGCAATTCTCGGCGTTAAGAGCCACACGTGACAAGTATACTCGGTGAAATTTAAGTCGAGTGGGTACGTGGAAGAGGCGGTTAAGCCAGGCCCGCCGCGACCCATGACTGTGGAGAAAGTTGTCGTTTACTCGGAGAGTTGCTACCCCATGACTCAACTGCCCACATGCACCTTTCAAAACGGCCAAGTGTACTGCTCCTCGATTATAATCCCGGGCTGCCCCGTTGTGGACAGGTATATTTTAGTCAGACACGGCCCCGCCACTAATGCGGGCGTGGTCGCCTCCATTGCCGCGTTAGCCGTCATATCGCTTCAACTCGCCCGGGCGGTAAGGACGCAGAGGGAGTGGGAAATCCTCTAGTGCCCGCGGCGCATCGCCTTGCCTAGCCTAGGCGTAAGGGCAACAGGAGGGGTAATGGAGCCATGCGTGAGGCGGGCGATCCCAGCACGCAAGTTGCAAGTCATTCTTAAATTTCGCAGTCGGGAATAGGCTATGCGCTACAGAGAGTCCATGGGGCTTAGGATCTCTGAAATAAGCTTCGGCGGTTGGGTCGTGGGGAGCGACTTGTACAAAGTCGACGACGACACGGCCAAGCGGTTAGTGAAAAGGGCAATAGACCTCGGGATTAATTTCTTCGACACGGCTGACGTATACGGAAGAGGGAGGAGCGAGAAGTTGCTGGGGGAGTGGCTGAAGGGACACGATGTGGTCATCTCAACAAAGGTGGGCTACGATTTTTATAACGGGCCGCGGCCCGAGAGGAGATTCGACCCAGAGTATTTAGAATTTGCCGTCGCCAAGTCTTCAGAGAGGCTTGGGGTTAAGCCCCGCCTCTTGATGTTACACAACCCCCCTCTCGGGGCTATAAAAACATCGGCGCGATACGTCCTGGCTAAAAGAGGCCAGTGGGCGGATTACATAGGCGTCGCCCTAGGCCCCGAGACAAACGTCCTAGCCGAGGGCATAGCAGCGCTTGAGGAGGGGTACGACGCGTTAATGTTTGTATTTAATCTGCTGGAACAGGAGCCGGGGCTGGAGTTAATTAGGCGAGGCGCTGGCAGAATACTCCTCGCCAGAGTTCCCCATGCAAGCGACGTGTTGACAGACCGCTTCCGGCCCGAGTTCCCGCCAGATGATCACCGCTCTTTGAGGAAAAGGGAGTGGTTGCTAAAGGCCAGGAGGCTCGTTGAGGCAGAAATTATCCCCTTGGCTAAAGAGCTCGGCCTAACGCTGGGGCAGTACGCGCTTAAATTCGTCCTCTCCTTTCCGATCACCAGCGTCGTCATCACGGCCACCTCTGTCGAAGAACTTGAGGAATACGCCGAGGCTTCAGACGGCCGCCCGCTACCCAGACACCACCTCCAAAAAATCGCAGAGTTCTGGTCGGCGAATAAGACTGAGCTAACCGCCTAACTCCCCTCCTTGGGCTTTAGCCCAAAGGCGGCTATTATGGCGAATATAAGCCCAATTACAATGATAATTAATCCAACCAGTATTACTGCGAGCAAGGCGCCAATCCACACAAAAGTCGCCGCCTTACCGAAGTCCCCCACGCCAGTGGCTTTATGTAGCGCTTCCAGCGCCCTCTTTTCAAAATAAGCGGATATAATGATTATCACCCATGTGAGAAACCACACCGCTACGAAGATGTATACCCAAGACCAGAAATCTCTGGGGAGGGCAAACGGGTTAAAAATAGCCGTATGCATTAACCAGCCGGCAAAAGCGACGACCAAGACAACCATCCCCACAAGCCCTGCAATAAAGGCGTAGAGGTAGTTATTGAAAATTTCCCTATTCCCGTAATAATCCGACAGCCCGTGCGCGCCTACTAACAACAACACCCAGCCGACTAGGAGCACAACTCCTAAGTCTACAAAAACCGTAAATGTGCCGATCAGCTGGAGAATCAGCCCAACAGCGAACAGTATTTTTGAAGTCTCGAAGTCCATATTGAAAAGAAATACAGAATTTATTTATTTTACGAGATCTAAGGCGAATTTAGTAATCGCCCAGGGGTCCCACCTCCCCTGTGGGAGATACGCCTCGCCCCTCGGCATTTTCGCCGCCTCTACGGCATTTTTTGGGCCCAAGACGGCGCATATCGCCTCCCTCTGCCCCGCCGCAGATAACGACAAGGCATCTCTAATCTGGCTAGTCTTCGCCAAGAAGACAAGCGCAGAGATGTTCAAGTCCCTGGCCGGACCCCTCCAGTGAAGGGCGTAATAAAGCGCTTGCAGAAGCTCCCTCCAGTCTGCTACGGCTTCTCGCTTTATGCACACCGCCACGGCGCCCTCGGCCTCTATTTTGATTTTTTCAGGCGGCGACTCAAAGGCCACGGACTCAGAGCGGAAGCATAGCTCTCCGCTACAGATCACGGGGCTGTGTTCACGCCGCTTTAAATACGTGGCGGCTGTATGTTTAATAAAGAAAAATCGAAAACGCCTCTTATGAAAAGGGTGGTGATAGTGGGAGGGGGAGTGGCGGGGATAACGGTGGCTAAAACGCTATTGGAAGGGAAAATGCTGGCGGAAATCACAGTAGTTAACAACACGCCGCATTACTTCTCGGGGCCTAGCAGGCCGCTGATAATAACACAGGAGCAGTCCCTCGACCGCATTGTGAGGAGTTACGAAGAGGTCGCGAGGAGGGGGATCAAGGTGGTCGTTGGCACGGTTTACTCTATTGACCCAGCCAATAGAGTTGTGAAGCTGGTCGGCGGCTATACCTCAGACGGCGGCTTGAAGGAGTTGAAATACGACTACTTAGTGCTGGCCCCTGGGATAGTGCTTGACGGCTCTCAAATCACAGGATATGAGAAGTACAGGGGAAACGTCCTCAACGTCTACGACCCCGGCAGAGTACACGCCTTGAGAGAAAAGGTGTGGAAGGCCGAGAGGGGCACGGTAGTGGTGTACGCCCCAAAGGCCCCGTATAGGTGCGCCCCCGCGCCCACGGAGACCGCCCTTGCTATAGATGCCGTCCTTAGATATAGAAAAGTAAGAGACAAGTTCAGGGTTATTCACATCGACGCCAACGACAAGACGCAACCCCCAGTCTTAGCAGACGTCGTGGCTGAGATTTACAAAAAACAAGGCGTTGAGCTCGTCACGGGCCAGGAAATTGTCGAAATAGGCGAGAACTACGTAGTGACTAAAAGCGGCGAGAAGTACCAATACGACATATTGGCAATGCTGGAGCCAAACAGAGCGCCTAAGTTTATAACAGAGGCCGGCCTGGGAGGCAATTTTATTGACGTGAGATCTCCACAAGACCTCAGAAGTCCCAAATACGACGACGTATTAGCCGCGGGCGACGCCGCAGGCTTGCCATTCCCCAAGAACCAAGAAATTGCCTTTGAAAGCGCTTTATTCGCCGCGAACAAGATATTAGAAATGGAAGGCCTCAGCTACAGAGCCTCTGTGCAATACGCCTTCCTCGGCTGGGCCTATGTGGGGAACCCAGAGGGCCGACTTGAAACTCTCTCTGTAATGTTCGGCCTAGACTTCACCTCCCAGCCGCCGAAGCCAACAAAGGATCCACAGCCCAAGAGGGAATATACCGAGAGAAAAGACGCTTGGGAGCAGAGCTACCTCAGAAACCTATTCGGCTACTAACTTTTTGCTTATACCCTAGACTCTGTCACCTAGTTTTTCATCGCACGTTATATCAGCAAGGGAGACCTAAGTCACCGCTCCACAGGGTGTGTTTTCATCACCATATATTTATCTACGAGCTGGCATATATCTGTAAAGGTTGCCGTGGGAGAGCGGCGAAATCCCCTTAAACCCATTCCGCACAGCGCCTCGCTTTATGCGCATAAAGAGGGCGCGGGTGGGGCGGCCGCGCGCAGTGGGCCTTATCCAGCCCCTTTGTTCCACGCCGTTAGAACAACTGTTCTTAACCTACACGGCGTAATTGCTCCGCATAGCTTGGGGAGGGGCTATTGTCAAAATGCCGTCACTGGCCGGGAGCGGCTTTCGGAGTCCAGCTAGACGCGTCTTTGTATGATAACATTTCAATTACGTAGGCAATAAGCCCCAAGACCCCTGCTAAAATGTTGAGGTAGGGGATGAGGAGGATAATGACAGTCACCAGATACATTATCCACGACGTGCGAAACAGCGGGAGGCCTGTGTATTTATTCATGTAGTTGAGGAATAGTATTTTAAAGACGAATAAGACAATGCCAAAGGCCAGGAGGAGGTACTGCAAAATCACTAACGGGAGCGCTACCGCCATCGCGCCCGCCATCCCTGCCCAGGAGGGAATGCCGGTTGCGATCATGGCGAGCAGGGCGTTTGGAAATACTACAGCGGCGCCCAGATACGCCACTGCTAATATGGCGTAGATAATCGGCCCCCATGCCATCCACCATGCCCATTTAATGCCCAGTCTGTGAAGCGCCATATAGCCCTTGAAATGGAATTTGAAGAATATCACCAGGGCCGCCACCATAAGGGCCAGCCCTCCGCCTATGACAGCCGCCATCACAGTGAAAATATTTACTGAGGGCCTGCCGGGGAAGGGCATCAGGAGTGAAGACAGAAGGGCAAATAATAGAACGAAGTAAGCTATCATCCCCGCGATCATTGTGATTAACATGTAGAGATACCCCTTGTATAATACGTTATTTGCCTCTTGGAAATCATATTATTCAATTGGGAGGAATATTTATTCTTTACTCCAAAAGTATCTGTGTTGCTTTATTAGCGTTAAATTCGCCTAACAAAAGCCCTCTCAAGGCGTCGTGGGGCAATTAGCCAAGTCGGGCAACTTGTCCTCTTTCACGTCGGGGGATCCAGTTTAGGGCCTCTGTATGACGCCTTTCGCAGGGCGGCGCTAAAGGCCGTAAGTACGCAGTTCCTCACATCCGGCGCGTGCAGTTAGCGTCTTTTAGAAACGGCCATAGATGCCGCCGTAATAAGGCGGCCTGCGGGCAACGGCGATAGAGGGAATATATAGGCCGGTAGGCAGGCGCCTCTTATATGCTGGGATGCGTTGGGAGCGCGGCAGGCCGGGCCGTCAGCGCTTTTAATTCTCACCTTGTAGAGCTCCGCGCGCTGAGCCCCTCTAGGCATTCCTTTTCCACAGGGCCCAGCCTTGACGGGACTATGAACACCGCAGGCCCTTCTAAATCGCTACGTGCAATCTCGCCCAGAGTAGCGTATACGGCAGAGCCTCCCCAGCCCACTTTGTACACTACCACTATGGGCAAGTCCTCTTTAAACAAGCCCCTCCCAACTCTCTCTTCTAGTTGTAACAAAACTTCGGCGCCCTCTCTAGGGGGCATAAATCTCCCGTCTTCTCTGACGTCCAGAAGTAACAGCGTGTGAAGACCTCTTTGCAAGTTCTGTTCCACGAGGTCGTATGGCCTGGTGGAGTAAACCCCCCCTCTTGGGTAGGTCACAGTGGCCACTCCCCCCAATTTATATATTGAGAGGCAACTTAATGAAAATGCGGCACATATAATTGAAACGCCGGGCACCACCTCCACTCTGTACCCCCGCCTCCTCGCCAGAGCCAGTATTGCGGCATGGGCCGTGGCCAACATGGGATCGCCCCCAGTTACTAACACGGCCCTTTTCCCCTCTTTTAGGCACTCAAATATCTTCCGCCCGGAGTGATCTTCTAAATCCGCCCTGGTGAGCCTGATGGGCTCCCCCCTGGCCAGTCTCCTCAGCGCCTCCACGTCGAGGGGGGCCGTGTAGTCTTCATAAAATACACAGTCGGCGTTTTTTATCGCCTCAGCCGCGGCCTCTGTCACATAGCCCCGCCCAGGGCCGAGCCCGACTAATGAAAGCACATCGCGTTGTGACTACACAATAAAATCTTTTCAGGACTTATAAACATGCCTTTTTCTCAACAACGCTTACTACTTTGCCTATATCCCACCTGCTAAATCGTGACAGGTCAATTGGATGGCAACGACTCGGCTGGGAATGGCGGTTGAACAGAGAACTACACCATTCATGACCTCTCATGAGCTAGTTGCTAATGGTATCCATTGAATTATACTTGCCAAAAACCGCTTAAAGGTGGCTTAACGCCGAGGTTTGCGCCCTCTTTACAGCCATGTACCATTCCAGCAATGACGCGTCGTATTGGGCCATGGCGAGCAAGTTGTCGGGACTGAGCCACACATTGCCTCCCTTTTTCGCCCTTTCGATTATCCTATTCCTCTCCTCTTCGTCGTCTTCCCAGATCGCTACGGCAATTAGGGCGGCGGCCTTGTCTAGTGTCATCTTTTTCGCTTCGGCATATATCGTGCTATTCTCACGCACGCCCCACATCACTGTGAATTCCTGCTTGTCCTCGCCTACCTTGTAACTGATGATCACTTTCGGCCGGCACAGCTCGGCGGGCCATTTGCACGGCTCGTCCGTGTTCTTGAGTTGCACCCACTCCACCTTGAAGTTGGTGATCTCCACTGTCACGCTCTCCACAGTCTCCTTCCTCCCAACGGCGTTTTTAGTGCCGGCGAGCAACACCGGCCTAATCCTCTCCTCGAAGTACTGCCTAATGCCCAGCTTTCCGGCCACGTTCAGAAGCTGATCTAAAAACGCCTGGGCTTTTGTGTCGCCCTTCTTCGCCTTCCACGCGATAGTCCACAGCCCCTCAGGGATGGTTATACGGATGTAGCCTATTTCGCTGGACACAGTGTAGTCCTCTCCTTCCACGAGGCCTCCTTTCTTAAACGCCTCGCGCACCTTGTCCAAGTTCTGTCCGGGGTTCTTCACGCGGATCCGGCCGCCTCCTTCCTTGGCCCTATACACTATGAAGTCCTCCCCCTCCTTAAACCCATCGGCTTTGAGCGCCTCTACGGCCTTTTCCAAGGCGCCGGCTTTGAGCCAGATATCCCCTCTGCCCGCCTCGCGCCATTTGGCGATGAAGTCAGCGCCTCTTAAGAGGCCGAAGTCCTCAAGGGCCTTGGCGGCATTCTCTAACTGGGCCTTGTCAGTCGTCCAGTAGACAATCTCTACAGTCTCCACCTTTGTTCCCTTCCATATTGGCCTTACGCTAAACTCAGCGCCCGCGATCTCCACCGTGTTAGGCCCAGCATTGATCATCGTCAGCTTCCTCTCCGCTTGCTCCTCAGTCAGCAGACCCATCTCCTTGGCTTTGGCGATAAACGCCTCCAGCGCCCTCTTAAACTCTGGGTGGTCGACAGAATACAGCTGGCCGGTCATAAGATCCACGTTCCAGTCTTTGCCACTGGGCTTGGCCTCCGCCTCAGCGCCCCAAGCCCTCAGCAGAGACGCCAGCGCTTCCGCCTTCTCGCGAGAGCCCCCAAACTTGGCGTGTAGCGCCTTGCCAGTGGGGGTGTCATGTACATACACGTTTAGGCTTGAAATCTCCACCTCCCTCCCGCCCACCTCCTTCACGAACTGTACTCTTAAAACGGGCTTTCCAATGCTCTCGTCTATCCGCCACTTCACCTTGACGTCTTCGAAGGCTTCCTTCACCGTTTCTAACATCCTCTCGGCCTTGATAAACCCTGTGTCCCAGAGATTGCGCCCAACCGCCCTTACATATTCGTCGTAGATCCGCCACACCAGCCTACCTCCCAGCGCGAAGAGGAGGCCGGCGGCTTTTAAGTCGAAGCGTAGGAATATGACGTTCTTTCTCACGTACACCCTCGGCGTTATGTCCACGCCGTATTTCTCAAAGACAGGGCGGTACTTCTCGACCACGGCCAGCCAGAGGGCAAGCTTGTGGAATCTGTCGTAGGGCAACGCGTTTGAGTCAAACTCGCCTAACGTGAACACTACGTGGTACGGGGTTATCGCGCCGTCTCCGAATATCGCCGCGGCGAAGAACTGGGCGAACTCCACCTCGGACGCGTCTCTCAGCAACAAGTCCACCAGCGGGTAGTAGACGCGGCCATAGGCGGAGTGCTCTACGGGATCTATCTTCCTCGCCGCCTCTGGGCTCAAGATATCGGAGGCCGCCTTCTTGACCCTTTCGGCGACCTCTTCAGCAGTTAAGCCGGCGGCTTTGCTGACAGTTAATTTGTCCTCGGCCAGAAGCTTGCCCACAAGCGCCTCTACGGCCTCCCTTGCCCTATCCAGCTTTTTCAGACTCTCCTCCACAGCCTTCTTTGCCTCATCGTTGAGGGGCTTCACTAGCCCAAGCAAGGCCCTGACCCCGTTGGCAATTTCGAGATATAGATGGTACGGTACGGAGCTGGAGCCGCGATATGTAACCTTAAAACCTGCCTCAGTGACGCTTCCCATATCCTCAGCCCTTACTCCCTCAAAGCCAGAGGCCTTATACAAGGCGGCTTGGAATAGGGAGGTTGTATTCGCCATTATAACACCCTCCCCAACCGATGCGTCCGTCGTCAGCCAGCCCCGGACAAAGCCGTTCTTAACTGTGTCGTCCTCCTTAATCCCCTCTACGAATTTCTCGTTCTTCAAGAAGTTGAGAAGGCCGCCTTTTATGTGTATGGTGATGCTACTTTCCAACTTCTCCCACGCCACCTCTCCACTGACCTCCTTGACGCCCTCCTCCGTCCTCACCCTCGCCACCACCTCCAGTGCCCCTCCCTCCGCTGTCAACAGCTTAGGTGTAATTATTACGTCTTTGAGGTCAAGGGCCGCTAGGGCGGCTAACAGCTTGACCAGCACGACCCTAAACGGCTCCTCGGCCTCGTCTCTCGCGCCCTTCTGCTTTACGTATTTCTGGTACACGCTACTCGGCGTCAGCGCCGGGGCCCTAGGCCCTTCTCCCCTTTTAGCCAGCTCCAGCACGGCGCGGCTGTAAATGGCGTCTGTGGCCAAGCCCAGCACAAACGCCAGCACCTTGTCGGCTAGCGTGGCGTTGCCGAACTGGTTAAGCTCTAATGCGTTTGCCCTTGCAAGCTCTTCCGCCAGCTCCAGCTCGAACTCCCCCTCTGTCAGGCCCAGCTCCCTCGCGCTCTCCCGGATCTCCCACAGCCTAGCCCTTAGGCGCCACTCAGCCTCCCTCACCCTCTCCAAAAAGGCGCGCAACTGTTTGTAGTACTCGGTGGCGTCCACGGCCTTTCCACTCTTAAGCTCCTCAGCGATTTTATTCACCATCGCCTTTACGTCGGGAGGCGATACGTGTCTGTAAGCCGCCTCTAAGAGGGTATATGCAAGGGCTACGTCCTTCCAGGTGAAGTCTACGCGCCTGATCTCATCGATGGGGCCGCCGCGCTTGGCCATGCGGCTAATCACAATCTTCTCCGCCTTTTTCACTGCCGCTATGGCGTCGACGGCTTGTCCCTTCAGCCAACCTGAGCTGTTTAGCCTATCCACAAGCGCTTTAAGCTCCTCCCTCCCACGCTCCCACAACTGCCACGCGGCCTCCCACACCTGCCGCGCCACCTCCTTCAGCGGTAGCTCCGCCTTCTTAAACGCCGGGACGCCGGCTATTAAAGGCGCAAGCTTTGCCACGTGGTCTTGCCAAAGCTTGAAGTCCAGCTGTTGCGCCAGCGAGTATGTAATAATGCCAGCCGCAACGGCGGCCAGCAAGAACCAGTGCGCCTTTACGTAGTCCAACGCCCTGGCAATTGCCTCCACTACGGCCTCGTAAATCTTCTGCAGTGTGACCCTCGCCGCTTCCCAAACCTCTTTGGCCGCCTCGTATATCCTCTCGGCGGCTTTTCTCGCGGCCTCTGCGGCCTCTCTGTACTTGTCCGCCCTTGCCAGCGCAATTGCCGCCGCTATTGCCGGCAGTGCGCCGAACACCGCGTCGTGTGTCGCTATTAAGCCGGCCGTCCCGGCGGCTGACACGGCGGCGGCCTTCAGCGCCTGCTCTACCGTCGCGGCGGCCTTGTACGCCTTGTCCCACAGCCTCTCCGCCTCCTTGGCAAATCTAGAGACGAATAAGTCGACGAAGCGGATGACCACGTCGCCCGCCCCCAGCTCCTCCTCGGCCCTCCTTGCCACTTCAATCACGGGCTTAAACAAACGGTAGGCGTCTTGGGCGAAGGCGGTCTCCAAGACGCCGCGGTAGGCGTCTTCCAAGTGGCCGGCGAGCAATGCCGCGTAGCGCACAGCCTCTGGAGAAGCCGCCAGCTCAGACAGAACGGCCCAAGCCCTCGCCCCCGCCTCCTCTAGGTACTCCCGGAGGGTCTCGGGGGCCTTGCCCCTAAGCGCCTTCCACAAGGCGTAGTCCTTTGCCTTTCTAACGGCCTCCCCCAGCCACCTCGCCTCCTCGTAGCCCACATCCCTAGAGCCAAGCCTCCGCCTAAGCCACAGAGCCGCCTGCACTCCGAAAAGCCCCTCGGGGATAAGCCCAGCGGCCGGCTTCTTAACCTCAGCCGGCCTCCCCTCAGCCGTCTTCTCCGCGGCTGGGGAAGGCCTCTCGGCCGGCTTTTCAACCGCGGCCGGCTTCTCTAACGGCCTCCTGGCCTCTTCATCGGCCGGCTTTTCCACTGCCTCCTTAGCCGGCTTCTCGATAGCCTCTGTAGACGGCTTGGCTGCCTCAGCTAGTCCCTCAGCCGGCTTTGCGGCTTTAGCCGGCCTCTCTAACGGTCTCTCAGCCGGCCTTTTGACCTCCTCGGGCCTCTTCTCCGGCGGCTTGGCTCCCTCTGGCAGTGCCCCTATCCTCCTCAGCTCTGCCTCGACCACTTCTCTGAGGCGCTGGGCGTAGTGTATGCGGATTTCTCCAAGCCTTCTGTATATGCGCATGAGGCCGTCTCTGTACGGCTCTAGCGTCACTTCTGCGTAGAGCCTAGCCGCCGGTATGAGGGCCTCGGGGAAGTCGGGAGGCGCCAGGGATCCCCTCACAAGCCACTCAAGCCAGTACTTAACGCCGAATATCAAGAGGTCTGGATCTCCCTCGGCTCCGAGGAGCTTAAGCATGCCCCCGGCAATTTCCGGGTCGTGCGCCCACTTGAATAGCGCCTCCCTCTCGCCGGACAGCCACTTGGCCTTAAGCGCCTCTACCAGCTCTTTCATCACGGCGTAGCCAACGGCCTCGTCGCCTCTTAGATCTACGCCGTATTTCTTAGCCACTAACAGCCAGACCAGCCTCAGCCTCCTTAGTAAACGGCCGGCGGTCTCCTTATCGCCGTCTGCAAGCGCCCTAGCCGCCGCCTTCGCCAGCTCGTCCACCTTGTCCTTTACGTATAGGTGTAGCGTATCGCCCTCTCTGACTCCCACCACGCCCGGTATCTTCAGCGCAATCTCAGGCGGCGCCGCGCCCAAGTGCCTAAGCTCTAGGTAGTACGACCTGGCCAGCTCGGCGGCTATCTGCTCCCTCAGCCTCTCCACAGCCTCCTCAAGCGCGGGGTGCACCACTAGGTACAGCCTCTCCGCCCTGGAGACGCCGCCTTCTAGAAACTCTGCGTTTAGGGGGATTATCTTAAAGCGGTGGCCTAGGGCCAGCGCCGTCTCTACGTCCCTCGCGGCCATCACGCCGAGGGGCACTGGCTCGTTAGACAGAAGGCCCTCCCTAAGCCGCTCTGCGTCTACCAGGCGGATTAAGACGTCGGCAGCCGCCCCCTCGGAGAACTTCACCGCGGCTATCTTCTCCACCCTCTCCAAAACGGCCTTCGCCTCGCGGTACGCGAGGTCAGCGTCGTAGTAGGCGCCTCTCCGCGTGACTTCCTCAAGTATGCGGGTCTTGGCGACTTCTGCCAAGAACTCCATCACGGCCTCCCCCGCCGCCCTCGCCTTCTCCAATACGGCGTCCACCGGCGCGTTCCTCAGCTCTCTAAGGGCCTTGACTGCCTCCTCCGCCGAGAGGCCGTGGCGGGCGGCCAGCGTCTCTATAGCCCCCTCTAGGCCGGAGGCGGCCAGGGAGGGGTGCTCCCTTACAAACTCCAGCCCCAGGGCCTTGTACACAGCCCTCAGCCTCTCGTCGTAGTAGCCCTCCCTCACGAGAACCCTCTCCTCAAACGCCACGGCTCTCTTAACCGCCTCGGGAAGCCTCTCCAAATGCTCCACAGTGGGCGCCCTCGCCGGCTCGGCCTCCCTCAGCACTTGCAACATCCTAACGCCCAAGTACTTTGCCAGGGCGTCCCTCTCGGGGAGCCAGTCCCTAACCCCCTCGTACTCCTCAAGGCGCTTGTCCCCGGCAAGGTACTTGGCGACTGTGATCAACACCTGCTTCGCCGCTGGGGAGAACTCGGCCACCCGCCTCACCTCTTCGACAAAGGCGTTGAATTGACTTCTGAAATCACCGAATCCCCTCGCATAGGGCTTCAGGTAGTTGGGCGCCGTGGCTGGGTCGGCCATCTGCAACGCGCCTCTCAGCTCCTCAAGCCTCTGGCGTAGCCAGTCGGGCACCGCCGCGGCCACTGCGTCTTCCACCACCCGGCGTTGATGCGCTACTGGCCCCTCCAGCGCCCTTGCGGCCTCTACTGCATAGCCCGGCTCGACTGCCCTCGGCCTCTCCCTCAGACCTTTCGACAGCGAAAGGTAAACGTACTCGGCGTACATGGCCCTGGCCAGATAGGCCTCGCCGTATATGCGGTAGAGCTCCCTTAGGTCGATGACGGCAGACAGCCTCTCCAAAGCCCTCCTCAGCTTGTCCTCGCCTTTTACGCCCTCTAGCACCAGCCTGGCCTTGTTGCCAAGGAGCGGCCTGAGGCCTTCCGCCAGCTCGTAGACCGGAAGCTCCCTTGCCAGCCTAAACGCCTCTCCCACTGCGCTTGCGTACAGCCTAACGGCGCTTTCCCTAAGAAGCTTGGCCTGTTGCCCGGCTCCCGCCGCCTCTGCCAAAGCGGCTATCCTAAGCTCCTCCCGGGCCGCCCTGGCGGCTATCAAAAGCCCGGCTATCTGCTTGTAGACGTCCCCGCCCTCCCTCCCCTCCTTGACAAGCCTCTCCGCCAGCCTCCTAAAGGCCACCGCCTTCGCGCCCAGCGCCGCGATTTCAGCCACTGCCCTGTGCTTTAGGCCTAGGTCTGTCTTGTAGAACCTCCTTATCCCCTCCTGCACTCCCAAGTCGTCCCAGCTGGCTATGTGCTTGGCCAGCTTCTCCGGGTACGTCTTGGGCGGGGTGACCACGCCAATTAGGGCCGGGTCAAAGACCGGCACGGGAAGGCCTAGCCTAGCAGGCACGTAAGGCGAGATGTCGGCCAGCGCCTCCCCAAACTGCCTCAAAAAGTCGTACCTAGCGAATACTTCCCTCGCCAAGTCTAGCCCCATGGCGTTTACAACGTGGGCGCCGATGGGGGCCTTGAGGAGGGCCTTCTGCCACGCTGGGGTCATAGTCCCCAATACCTCTTGATATACCTCGCTGTAGTAACGCCTAAAGCCGTGTTTGTCCACTGCAAAGCGGGCCTCCTCCACCGCCGAGATGAACTTGACAGCCTCGGGAAGCCCAAGCCTCTCAGCCGCCCGGGCCAAAGCCGCCAGATCAGCGCTAAAGCTGGGACTGCGGAGGAACTCAGCTAGCTCTGGGTAGAGGTCGAGAGCCCTGGCGAGCTCCCTCAGCTCAGACCGGAGCTTGGCCAGCTCCTTGTCCGAGACCTCTCCCTTGTTTAAAATTTCTACGATTTCTCTGTGACCTCTCAGCACATCCTCAGCCTCTCTCAGCCGCCTCACAGCCTCCGCCGCCTTGTGAGTGACGGAGGCCCAGAGCATCAGCTTCTCAGATTCTACCCCCAGCGCGGCCGACAGCTCCCTCAGCCTGGCCCGCGCCTCCTCCACTGCCTCTTTGTCCACAGACACGGAGCCGGGCCTTACGTAAACATCGGCGCCCTTGAAGGCCTCGGCCACCAGCTCCCGGGGCCACTGCCTGACTTCAGACGCCAGCTCTCTCACCTGCCGCAACAGCTTCTCCCTCTCCTCTCCCCTGGCCTCCCTTAGCTCCTCCACCTTCTGCTTGAATAGGTCTACTAGCACTGCCAGCACTGCATCTCTTGGCGTTTTGGCCTCTGTCTTCTCGACGCGGGCCGCCTCCAGAGGCGGCCTCTCAAGCGCCTTGAGGGCCTCAACCGCTGCTCTGAGGTGCTCCTCAGCCGCCCTGACCCTAGCGATCTGGGCTTTTACTGCGTTGTCGTATGCCCTCCCCTCCAGCCGCCTCTCCAGCACCTCCCTCAGGTTAGACATCTCCTTCGCGAGCGAGTGGGCCGCCCCTTCGGCCTCTCTCGCCAGCTCGCCGTATTCCTTAGCCGCGGCGGCCCATGCGGCGAATTTGTTAAGCGCCTCTGCCAGCCTCCAGGCCTCGGCGAAGGCCTCTGCCTTTTCAACAGAGCCGGCCCTGAACTCAATCCCGGCCTCGGCAAAGGCCTTTTTGACCGCCTCTGCCGGCGCCTGTCTGAGCAGTTCCGCGAGTGCCCTAAGCTCTGCCAAAAGCCTCTCCCTCTCGGCACCGGCCGTCTTCAGCCTTTCAACGCGCTCCTTGAAGGCTTGCGCCAGCACGGAGAGGTCTGGGCGCTCTGGGAGCCGGGCCTCGCTTTTCTTTAAGCCGACGGGCGCCTTCTCAAGCGCCTCCTCCACTGCCCTTACTTTCATCACGGCGGCCTTAGCGGCCTCTGCGACCTCTCTCACCTCTGCGGCTTTCGCCAACAGCTCTGCCCTCAGCCTGTCAGCCCCTGCAAACAGCCTCACGGCCTCGTACGGCTCCCTTGCCAGCTCAGCCGCGGCCTTGGCCTCGGCGTAGCGCTCCAGAGCAGTTATAAGCTCAGCGGCCTTCTCCGCCAGCCTCTTCACCGCCGCCTCCGCCTCCAGGACGGCCCCCGCGTGCTCTCCCCTTGCGACAATTTCATAGGCCCTCCTAGCCGCCAATGCCTCGTCGACGTCTACGCCCCTGGCGTACAGCGCCAGCGCGAGCTTGGCAGTGCGGTCGTCCGATAGGGCGGCAAGCGCCCTCCTCACAAGCTCCGCCTTGGCGGCGGCGTCTTCAGGCGCCTTGACAGGTGACGGCCTCTCCAGCCGCTGGAGCACAGAGGCCACCTCCCTCTCAATGCCCTCCAAGTGCCTCACGTCGGCGCCGAGGGCGGCGTATTGCTGTTTAACCTTGGCCACCTCCTCGCGGAACTGCCTGAGGACTGCCTCTCTGTCCGCGCCCTCGGCAAAAGCCCTCAGCGCCCTCTCCGCGGCTCTGAGGGCCTCCTCCGCCCCGGGAAGCGCTATTGTGAACAAGGGCTCGCTCCGCCCGACCCAGAGAAAGTCATGCGCAATTTCCCGCAGGCGCTTATACGCCTCCCTCCTCACCGCCTCAAGCCTCTCGGCCGCCTTCTGCAACACCTCCGCCACCCTCTCCTCCAACTGCCTCACGGACTTCTCAGCCTCGCCGCTTAGGCCGCGCCTAATGGCCTCGGCCTCCGCCTTGAACTGCCTCACGGCCTCTTCTCCGCCTCCGCGCAAGACCTCTTCCAATGCCCTCCTCGCGGCCTCTAAGAGGCGCGCCCCGGCCTCCCCAAGCCCGGCGGCTTCAATCCTGGACAGAGAGGCCTTGGCCTCCTCAACCGCCTTGACGGCGGCCTCGGCCAGCTTGGCGGCGCGGCCAGCCTCCCCCAGGGCCTTGGCCAACCTCTCTTCATCTATTTTCAATAGTTTTATGAAAGAGATCTCTACGCCAAAGGCCTCCATCACGCGGGAGAGGTCCTCCTTCACTCTTGACGTTGCTGTCTTCAAGAAGGCCTCTGCCTCTCGTGGTTCAAGGCCGCGTCTTGCCAAGGCCTCTCTCAGCTCTGCCAGCGTCTCCGCCTTGGCCTTGGCCACTGCCACCGCCGCCTTGGCCTCCCCCAGCCTCTCGAGCCTGCCCCTTGCCACGTCCCAGGCCAGTGTCAGCAGGTAGAGCTCTCCCAGCCTCTCCTCCAGCTCTCTCGCGGCGAGGGCCTTGGCGTACCCAGCAAAAGAGAGCTGGTAAGACCACTCCTCTGCCCAAGTCCGCCGTATCTGCGGCTCCACAGCGAGGAAGTCGGCGGCTTTTCTGACTAGCAACTCGGCCAGCTCCCTAGGCGTCTCAGGCGCCTTCTTCTCGCCCAGCGCCGCCGCTATTATCTCGGCCAGCTTAGAGAAGGCCCCCTGGTGAAGCTCGGCCAGCGGCTTATACACCTCTGCCAGCAACTTCTCCACCTCCTCCGCGGCGGCGCCTTTACGCAACGCCTCCGCCAGCTGGGACATTGCGGTTAGGGAGGCGGCCGTGGCCCTCTCGGTCGCCTCTTTGGCCGCCTCTGCCGCCTCTTCTACGCTTGCCTGTCTAAGCGCCTTCAGCCTCTCCGCCAGCCTAACTGCGATTAAGTAATCGCGGTAGTTTTTCAACTCTTCAAACTCCCTCCCCGTTATCTGCCCCCTTCTCAACATGCCGTAGTATAACGCGGTGTTCAGCGCCGCGGCCCACCTCCTGCCGTGGGGGTCGAAGTGGGCCCAGAACAACAGGTACGACAAGGGCCTCTTCGACGCGGCCTCTGCGACTTTCGCGTCAAACCACCTGTCAACTCTGGCGCTGACCTCCCTCGCGGCGCACACAACGTCGTGACACTGGGCAATACGCCACGCCCTCCTCCCGGCCTCCTTCGCCCTCTCCCACATCGCGCCCGCGGCCTCCCACCTGGCGTGAGACCAAGCCCTCTCCACCGCCTTGGTTGCCTCCCCAACCGCCTGGCCCACTTTGGACTCGCCTATTTTCCTTAGGGCCTTCTCCGCGGCCTCTTCCAACCTGCGCACCACCCTCCTCTCTAGCCCCCTCTCCATCTCGCCCACCGGCGTCAGCATCCTATCCAGCTCCCAGCGCCTCCTCCCGCTTACCTTGAGATAGCCCTTGTAATACAGCCTTTGCACAACCCTTCTGGCAGCGGCCCTCACCGGGTGGGCCGCCTTGAACACTCTTGCAAAGAGCCGGCTCTTAATCAAGAGTCTTATTTGATACCAAAAGGCCAGGTCTTCCAATACCTGCCACACAAATTTCGCCAGCAGCACTCCCGCTGACGGGAAGGCGAAAAGCGCCGAGAGGGCCTCTAAGGCGGCGATGGCCATTAGAAGCCCTATGTATACGTTGGGGTAGAGGGAGGCCCAAGCCGCCATCACGTAGGCCCCAGCCACGGCCAGGCCGAAGACTGGCCACATGGGCACTCCCATAAACGTGGCGTAATACAGCGGGGCTCCGGGAGAGGCGTTGTAGGGCAGTGGCATCCAGCCGTTCCACGGAACTGGCCAAGGAGCCGGCAGAAAGCGCCCGGCCTCAAGGGGAGGCGGAGGAGGCGGGTGCTCGAAGACCCAAGCCCACATGGCAGACAGCCTCTCAGCCGTCAGCCGGCTCAGCCGGGAGTCGGCGAGGGCAAAGCGGAAGAGCCAAGGCTCAAGCCCGGGCTCCATCACCACCGACGCCGGGGCCTTTACAGTCTCGTTAGCCCAGTCGAACCTAAAGCAGACCAGCAATAGGTTGAAGGAGTGGTAGCTGTCCGGCGCCGGCTCTGGCAGTGGGTAGAAGGCTACGCCGTTAAAGGCCTTCCTCACCCCCCTCAGCACCTCCGCGGCGTACTGCGCCGGCCCAATCGGCGGGGGCTCGCCGGCCACTGAGAGCACAAAGTCTGCTCTGGCGTTGGCGTACTCCCCCTGGGCCAGTAAGTACAGGGCGTACTTCCGGTGTAGCTCTGTCATATTGGCGTTGGCCGCAGGCACCAAGTCCCACTCCGGCCTGTACGCAGAGAGGACGCGCCAATGGCACTCCCAGCCGTACTCCGCGCCCCTGAGGAGGTTGATGACGGTAAAGCCGTCCTCCTCCGCGGGCCCATCTTCGTAGTAGTCGGGGAGGGGAGGCCCGAGGCTTCCGGCGGTGTGGACAGCGGAGAGCCAGGCGAAGGCGTAGGCGTCTTTCACAGAGCGCCGCACGTCCCAGAACACCACCCTCTTATACGGCGAGACGTCGTGGGTGTAGCAGTAAGCGCCTGGAGGCGGGTCGCCGTTGTTCCAGGGGCCGTAGACGACTTCCTTCCACACCTCCCAGCCCCGGTATGTGTAGGGCACGCGGACTCTCACCGTGTCTTCAGCAGACGGCACCCAGGGCTTTTGATAGAGGGAGGCGTTGTGCTCCAATTCCCTCACCTCCGTGTACTTCCTCCACCTCGGCTCTTCCCTCACCTCCCTAGTGGTGGAGGCCCACTGGGCGCAGTAGCAGTAGCCTGAGGGGTCGCACTCCCACCTCTCGCACCACTCGCAGGTCTCCTTCCAGCGGTAGAAGTCCAAGTGGCCGTCTCTCACTGGCTTGGGGGCCGGGGGTAGGGAGGCGTTTAGCCTCACGACGAGGTTTCTGGTGGATGGCCTGTCCCACGCCTTCACGTTCTCCTCTATGTTGTACTGGTAGAGGCCCGGCTCGAAGGTCACGTCGACTATGCCGCAGCCGGCCGCTCTGTCGCCTAAGTAGCACCTCTGCTCCTCGGGCGGCCTAATCCAGCCCCACACGCCGATTACGCCGCCCTCCACGCCGGAGTATATCCGGGTGTGGCGGGTGAGGTTTACGTGGACTATCACCTGGGCGTATAGGAGGCGCCAGAAGGGCTGCGGCCCCGTGTAGGCCCGCCAAAACGGCGTGGTGGCGTTGAGGAAGCCCGCCCAGGCGCCCATTACCCTCTCCGCGTACTGCCCCACTGTGATGTTTTCGGGCTCTTGGTTGGGGGCAGTCGGATATATCACGAAGAGAGTCTCGTTTGGGCTGGCAATGGCGTATACCTGGCTGTAGTCGTGGACCCACGGGAGCCGCTGGGGCGCCCTCGGCACGTCCAGCCAGGCATATACTGCGTATGGGTATCCCCTGTCAATCCCAGTCCAGGTGGCGTTTCCGTTCCACATCGGCGCGTAGCCCGCGCCGGAGATGTAGTCCGAGCCGTTCACGAACGCCAGGCGGTAGTAGGAGATGTTTATGGGTAGGGCGGCCTTTACTACTTCCTGCCACAGCTCGTAGACCCGGGACATGCGAAGTGTGGCGTTGTACTTGGCGAAGTACATCCCCCCGCCCTCCGCGTAGAAAAACGCCGAGGCGAGGGAGGCGTTCACCGGGGGCTTCGGCGCCAGGTCAGCCCACTCCGCAATGGCCCTCGTCCAGTTGGCCAGAGCCATGGCTGGCTTGGCGAAGTAGCCCCCGGCCATGGCCCCGGCGTATAGCAGAAGCCCCATCCCCAGCAACACCCCGCCCACGGCCCTGGCGCGGGGGAAGGGCATTAGGGCCATCCCCGCGTAGAGGAGCAGCGGGGTGAACCTCATGGCGGCCCACGCCACTGTCTCTAGGACGTGGTAGGCCATGGCGATGCCCATTGCCACGTTGTAGGCAGAGGTGAGTATCGAAGAGAGGGGCTCGGCGAAGCCGGCTAGCTGTAGGGCCCTAAGCACGGCCCTGCCGGCAGTGGCGCCTACAGCCCCGCCTCCCACCACTGCAAGCGCCGCGGTGGCCGCCGCGTAGACTCCCTCCATGGCGTATATCGCCGCCTTGGCGGCGAAGAAGGCGGCCTCGGAAACTCTGTGGATCTGCTCATAAGCCCACTCTAAGTGCTTCTGAATGTCCAGCACTCCGTAGACGTAGATGGGGCTTTCTGCGAAGGGGACGAGCGCGGAGAAGATCAAGTGCACCACGAGGGGGGCCATCAAAGCGAGGGCGGCCCCCACAATGGGCACGTACCACTCCTCGTCTCCCCTAAACAAGAGGAGGTATAGGGCCGAGAGGCCACCAGCGATGAGGAGAAAAAGGGTGATGGGTATGTCCATTACTCTATTGACAAATGTTGCGCCACTCTAGACAGGGCGTACGTCACGGCGGCGGTGGCGGCTGATGCTAGGGACAGCGCCGTTGCTATGTACGTGGTTATGAGGGCGGCGTATTTAGTGTCGTCTATTAGGGCGCCCCAGTCGAGGGCCCTCCAGAGGCCGCCCAGTATTGACGCCACCCACTCCAAGGGGTTGCTTGAGTGGAGGGGTATCTCCTTAATGGCGTCTGCCGCCCCAGCCAGGGCGGCTGGGAAGACCATCCCCACTGCCAGTATCAACGCGCCTAGGGGGGACAAGCGCTCCGTCGCCAGGAGGAAGGCCCCGAGGCCCATCAGCAAGACGAAGCCGTAGACCACCTTCACGGCCGCCATGGCCACGGCCAGCGCCATCAGCGCCCCCGACGCGGCTCCTGACATGGGCATGGCCGCCTGGAAGATCCCCATCCCCCACGAGGAGACCACCGGCACGGCCCCGGCAATTGCCGAGGCTCTGAAGACGTTTATGTAGACCTCTTTAAGGGCGTCGAACTTGCTCTGGAACTCTTTACTGGCGCATTTGAGGGCCTCGTCCACAGCGGCGCTGTACTTCACCAGGTTTAAGTCGGTGGCGTTCTTGAAGTGGGAGAGGCACTTGACCTCGGCGTCTGCGGCGTTTGTAACCGACATGTACAGCCCTACGGCGTATCCCACCCAGACAGAGGCCAGGAGCGCAAACGTTACTGTGGCCGCGGCTATCACAGAGCGTAGCCAGACCGCCCTAGCCTCCTCCCTCCCGTGTCCTCCCATCATCCAGAGCAGTAGGCCGTATCCGGCATAGGCGGCGATGGGGATGAAGGCGTATCCGATGAGGGGGAAGGAGGAAAAAAGGGTTGTGATTTCGGCCACGGCTAACTGCCGAATATCCAGCTGAAGGCCTCTTTGAAGGGCTCTAGGTATATGGCCTGTAGCAACCTGACCGCCGCCTCCTCGGGACTCACGTTCAGCTGACCGGCGTTGTAGCCGCCCATTACGACGTTGATTCCGTAAACAGCGGCGGCTATGACGAAGGGGAAGGCGGCGGCGCCGACGATCAGCCACTTGAAGTTCTCCACCACCGATATCAGTGCAGACCACCTGTACCAGTGGGTGGGCCCTAGGACGTACATCACAAAGCCGTATAGGCCGAGGAGGACTAGAGCCGCCATGGAGGCAAAGCCTATCAGCGCCATGAGTATCTTAAACCCGCCCTGAATCGCCTTCATAAACGGAGCGTTTCTGATCACCTCCTCAGGCGTCTTGGCCTGCTGGGCGAAGGCGGGGAGCGCTAGTATCAACAACGCCAGTGCGGCGGCTATCACGAACTTCTTGGCCTTGGGTTTTGGTTTGGGCATGCCACGTTTCTAACACACCCCGAAAAAATCTTAATTAAGGCCGGGCGGTTTGCGAAAGCCGCGAGGACTTCAACTGGCGGATAGTCCGCGTTTCTAAGTCCTCCTCATACCCCCGCGGGGTCATACACGCGCGGACTATCCCCGCGCCGTAGTCCTCGCGTAAAGAGCTGGGCGGGTGGTGTGCTGGGCCCGCAAAGCGCAATAAAACGCGCGGACCAAGAAGCGAGGATTGTCCCCGCGGGGAAGTCCTTGCGAGCAAGAGAGGACTTAAAAACGGGGATTGTCCGCGCGTGAATGTCCCCGCTAGGTCTGGCCCCTAAGCCTCTGCACCCAGAGGTTATGCCTAAGCCACTCGGGCGCCTCGGCACGGCTACGGGGCTCTAGGCGCTTGTTCTCGGCCGCTAGACGGCTGGCCTCTGCCGTCTTCCCCTTGGCCGCCCTCTCCTCTCCCGCCATCCACTTGCGCACTGCCCTCGGCGAGACGCCCAGTATCTTCGCCGCGGCGTAGATCGAGTAGCCCGCGGCTATCAACGCCTTGGCCGCCTCACGACAGTTACAGCCTCTAGGCATGGATCAGCAAGTCTACCAACACCGCGATCAGCGCCGCGCCTATGGTGAAGGCCGTGGCGAATATCAACGCCCTCCTCAGCCTGCCGGGGAGAGGCCCCAGGCAGCCGCCGGGCTCCACCGTCAGCCAGAACAGCACTAACAGCGGCCACATTGCTATGAGAACCACCGCCAACACCAGCCAGTCCATATGCGCCTTGAGGGCCGGCTGGAAAAACCTAATCCCCCTTCTCGCCCAAGAACTCCAGCGCCTCCACTAGCGCCCGCGGCCTTAGGGATAGCTCGCTGAGGGCTTCCCTCATCTCCTCCTTGGTCTGAGCCTCCCTAACGGCCCTCCTCGCCAGCTCCACCGCCTCTTCAAAGGCCTCCACTACCTCTTTCAGAAGGCGTATGCACTTGTCTTCTTCTTGGGGCTCTGCCGGCGCCTCAGCCGCCCCCCCGAGGCGGCCCAAGTACACAATCCTTCTTATTGAACCGCGCCTAAGCACTGCGTACAGCTTGTCGCCCCTTGCGTAGAGGTACAGCGAGACGCCGCCGACTACTGCAGAGGCCACCCGCCTATACATCGTTTACACCAGCCGTTGTGCTTGTCCTCTCCGCGGCGGGTGTAAACGGAGCGCCTAGTCTGCCCCCTCCGTTTACACTAGGCGGAATTATGCCGAATAATACGGCATATGTAAACGGCGCTGGGTAGATAAGCATGCCGTTTACACGCCCTGGAAAATTCGCAAAAGCTTCAGCGTATGTAAACGGAGTTGGGAATGAGGGCGCTCCGTTTACACTAGCTGTGACAAACGCCGATATCTCGGCGAATGTGAACGGCATTGGAGTCAGAACCGCTCCGTTTACACCCGCCGAATAGCCCGCCGAGTGGCTGGGGAGTGTAAACAGCATAGGCGTTGAGACGCCTCCGTTTACACTAGGCGGAAAAACGGCGTATTCACCACGGGATGTAAACAGGCTAGTAGAGGCCACCCTCCCTTTGGGCATATGGCTACCGGCCAGAGGGAAAAGCCCTAAACTCCCTCAAAAACTCCTCGGCCTCCTCTTCTGTAAGACACGCCACCCGCCACCTCTCGGCCAGCTGGCAGTCGCCCACGACTAACACCAGCTTGCCTTCTATCGAGCTGAGCTCCTCTGCGCTTACAGCCCTTACGCCGGGTATGCCAAGCCACTCCCCGGGTGGATCCTTCGGGAACACTACGTAGAGGTCCACGGCCTTTTACAGAGACGCGCAGATAAATCTTGCGGGGCTACACCCCCTTCCACTCCCACATGGTTATTTTTAATCTCTGGGGCGGCGGTTTCAACTATCTCTTGATTTCTGGCTAAATCGTATACCGTCAGGCTGTTTAGCCAGCTTGTCTGTGCCGTTTCAACTGTCTCTTGATCTCTAGGCCAGAAGCAAGGTACGGGCTTAAAGCCGTCTCACAGACCTTCCACACTCCCGCCCACAGATATGCAAGAGCCGAAGCGCCGAGATGCCCCAAGCGCCCGGCCACATGGGCGTAGACAGCTGAAAGCCTGCGCACAGGCTACGCCGGGATGCCGGAATTAACCCCCGTAGAACAACCGCGCCTACGCGCCGCTGAATTGCAACTGGTTTGCACGTTCTGTTAGAGGCGGCGCCGGATCCAAAGACTTCATACTAGCAAAGACGCGCGCCGGCAATGCGACAACCTCCCACAGAGCCCCACGCGCTCCGTAGCCGTGTGCGGCCGCCGTCCCCTCAGCCGGGGCTTGGCCTTCCGCCGCGGAGCCCCGCCGCCAGAGCCGCAGATAGATACGGGAGGGCCGCGGCAAGGAGCCGGGCAGTGCCCGGCGCCTCCCCGGCGGCTATGTAGGCAAGCGCCGAGAGTTGCGGCAGTGCGTAGACGTGGAGAGGCGTCTTGCCAGCCGCCGTGTACATCGCGTGGAAGAGTGCGGCGTATGTCACGTGGAATACGAGCGGGTAGCCTGATCCGCCGTGTGCCACGACGGCGAGCGCCGCCGCGCTTGTGGGGAGCCAGAAGGCCGCCAGCGACTTGGCCACGGCCCCCAGCCCGGCCCTCCACAGCCCAGCAGGGCACGCCCCGCGGCCCTCCAATCCGGCGAGACTACACGCAGGCACCAACGCGGTGTAGGTGAGAAATACAAAGAGCGGGGCGAGAGAATCTGAGGGAGGGGGCTGGCGGGAGGCCAGGGACAGCCCCACCAAACCTGCGGGCAACAGCCTGGAAAAAAGGCCATGCCTAACTGCCAAAGAGAGGTACATCACGTAGAAAAGCGATAAATATAATACAGCTATCTCACTCCGATAGAAGAAAAAAGAGAAAAAAAGCACGGTCATTAAAACAGCCAGGTTAATCTTCTCAACCTCGTTTAACATAGAGCGAAGAAGTTAACTGCATACATCTTTGCTGTTGTCCCTACAACGAAGCCGGCCACCGCTCTCCAAGCCTGTACAGGTGCTCCAATAGGTGCTACTCCTATGAGAAATGTATTCCAGAAAGTATTAAAACCGCAGAACAGAGCGCGTCTTGCATCGCGTGTTATAGCATATGTATAAAGCCCTTGAGCAACTCCGGCAGCTAAAGCACCGATAAAGGCGACTTTTATCCAGACGTCAGTCACTAACGCATATCCTTTTCTCAACACGGCGTCTATGTCTGTGCCGGCTATTGCCCTTGATATCTGCATCAGTGCCTGTGATATCTGTGGGTATGCCTGCGGCTTGTACTGCTTGTCTGATGACTGCCACTTCTTGGCCAGCTTGTCCACCGCCGCTGACAGCAGGGCGTAGTACTGGGACAGCGTGACGTTCTGCTCCACCACTACCCAGTCGCCGAAGTAGACAGTCTTGTTCTTAAACCAGTAGTTGGCCCAGGTGAAGACCCGGCCGTATCCGCCGTCCTCCACCTCGGCCAGCGTTATGACGTAGAGGCGGTGGGTCTCGTTCACGTACCTTACGTAGTACAACACAAGCCAGTCCCTCCCCGCCGCATTGGCCCTAGTGTAGTTCAGCCAAGTGTTCGAGTCGAGCTGCATAGACGTCCAGTTGCCGAACTCAATTGAAAGCCACCCAGTGGCGCTCTCCGGCACAGCCGTGGTTAAGGCGAAGGCCAAAGTGCCGTTTTGATAGGCGTAAACGCCGGTTTCGTTAGCCACGACTTGGAGCTGGCCGGAGTCGTACTGCTGTTTGAGGTCGTGGAAGATGGCCTTGGCCAGCGCCGCCAGCTCCGTGGCGTTTGCTCCTGGTATCAACGGCCCGTCTACAATCGTAATCCCACTACTCGTCACATACGCAGTGTGGAATAACTCGTAGCGGGGAAGTAAGGCGTCGGGCGTGTCTATAAGCGAGAAGGCGCCGAACAACGAGTTGACTATAAACGACTCGTCGGCGGCGTAGGCGGCTCCAGCCAAGGCTAGCACAACAAGCAACACGCCCCTGTATATATTCCTTACGCCCGGCATATTCGGAGAAAAACACCAGTATTTTTTTTCGCTGTATTTTGTGCCACATGGCCGCGTTCTTTGTGCACAAAATTCAGAGGTATGCGTTCTAGGCGGAAAAACTTACATAGGTCGCGGCTCTGTTTTACAACCCGTGTCGGCGCTAGGCCTCTGAGGCTAGCCAGAACCTGCCCCCTTGGAACAACAAGACGGCGCAGTTGATGGCGCGCAACACGGCGTCGTAGTCCCTGGTGACCACTGCACAGCCGAAGCCGCATTCAGCCTCGCACAGCTCAACTGCGTAAATTTCAGCCGGCTTGCTCTCGGAGAGGCGGTAGTCAAGGCCGTACTTGCGGCAATATTCGAGATACCGCCTCGCGAGTGGGATGTGGGACTCGTGCCAGGCGTCGATTACAAAGACGGCGTCTACGCCGGACTCAGCGGCCGAGCGGAAGAGTTCTTCGGGATAGGAGAGGGAGGCCGCGATTGAAAACACGTCTACGTAGAGGCGTCGGAAGTCGGCCAAAGAGGCCGGCCTCAGCAAAAACCGCCCCTTCTTCATCTTAACCTCTCTCATAGAATCTTTCTACCAGAAACTTGGCGGTGGCCAGGGGCACCTCTTCGCCCTCTAGCTCCAGTATTTCGTAGCCGCTACACCTCACTACAATCCGCCTCATTTCTGAGACTACAAGAATCTTGTACTTGGGATTGGCGAAGAAAGTGAGGTCTACCCTGTCCACGGCGGGCTTGATGTGTAGCTCTCCGTTGGCCTCGATCCGCCCTTTGCACTCCACCTCCCCCTCTGCCACGTATACCCTCTTACGCTCGGCCTTCTCCAGCGCCTTCTTATACCGCCGATACAACATCACCGCTGCCACGTGGGTGCAGACGTCCCGCTGCCTTGCGAAGCCAAACGTCGAAAAGTAACAAGTGCAGTACCAACGGCCCCCCCTCTCCGAGTACCAGACTTGGTAGAGGGGCTTCCAATCGCAGAGCTCCCTCCTGCCCTCAACTAGGTACAGCCCAAACTTCAGCTCCCTCACGTCTCCAAGCCTCATAATGGCCCTCTTAATCCAGCTCCTAGACTTGCCGGGGAAGTCCTGTTTGAGCTTTTCAATGGCATCACGCAGGGGATCCTGCCGCATAGGGCGGGACTTGTAGCTTAAACCTCGAAACGCCGCCCGCTAGGGGCACGCCCATCTTCGAAAGCATAGCCGCCGACTTAGACGACGCGGCCCAGAGCGTTACAAGCGCCTCGCTGGGGCCGAGGGGAGGCATTTTTTCCGACTCCCAGTCCCAGTCCAAGAAGCGGATAGACATCTTCACGTAGCCCAGGTGTTTTAGAAACTCCCTGTATGAGTGGCTGACCAACACGAAGAACCTGCCAGCCGCCCTGCCAGTGCGGAGGTGGTCTACTAGTAGCGAATACCTATTGGCAAATGCAAGGAATCTGTGAGCCTCGTCGATTACGTATATGACGTTCTTGCTCTTGCGGGTCAGCTCCAGGTGGGTCAAGACGAAGGCCACTCTCCCCACTCTGTCCAACGCCGATATGTCGACGCACGTCGATTTCCCGGGCTTGATCGGGACGTCCGATTTCATGAACTGCGGCCCGTCTAGATGTGCCAGCCTGCGCCTAACGGCGTGGGCGGTGTCCACCTCGTGGGCCTCGGCTATTTTGTAAACCGCCGACTTTATCTCCGACGGCGTCTTGGCCCCAGCCTCGACGGCGCGGGTTATCAGCTCCGCCATGGCAGGCGTCAAGAGATAGGCGTACTCGCCGTAAGTGGCCGACAGCGCCTCCTCCAGCACCTCCAAAAAACGCGGAGTGGGGAGCTCCACCGGGTTCACCAAGTAGCGGCCTGTAAAGTCGCACTCCTTGAAGTCGCCGACAGTGTCGTAGACAACCACCGAGTACCCCGGCGGGATCTCCCGCAAAGACCACTTGATTAGGCTAGTCTTGCCAGTCCCTGGCAACCCCGTCACCAACGCGTTTCCCTCCGTTGCGACCACCAAGTGGAAGAGCTTAGTGTACATCCAGCGCCCTCACCCCCAGCTCTGTTATTTTGACGGCCATTGTGGCCGTGTCCAGCCTAAGAAAGCCGGCGTTGACGGCCTTGATTAAAAGCTGTCCAAAACGCTCTTGTGCGTATTTCAACGACATAAAGCCCCCGGCCTCCCACACCTCCCTCACGACTTCTAGAACCTCCTTTTCCGCAACCGTTGCGAACTCCGGCGTTGTCACGCGGCACGTCTTGCCGCCCTCCCACTGGCGCTTAGCCGCCAGGGCCTCAAGCGAGACAGATCGCAAATTGTACACCACCCTGTCCGCAACGACCACCCTCTGGTCATAGACAGAGGTGTAGATCCTGAGGACGCCTTGGAGAGGCTTGGCCGCCACAAGCAGGTCTGTGAACATAGGCCAGGCGTCTGAGTACACCTCCACTAGCCACCCGCCGCCGTGTTTAGCATCTAGATAATGCGACAGCGCTAGGCCAAAAGCCAGCGCCACGGGGTCTGCCATGGCAATTTTCAGCTGGTACTTCCCCGGCTCTTCTTGCAATTCGCTGAAGTCGGCGAATCTGAACAACAAACACAGCGGGTTTGAGCACTGGAGGAGGTCAGCCGTGTGTCTAAACGGCGTGGTGGGGTAGTTGTATCTGAGAAAGATAGTAGTAAAGACGAGCTGTCCCTCCGGCGTCAGCTCGAAGCCAACCCCCGTTGCCTTGTCAGCCTCACATATGGTGTAGTGTCGATCCGCCTTGTCCTCCACTACCGAGCCTATCACGATCTCTAGCATACCAGCCTGGCCAACACCCCCAGGGCCTGGAGTACTTGGTTTACCCAGTGGCTATATGCGGGACACCCCTTCTTGGCGAGATCGGCGACGAAGTACCGCCTGCCCCCTGCGGCCGGTTGGAGGACTGCCACCCTAGCCGGGGAGAGGTTTACGAGGTAGCCCTCGCTCCTCCAAAGCCACTGTAGCTCTAAGCGCCTTGGCGGCTTGGCCCTCGCCCTAATGTCGCACATCGCCGCTATTACGGCCCCAGACTTGGCGAGGTTGACCACATACTCCAGCGCGCCTCTCGGCAAGAAGCTGTAGGCGCATACCTGCCTGTTCAAGTGGCCGGAGACGAAAAAGCCCTCGTCAGGGTCAGACCAGCTATGCGGCCTCCTAACACGCCTCAAGAGGAGCCACTTGTCGGGGAAGACCACGACCACGTCCCCAAGCCTCGCGACGGCGTCGCTAGCCACTTGCCAGTAGGTGGGTATGAGAAGTCTTCTATACCTCACCACGACGCCGCCCGCCTCCTGCGGCCTTGGTGGCCCCGGCGGGAGTTCGGGGACAGGCAGTGGGGGCGGGATGGGGGCAGGCGGCTCCGCTTGTGTGCCCAAAGGCGGAGGCCCCTCTTGAGTACCAGCTGGCGGCGGATTTCTCGCCGACTCTCTGGCAACGCCGTAGGGGTCGCAGAGGTCTGGCCGGCGTGTGCAGTACTCCATTACCTCTGCGGCTTCAAGCGTGTGTCCAGCGGGATGTAGACGTGGTATTTGATGTTGCGGGGGGCCATGCGGAGGAGGCCCATTGCCATTGGCTGGCCTCCGAGGGCGGCCTCGCCGGGGGTCCTAGCCGCTAGCAAGAAGTTCACGTCTGTCTGCTCGAGGTACAGGGTCTGGGCGGCGCCCCTAACAAACATCTCGTTTCCGCCGAGGATGAGCTGAAGCGCGGCGGAGCGCACGAGGTCGTGTGGGAGCTGGGTCTCCAGCTGGAGTATGAACCAGACGCCGAAGCCGAACTTCCTCCCGCCCTGCACCAGATCCTCTATCATGGCTATGAGAGTCTCGCCTCCCCTAACGCCGTGTTTGCTGAGAAGCCTAGCCTCGTCGAACACGATTACGGTCTGCAATTTCTCCGACTTCTCCCTCATGTACTTCGAGACTAGGTATATGAGGAGGACGGCTGCCCAGAGCATCTGCGCCGCGGAGTCCGCGCTTAGGGCAGTTATGTCAAAGACCACGTGCCTGCCAGACACCGGCACTGTCCTCGGCGAGAGGCCCTTCTCGGCGGCTCTCTGCTCAAGCCAGTTAGAGACGTCGGCGCCGTCTGTAGAGCCCAGCTCTGCCAGAAGCCGCCTAAACCACTGGCTTTGCCTCAAAACCTCCGCCAAGTCCTCGGGCACCTCCTCCGGCACCTTCAACACCTGGGCCCCCACGATGCCTGCCCAGCGGAGGTAGTCGCCGTGGGGGTCCACCACCACAACCCTCACCCCCGCCTCAGCAAGCTTGAGGAGCCAAGTCCCCACAGTCCACGACTTGCCCATCCCGCTCGGCCCAATGATCACGGAGTGGACGGTCGGCAACGAATCGATGGGGACTGTCACAGGCCTGCCGAATTTGTCCACTGCCAGCTGGACCTCGCGGCTTGAGCCGAGGAGCTTCCCGCCGTACATGAGGGGGAAGCGGCAGAGGTCGCCGGTCAGCGCCTTGGCCTCCTCGCGCAACAGCCAGAACTCGGCCGCGGCGAG